>ERZ773263.4-NODE-4-length-292449-cov-95.385220_pt1 | contig 292449 bp, 236 predicted proteins | sample MGYA00511076_ERZ773263 | MGnify/ENA primary metagenome ERZ773263 (study PRJEB29015, sample SAMEA2738155) | human oral metagenome | biome: human oral; feature: human-associated habitat; material: saliva | place: China | collected 2195 ... | reverse complement strand
GCAGTGCCGAGTTCGGCTTCTTCGGGGTGGTGGTGTACACACGGGTGCACACGCCACGCTTCATGGGGTTGCCCTTCAGTGCGGGCGCCTTGGTCTTAACGACCTTGGGAGTCCGGCCCTTACGGACCAGCTGCTGAATAGTAGGCACGTTTTCTCCGTTGCTTGATCGGGTTTCTCGTTGGAGAAGCCCGTATAAACTTACTGGCCCCCATCGCGGTGGATGGGTGCTCTCGGTTATCAGAAACGCTTGGGTGCGCTGGGCACTCCGGTTGGTTTCTATAGGTTCCTCAACTCTCGGCGAGTTCTGTCTCCTTTTCATCCGAAGACGAAAAAGTTTTTGGGCACACGTAAAAATGGCATTTAGGCGTCAGCAAAAAGCAACGCCAAAGGACGGTATCCATACTGCCATTGATTCGTTTGCCCGTATCCTCGGAAAGTCCCGAGGGAACCCACCAAGGGTGGATCCAGTACACCGAGCTCAAGTACTTCGCATAAGACTATACAGGTTAAACTCGGCTTAATCTAGCGGGGCTGCGCGGATTTTCCACTTTTAAGCAGATATGAAGGCAGTTTCCGGTGATTTGCACCACTTAAATTACATGCTTGCAATTCTGTCCTTGTCGACTCCCACGGCATCACCCCGACACCCCGTTATACAAATATACGAAAAGTCGCCAAGAACCCGAGTTCTTGGCGACTTCTCATGTACCGGCAAAGGCGCAAGCGTCGCCCAATCCCGTTGCTGTCAGTATTTAGACAACCTGGAACTGGCGAGTCTGACCTTCAAAGTTGGTCTTCGCACCCGTAATCTTCTTTGCGGTGCCGAAATAACGAATGCGGTACTGGCCCTTTGGGGTATTCAAGGGAACCTTCCAACGAACCGTCACCTGCGAGGCGGCAATACCCATGCGCTTCCACTCGTAGAAAGTATCCGGGTTGTTATCGCCCGTGTAGTACTTCCACGTATTGCCCTCTCGACGCTCAATCACGAAGTAGCTACCGTCGTGATGAATATTGTTATTCGGGTGAGCGCCGACAAAGCGCGCGGAAACCTCCTGCCGACCGGCAATAGCATCCTGCGGCTGCTGAGTGACCTGCCCATATCGCGTGCCAAACATCGGGCTGTCATAGACGACCTTGCCCTGAGCGCTGGAGACCGGTCGACGATCCTGCGGACGATCGCCGATACTCAGAGAAGTACCGTTCTTCAGGGAGGTACCCACTTCGTTAATCGTCTGGCGGAAAGCGCTGGAGGTATAACGACCAAAGAGGGTTGCGCCGCCCTCGTACTGCTGCGAATCGTACTCCTCGGGGGTCGTCACGTAGTGGTCATAGGCGTTGGTGTACCCCTGCAGAATAATATGCGACTCGGGCACGCCGAAGAGCTTAGCGGCGTCCTGACGATACTGCACGCCCACCGCGCCGGTGAACTCACCGGGCATACCCAGCAGATAGTAGTCACCAAAGCGCATAATCTGGACGGGGAACTTCTCCTGAATGATCGTTCCATTTTTAGCAGAGAAGAGGATACCCTTCGGTTTCTGACAGCTAATCTGAGCGGAGCTCGGAGTAAAAGCAAGGAATCCCAAAATCGAGGGACGTCCGGAACCTTCCTTATACACATCCCAGCCGCCACCGCCATCTTCGGTCGAGCCGGCACCAAAAGCGGTGCCCAAGAATCCCTGACAGGTGCGCTCATTACGGCCGGTTCCGGTGTACTTCGCGTCAACGTTCATACCTGAGAAGTTGAAGTAGGAGATTCGCGAATCCAGGCCGGTGCCCACCGGGTTACCCGCGCTCTTGAGCTGGGCACGCACGGCATCTGCCTGCTTCTGCCCCTGAATCTTCAGGTTCTGATGGTCATCCTTGGTGGGCCCCTGACCCGGCTTGAGCCACGTATTCGGAGAAACGTCACCGGTGTTTGCATTGGCAAAAGCGGCCACAAAACCATCTCCGCTACCCGGGACGTTACGGTCAATGCCGTGATCCTGATTCTCCAACAAATACTCGGCGTAACCCTTGTTATCGCTTGAAATCAGGGTATTCTTCGAGGTCAGAGAAGTCGGGTGCAACGCGTACCAGTTCAGCACCGCACGAGTCTTACCGTTACGCTCCAGACGCAGGGTCATGTTAGTCGGGTCGGTACCGTTCGGAAGCTTGGAACGCAACTCCTGCGAATCTCGGTTATAAGCCTCGCGCGAGCGGTTCACACCCACACCCGTGAGCTTAGAGGTCGAGACCGTCAGGTTGCCCGGGGCCAGATCCTTCGTTGCCTGACGCACGGCCTTCATGGTTCCCTCAACCTGGGCATTAAAGGTGTCCTGGTGGAATCCCAGGGTCGTGATGTTGTACAGGCTCTGATGGGTAATGCCGCCCGGGGTGGCATGCGTGTGAGTTGCGGTAATCATGATGTTCGAGTCCGAGTATTCAGATCCATACTCGGCGCGGATACGCTTGACCAGCTCATCTCGGAGAGACTGCCAGCCGGTGAGAGCATCCAACACCACGATGAGGTTACGCTGACCGCTGGCACGGTCAACAGCAATAAAGGCGCGAGCATACTGACGGGTATGCACGCCACTACCCTTCTGGGAGGTCTCGCCGTAGCCCATGAAACCGACCTCGCCGGGTTCACCGGTGATATCGGCTGCGCCGGCACCCACGAGGTAGGGCGTGGCTTGGGAGGCTTGAGCTGCGGGGGCCGCCCCGGCCATCTGACCGGAAGGCAAAATTGCGGAGGCGGCAATCAGGCAGGCGGCGCCCACACGTGCCAGAGATCGCTTGGGCATGACGAGTCGTGAAAACAGAGAGTTCTTGGCCTTCATCGCCGACGAGGACGCAAATACCTGCTGGAACGAGGGACACGGAGTGATACCGGAAGTATGCAGGGTGAAGATATTTCTCCCCGATCCGGAAGTGACTGGAGTGATATGCATGCCTTCAAGAGTAAATCCAAGTCAGAGCGTTTTCCAATCACCCAAGCAGCCTAATATACAAGAATATATATTCTTTATATTGCTCAACAAAAACGAATGAATGGTCTATAAAGGGGTGTTTACTCTAGTAAACCCAGCAAACCTAACCGCTCTCCCCCACCGCAAAAATTTGCAATCAAGAGAATTTTTCTCTCTGTGTAAATTTCCGTTTCCGCTGAGATTCTCCAAAATATTTTGGAGAAACAACGAACGCAACGCGCACCCATATCAAATCTTAAAGATAGGATTCACAAAAGCCTCAACCACTGCCATAACCATCGTGATTAGAAAAGCCTGGGTTCCTTCTCTCTCATACCCCCCCCCCACGCGAATATGCAAAAGCGCGGATACCCGAGAGAAGTCTCGAGTATCCGCGCTTTTATGAATGCTTAGGCTTCAGACCTAGCGAGCAGCAGGAAGCTTAGAGCTCCAGGCCACGGCCGTACTCATCCAGCGAAACGGCACGGAAACCGCCGTTGTTACCGTAGGAGTACACCTCGCTGTCGATCTGGAAAGCACTCGGGTAACCGCCGCCGAAGGTGTCCAGAGACTGCAGACGCTCAGCGGTAGCCTGAGCGCTCGGCTCAACCTCAATATCGTTGTAACGTGCCAGACCGGTACCGGCAGGAACCAGCTTACCGATAATCACGTTCTCCTTCAGGCCGAGCAGCGGGTCGGTCTTCGCCTCCATAGCTGCCTGAGTCAGGACGCGGGTGGTCTCCTGGAAGGAGGCCGCCGACAGCCAGGACTCGGTAGCCAGCGAAGCCTTGGTAATACCCATCATCTCGGGACGACCAGCAGCAGGCTTCTTGCCCTCGAGCAGAGCCTTGCGGTTTGCGGTCTGGAAGACAATGTTATCAACCAGCTCACCAGGCAGAAGGTCGGTGTCACCGGACTCAATCACGGTCACGCGACGCAGCATCTGGCGGACAATAACCTCGACGTGCTTGTCGTGGATTTCCACACCCTGCGACTTGTACACGCCCTGAACCTCGCTCACCAGGTGCTTCTGAGCCTCACGAGGACCGCGGATACGCAGGACCTCCTTCGGATCAACAGAACCGGTAGCCAGCTGGTCGCCGACGTGGACGTAATCGCCATTCTGCAGCTTAGAAGCCGCACGGCGCAGAATGGTGTAGGACTGGGGTTCAGAACCGTCGTCCGGGGTCACCACAATCTTGTAGGACTTCTCGGTATCCTCAATGGTCACGCGACCGGACACCTCAGAAATCGGGGCGACACCCTTGGGGGTACGGGCCTCGAACAGCTCCTGAATACGGGGCAGACCCTGGGTAATATCGTCTGCCGACGCCACACCACCGGTGTGGAAGGTACGCATGGTCAGCTGGGTACCGGGCTCACCAATCGACTGAGCCGCAATAATACCAACGGCCTCACCAATGTCCACCAGCACGTTCGAAGCCATCGAACGGCCGTAGCACAGTGCGCACACGCCGATAGCCGACTCACAGGTCAGAACCGAGCGGACACGCAGCTCCTTCACACCAGCCTTGAACAGCTTCTCGATGAGCTCATCGGAAACGTCAGCGCCAGCCTCAGCCAAAACGTTGCCGGCTTCGTCCTTCACGTCTACCGCGAGGGTACGACCGTGAATCGAAGTCTCAACGTCCGGGTGCAGGTTGCCGTCGGCGTCAACCAGCGGGAGCATCAGACCGCGGCGGGTGCCACAGTCATGCTCACGCACGATAACGTCCTGCGACACATCCACCAGACGACGGGTCAGGTAACCCGAGTTAGCGGTACGCAGTGCGGTATCAGCCAGACCCTTACGTGCACCGTGGGTTGCGATGAAGTACTCCAGAACCGACAGGCCCTCACGGTAGGAGGACTTAATCGGGCGAGGCATAATCTCACCCTTCGGGTTCGACACCAGACCACGGATACCCGCAATCTGACGGACCTGCATCCAGTTACCACGTGCACCAGAGGTCACCATACGGTAAATGGTGTTCAGACCACCGTGAGAGCTCAGGTTCTCGCGCATAGCCTCAGCAACCACGTCGGTAGCCTCGGTCCAAACCTTAATCAGCTCCTGACGACGCTCTTCATCGTCAATGGTACCGATCTCGAAGTCGTCCTGAATTGCGGCAGCCTGCTTCTCGTAGCGCTCCATGATTGCCGGCTTCTCGGAGGGAGTAGCAATATCGGAGACAGCCACGGTCACGCCCGAACGGGATGCCCAGTAGAAACCAGCGTTCTTCAGGTTATCCAGGGCACGAGCCACAACATCCATCGGGTAACGTTCAGCCAGATCGTTAATCAGGCTACCCAGACCCTTCTTGTCTGCCACACCGGTGAACCAGGGGTAGTCCTTCGGCAGAGCCTGGTTGAACAGGACCTGGCCAACGGTGCAGTCCAGCAGCACGGGGTCGCCGGGCTTGTAGCCCTCGGGAGCTTCCCAGCCTTCGGGAGCAACGAACTGGTCGCCGTCCAGCAGGATCTTCACCTTGGTGTACAGCTCAATCTCGTGACGATCCATCGCCATCAGAGCCTCAGAAACCGAGGAGAAAGCGTGGCCCTCGTTCTTCTGACCATCGCGAGGAGTGGTCAGGTGGTACAGACCGATGATCATATCCTGCGAGGGAACGGCCACGGGACGGCCATCCGACGGCTTCAGGATGTTGTTCGAGGACAGCATGAGGATACGAGCCTCAGCCTGTGCCTCGGGAGACAGCGGCAGGTGAACTGCCATCTGGTCACCATCGAAGTCAGCGTTGAACGCGGAGCAAACCAGCGGGTGCAGCTGGATAGCCTTACCCTCAACCAGCTTCGGCTCAAATGCCTGAATACCGAGGCGGTGCAGGGTAGGTGCACGGTTCAGCAACACGGGGTGCTCGGCGATAACCTCTTCCAGAACGTCCCAAACCTGCGGGCGGAAACGCTCAACCATGCGCTTGGCGCTCTTAATGTTCTGAGCGTGGCTCAGCTCCACCAGACGCTTCATGACGAAGGGCTTGAAGAGCTCCAGCGCCATCTGCTTGGGCAGACCACACTGGTGCATCTGCAGCTGCGGACCAACCACAATCACGGAACGACCGGAGTAGTCCACGCGCTTACCCAGCAGGTTCTGACGGAAACGACCCTGCTTACCCTTGAGCATGTCCGACAGAGACTTCAGGGGACGGTTACCGGGACCGGTCACCGGACGGCCACGACGGCCGTTGTCGAAGAGCGAATCCACAGCTTCCTGCAGCATACGCTTCTCGTTGTTCACGATGATCTCAGGAGCGCCCAGCTCCAGCAGACGCTTCAGGCGGTTGTTACGGTTGATCACACGACGGTACAGGTCGTTCAGGTCGGAGGTCGCAAAGCGGCCACCGTCCAGCTGAACCATCGGGCGCAGCTCCGGCGGGATGACCGGAACAACGTCCAGAACCATACCCAGCGGGGAGTTGTTGGTGGTCAGGAAGGCGTTAACAACCTTCAGACGCTTCAGGGCACGGGTCTTCTTCTGACCCTTACCGGTCTGAATAATCTCTTTGAGAGCCTCGGCCTCAGCTTCCAGGTCGAAAGACTCCAGACGCTTCTTGATAGCCTCGGCGCCCATGGCGCCCTCAAAGTACATGCCGTACTTGTCCACCATGGAACGGTACAGAGCCTCGTTACCCTCGAGGTCAGCGACCTTCAGGGACTTGAAACGCTCCCACACGTTCTCCAGGTGAGCAGCCTCGCGCTCGTAGCGCTTACGCACGGAGGCAAGCTGACGCTCAGCGTTATCGCGCAGCTTGCGCTTCTCAGCAGCCTTACCGCCCTCTGCCTCGATACGAGCCAGTTCGGACTCAACCTCGCGGCTGATAGCGTTCACATCGGCGTTCAGAGCGGCCTCAAGCTCCTGCTTCTCACGGTCGTGAGCAGCCTGCAGCATGGGCAGGTCCTCGTGGCGAGCCTCCTCGTCAACGCTGGTAATCATGTACGCAGCGAAGTAGATGACCTTCTCAAGGTCCTTCGGAGCCAGATCCAGCAGGTAGCCCAGACGGGAAGGAACACCCTTGAAGTACCAAATGTGGGTCACGGGAGCGGCCAGCTCAATGTGGCCCATACGTTCGCGACGCACCTTGGAGCGGGTCACCTCAACGCCACAGCGCTCACACACGATGCCCTTGAAGCGCACGCGCTTGTACTTACCGCAGTAGCACTCCCAGTCCTTAGTGGGGCCGAAGATACGCTCGTCGAAGAGACCGTCCTTCTCGGGCTTCAGGGTACGGTAATTGATGGTCTCGGGCTTCTTAACCTCACCAAAAGACCAACGACGGATGTCGTCGGCGGTGGCGAGGCCAATTCGCATCAAACCAAGCGAAGATTCGTTGGACATATCGGTCCTAATCTCTTTCTGTAAGTTTCTGAAGACTTGGGTTGGCGGGTGGGAACCCCACAACGCATGCGAGCGCATGCGGGGTTCCCCACCCTAGAAGGAGGCGGTGCTTATGCCTCGTCGACGGAGCTAGGCTCGTCGTGGGTCAGGCTCACGCCCATATCTTCTGCTGCCCGGAAGCCTTCTTCCTCCGAGTCGCTCATCTCAATAATCTTGCCGTCGGTAGAGAGCACCTCGACGTTCAGGCACAGAGACTGCATTTCCTTGATAAGAACCTTGAAGGATTCGGGGATACCCGGCTCAGGGATGTTCTCGCCCTTCACGATAGCCTCGTAAACCTTCACACGGCCCGCCACGTCATCGGACTTGACGGTCAGGATTTCCTGCAGGGTGTAAGCGGCGCCGTATGCCTCCAGCGCCCACACTTCCATCTCACCGAAGCGCTGACCACCGAACTGAGCCTTACCACCCAGGGGCTGCTGGGTAATCATCGAGTACGGACCGGTGGAACGAGCGTGAATCTTGTCATCCACCAGGTGGTGCAGCTTCAGGATGTACTGGTAACCAACCGAAATCGGGTCCGGGAACGGCTCACCGGAACGGCCGTCAATCAGACGTGCCTTACCGGAACGGTTGATCAGACGGTCACCATCGCGGTTCGGGTTCGAGTGATCCAGGAGGTCGAACAGTTCGTCCTCGTGGGCACCGTCGAACACCGGGGTTGCCAGGCGGGTCGGGCCGGATTCCTTCGGGAAGTTCGGCATGTGCTTAAGCCACTCGGGCTCGCCCTCAATCTTCCAACCCTGCTTAGCCAGCCAACCGGTGTGGACTTCCAGAACCTGACCAATGTTCATACGACCGGGCACGCCCAGCGGGTTCAGGATAACGTCCACGGGGGTACCGTCTTCCAGGAAGGGCATATCCTCGATCGGCAGGATCTTGGAAATAACACCCTTGTTACCGTGGCGGCCTGCGAGCTTGTCGCCGTCGGTAATCTTACGCTTCTGAGCCACGTACACGCGGACCAGCTGGTTCACGCCCGGGGGCAGATCGTCCTCATCGTTGTTCTCGCGGTCGAAGATGCGGATACCGATGACGGTACCGGACTCACCGTGAGGAACCTTCAGGGAGGTGTCGCGAACCTCGCGGGACTTCTCACCGAAGATTGCGCGCAGCAGGCGCTCCTCGGGGGTCAGCTCGGTCTCGCCCTTGGGGGTGACCTTACCAACGAGGATGTCGCCAGCCTCAACCTCAGCACCGATGTGGATGATGCCGCGCTCGTCCAGAGCCGAGAGAACATCCTCGGACACGTTCGGGATATCGCGAGTAATCTCCTCGGGGCCCAGCTTGGTGTCGCGGGCGTCAATCTCGTGCTCCTCAATGTGAATCGAGGTCAGCACGTCCTCAGAAACCATGCGCTGGGAGAGGATAATCGCATCCTCATAGTTCAGGCCTTCCCACGGCATGTATGCCACGAGCAGGTTCTTACCCAGTGCCAGCTCGCCACCGTCGGTGGAGGGACCGTCAGCGATAACATCGCGGTATTCGACGCGCTGGCCTTCCTTCACCACAACGCGCTGGTTGTAGCAGTTACCCGGGTTCGAGCGGGAGAACTTCATAATCGGGTAGGTGGAGACAGAGCCGTCGTCGTTACGGACGATAACGGTCTTAGCGTCCACGGAGGAAACCACACCGGGCTTCTTCGCGAGCACGGAGTCGCCGGAGTCCAGTGCTGCGTACTTCTCCATACCGGTACCAACCACGGGAGCCTCAGACTCCAGCAGGGGCACAGCCTGACGCTGCATGTTAGCACCCATCAGTGCTCGGTTAGCGTCGTCGTGCTCCAGGTAAGGAATCAGGGCGGTAGCCACGGACACCATCTGGCGCGGGGAGACGTCCATGTACTGAACGGCACCGGGAGCAACCAGAACGGCCTCGCCAGAACCATCGCCTGCACGGCAGAGAACCTCGTTCTCTGCGAAGGTGCGGTCCGGGTTCAGCGGTGCGTTTGCCTGCGCGATAACAACAGACTTCTCGTCGTCTGCAGTCAGGTAGCGGACCTCATCGGTCACGCGACCATCGGTCACCACGCGGTAGGGGGTCTCAATGAAACCGAAGGAGTTGATGCGACCGTAGGTTGCCAGCGAACCAATCAGACCAATGTTCGGGCCTTCAGGGGTTTCAATGGGGCACATGCGGCCGTAGTGCGAGGGGTGCACGTCTCGAACTTCCATGCCTGCGCGGTCACGGGACAGACCGCCAGGGCCCAGAGCGGACAGACGACGCTTGTGGGTCAGACCCGCCAGCGGGTTGTTCTGGTCCATGAACTGGGACAGCTGAGAAGTACCGAAGAACTCCTTGATAGCTGCCACGACGGGGCGGATGTTCACCAGGGACTGCGGGGTGATAGCCTCAACGTCCTGGGTGGTCATGCGCTCGCGAACCACACGCTCCATACGGGACAGGCCGGTACGGATCTGGTTCTCAATCAGCTCACCCACGGTGCGGATGCGGCGGTTACCGAAGTGGTCGATATCGTCGATGTCGACCTTCAGGGAGATTTCCTTGCCGTCGCGTACGCCCGGGATGCTGGTCTCGCCAGCGTGCAGAGCGCAGAGGTAACGGATCATCTGGGCGATGTCGTCCTGGCTGAGCACGGAGGCCTCGGGGGAATCCAGGGGAACGTCCACGCCAAGCTTACGGTTCAGCTTGTAACGGCCGACCTTGGCCAGGTCGTAGCGGCGCGGAGTGAAGTACATGTTGTCCAGCAGAGCCTGGGCAGCCTCAACCGTCGGGGGCTCACCCGGGCGCAGCTTACGGTAGATGTCCAGCAGAGCCTCATCGCGGTCCTTGACGGAGTCCTTCTCGAGGGTTGCGCGGATGGAGTCGTACTGACCGAACTCAGCCAGAATCTTGGACTCGGTCCAGCCCAGGGCCTTGAGCAGAACGGTCACGGACTGCTTACGCTTGCGGTCCAGACGAACGCCCACCTGGTCGCGCTTGTCAATCTCAAGCTCGAACCATGCACCGCGGGAGGGAATCACGCGGGCCGAGTAGATGTCCTTATCGGAGGTGCGGTCCGGAGCCTTCTCGAAGTAGGCGCCGGGGGAACGCACCAGCTGGGAGACAACCACACGCTCGGTACCGTTAATCACGAAGGTACCGGCCTCGGTCATCAGGGGGAAGTCGCCCATGAACAGGGTCTGCTGCTTAACCTCGCCGGTAGCGAGGTTCATGAATTCAGCCTTGATATACAGCGGTGCCGAGTAGGTTGCGTCGCGGTCCTTGCACTCCTCGACGGAGTACTTGGGGTCGGCGAACTCGGGCTCGGAGAAGGAGAGCTGCATGGTCTCCTGGAAGTCGCGAATCGGGGAAATCTCTTCAAAGATCTCAGCCAGACCGGACTTTGCGGGAACAGAGGTGTCACCAGCAGCCTGCGCGGACTCCAGACGTTCCAGCCAACGCTCGTTACCTACGAGGCGGTCGAAGCTATCGGTCTGGATAGCAAGCAGGTTGGGAACCTTCAGCGGTTCGTTAATCTTCGCGAATGAAATTCGGCGCGAGACGTTCTCTGCGCCGTTAGCGGCGTCATGGTTAGAGGTGCTCGAAGCGACCAAAATGGGGATCCTTCCACAGACATGTCTGTTAGCAATCAGCCTCCCGGCGACTTTACCGGCGACATGACGACCTCGGCCCCCGCATAAACGGTGCTCGAAGCTACAGATGTCGGACGGAAAACGTCACCTTCAGCCCGTGCCCACCGCTATATGAAGGCACAAAGGTTAGGGAAAGCGTAAATACTAACGATACAGGAAGAAATCTATTTTGTCTACCACACCCAAAGGGCGAGTGCAAACCTGACACAGAAATGTATTTTCCACCCTGTAGAAGAACCATACACGAGTGGTCGCCGGCCGGTTCTCAAGGACTCATCCCTCCTGAGAACCCGCCCGCTACCGTAAGGAACCTAGCACTCCACCACGTTAACGGCCAGGCCGCCCATCGAAGTTTCCTTGTAACGGTGCGACATATCCAGACCGGTCTGGCGCATCGTCTCAATCACCTGATCCAGCGACACACGGTGCATACCATCTCCGCGCAGAGCCATGCGCGCTGCAGTCACAGCGTTCGACGCGGCCATCGCATTACGTTCGATACACGGAATCTGCACCAAACCACCCACCGGGTCACACGTCAGACCCAGGTTGTGCTCCATCGCAATCTCGGCTGCGTTCTCCACCTGTTCGGGGGTTCCGCCCAGCACCTGAGCCAAGCCTGCAGCAGCCATCGAGCTGGCGCTACCCACCTCGCCCTGGCAACCTACCTCAGCGCCAGAAATCGAGGCGCGCTTCTTGTACAGCACACCCACGGCGGCCGAAGCCAGGAAGAAGTCCACAATCGCCTGCTCACGGGCGGCCTGGCCGCAATGGCGGATACCCGGGGTGTAGTTCATCGCGTAGTGCAGCACCGCCGGAATAATGCCGGATGCACCGTTCGTCGGGGCCGTCACCACACGGCCGCCAAAGGCGTTCTCCTCGTTTACAGCCAGAGCAATCAGGTTCACCCAGTCAATCGCAAACTCCGGAGACTTGCCGGGATCCTCCACCATCAGGTCACGGTGCCACGCACCCGCACGGCAACGCACCTTCAGCGGACCGGGCAGATACCCCACACGAGCCAGAGAGGAGCCGATGCACTCCTTCATGACGCGATAGATATGCAGGATGCCCGCGCGCACCTCCTGCTCCGTGCGTAGCGAGCACTCATTCGCCATCTTCAGCTGTGCAATCGACAGGCCAGCCTCGTTCGCCATCTCGACGAGCTCGGCACCCGACCCAAAGGGGTAGGGCGGGTTCGTGAGCGAGGCACCGCCGGTAGCTTCCTCGTCTCCCTCAACGATAAAGCCACCACCAATCGAGTAGTAGGTACGCTCCAGCAGTAGCTCCTCCCCCGCAAACGCGGCAATCTTCATGCCGTTCGTATGGCGCGGAAGAACAGTCAGGGGGCGCAAAGTCATGTCAATCTCACGGTAGTGCACCACCGGGCCGTACACCTTGCTCTCCTCGCCGCCGGGAGCATTCACTCCGTACGAGGAGGAAGGATATCCGGCCAGAGGCAGGGTACCGTCAACACTATTGCGCTCAATCATCGCTTCCGCAGCGGCGATATCAATCGTCTCGGGAACGAAGCCGCACAGCCCCTTCAACGCGGCGCTCATCGTGCCGTGACCGGCACCGGTTGCCGCCAACGAACCGTACAAATCGATATGCACGCCGGTCACGCGGTCCAGCAGACCTTCATCAATCAGCTCCGCCACGAAACGGTTCGAAGCACGCATGGGACCCACGGTGTGGGAACTGGAGGGACCAACACCAATACTGAACAGCTCAAAAACGCTGATGTCGTAGGGAAGGGCTTCCGCCTTTTTCTGGGCGCTGCTGGGGGTGCTCTGATTAATCGCCACGTTCTGTCCTTCGAAGTCATTGCGCCCTGCGGGGCGCAGTCGCGCGGGATATCGGTTACCGAAAACTATCCGGCTCGGTATTCCACCTAATTCATATGAGGTAGTGATAACGGGCAGTCCTCCTTGACTAACCGCTCTAATCCTAACGCACTTCCGAGGATGCAGAAACTAAGGTGAGGGTACGCCTCGGTTCTTCCTCTCTCCCCCGGCTGCTTCTTCTCAGTTGCCGCCCCGACGCGCGAAAGGCGCCGTGTCCTCTCGGAAACACGGCGCCGTTCACCTCGCGGAGGTTACCTCACGCAGTATATTTCGTTACTTTTCGCGCTTGTAGAAGGGCAGAGCCACAACATCAAACGGAGCACGCTTACCGCGGATATCAACATCCACAGTAGAACCAACCTCAGAGAATTCACGGTTCACCAGCGCCATAGCAATCGGGTAGCCCAGAGTCGGGGAAGGAATACCGGAGGTAACCTCACCAATCTCATTGCCCTCAGCATCCACCAGCTTAGAACCGGCACGAGCAGGACGCTTCGCCTGAGCCTTCAAACCAACCAGGATGCGCTTCGACTCGCTCTTAGCCAGCTCAGTCAGAGCTTCACGACCAACGAAGTCAGCCGCCTTCTTCTCCAGAGCAATCTCAACCAGACGGCCCAGACCGGACTCAAACGGAGTAATCTCAAGACCCAGCTCGTGGCCGTACAGGGGCATACCGGCCTCAAGACGCAGGGAGTCGCGGGAAGCCAGACCCGCGGGGGTCAAGCCAAAGGGCTCACCGGCGGCAGCCAGCTTGTCCCACAGCTCAACTGCGTGCTCGTTCGGTACGAACAGCTCGAAGCCGTCCTCACCGGTGTAGCCGGTGCGGGCCAGCAGAACGTCAACGCCGGCGATGGTCAGCGGCACGGATGCGTAGTACTTCAGCTCGCGCACGGCATTCTCGTCAGAGGCACCGGCTGCCAGCAGAATCTCCTCCGCGCGAGGGCCCTGAACAGCAATCAGGGAGGTCTGATCCGACTCGTTGACGAACTCAACGTTGAAGTCGCCCAGGCGCTCGCTCATAGCAGCGTAATCGGTGTCAATGTTGGCCGCGTTGGGAACAACCATGAACTCTTCGTCGCCCAGGCGGTAGGTAATCAGATCGTCGATAACGCCACCCTTGTCATTGACCAGGATGGAGTACTTTGCCTTGCCAACCTTCAGAACGGACATGTTCGAGACCAGAGCGTAGTCAAGGAATGCTGCGGCGTCCGGACCGGTCACACGGAACTCACCCATATGAGAGAGGTCGAAGATACCCGCGCGGGTACGAACGGCTTCGTGCTCGGCAACGTCGTTCGAGTACTTCAGGGGCATATCCCAGCCACCGAAATCGGTGAAGGATGCGCCCAGCTTCTCGTGAACCGGGTACAGGGAGGTCTTCTTGGGGGACATTAATTCTCCTCACGCACAGCTTTGTGCTGTTATTGCAATCATTGTGGTTATATCTCCCTCTCCGGCAGAGGACCAGATAGGGAGCCTACCCCGCCCGTCTCGCGAGGAGACGGGCGGGGCGGGGGGAGCCCAGTGGCTACCCCTAGAGCGTCAAACGCTCCTTATGCTTCCAGGTCGAAAGCCTCCATCGGGGGGCATTCGCACACGAAGTTACGGTCACCGCCGGCACCGTCAATACGACCCACCGGAGTGAAGTACTTGTTGACGCGCAGGCTCGGAACCGGGAAGGCAGCCTGGGTGCGGGTGTACGCACGATCCCACTCGTCTGCGCTGACCACATCAACGGTGTGCGGTGCGTTGCGCAGGACGGAGTCCTCAACGGCGACCTTACCCTCGGCGACCTCGATGATCTCGTCGTAGATGGTCTCCATCGCTTCGATGAAGCGGTCGAGCTCTTCCTTGGACTCGGACTCGGTCGGCTCAACCATCAGGGTGCCGGGAACCGGGAACGCCAGGGTCGGTGCGTGGAAGCCGTAGTCCATCAGACGCTTGCAGACGTCCTCTGCGGTCACGTGAGACTTATCGGTCAGGTGACGCAGGTCCAGGATGCACTCATGAGCGACCAGACCGCCGGGGCCGGTGTACAGCACCGGGTACTTGTCGTTAAGCTTCTTCGCAATGTAGTTTGCGTTCAGCACCGCGTACTGCGAAGAGTCCTTCAGACCCTGAGCACCAGTCATCGCAATGTACATCCAGCTAATCGGCAGAACGCCGGCAGAACCGAAGAACGCCTGCGAAATCGGCAGTGCAGCGTCGTTGGGGAGCTTACCCTCAGAGTCAGCACGGTATGCGTCGCCGGGCAGGAACTTCGCCAGGTGCTCACGAACAGCCAACGGGCCAACACCGGGGCCGCCACCACCGTGAGGAATGGAGAAGGTCTTGTGCAGGTTCAGGTGCGAAACGTCGCCGCCGAACTTACCCGGCTGAGCGAAGCCCATCTGAGCGTTCAGGTTCGCGCCATCCAGGTACACCTGGCCGCCCGCCTCGTGAACCAGCTGGCAGACCTCAGCAACCTGCTCCTCAAACACACCGTGAGTGGAAGGGTAGGTAATCATGATGCCGGCAACCTTGGGACCGTATTTCTCGATCTTTGCCTTCAGGTCATCAACATCAATCGAACCGTCAGCAGCGGTTGCCACACCGGCAACCTTCAGACCAGCCAGAGCTGCAGATGCAGCGTTGGTGCCGTGAGCAGACAGCGGAATCAGAACGGTATCGCGCTCGTGGTCACCGTTAGCCTCGTGGAAGGAACGGATAGCGCGCAGGCCGGCGTACTCACCGGTAGCGCCCGAGTTCGGCTGCAGGGACACTGCATCGTAACCGGTAATAGCAACCAGCCAATCGCTCAGGTCCTTAATCAGCTCGTGCCAGCCCTCAGCCTGGTCCTCAGGAACCAGCGGGTGGATGTTGGCGAAACCGGGCCAGGAGATGGGTTCCATCTCAGCTGCGGCGTTCAGCTTCATGGTGCACGAGCCCAGCGGAATCATAGTGCGATCCAGGGCCAGGTCCTTGTCTGCCAGGTGACGCAGGTAGCGCATCATCTCGGTCTCGGAGCGGTACTTGTGGAAGACCGGGTGCTGCATATAGTCGTCGGTACGCAACAGGTCGGAGGGCAGGTCGTACTTCGAATCTGCCTCACCGAGGGTGCCGCCCAGAGCGGAAACTAGGGCCTTCAGCACCTCGTCGTCGTGGGACTCGCCCACCGAAATACCTACGCGGTCCTCGTCGAAGCGACGGATGTTGATACCGGCGTCCAGGGCCTTTGCGACGAGCTCATCAGCGCGGCCGGGGGCTTCTACCACGATGGTGTCGAAGAAGGTTTCGTGAGCGATGCCGTAGCCTGCAGCCTCCAGAGCGGTTGCCATACGTGCAGCGTTCGTGTGCAGGCGATTCGCGATAGCGCGCAGCCCCTCGGGACCGTGGTACATCGCGTAAGCACCCGCGACGATGGCCAGCAGAGCCTGAGCAGTACAGATGTTAGAGGTGGCCTTTTCGCGGCGAATGTGCTGCTCGCGAGTCTGCAGGGCCAGGCGGTAGGCCGGCTTGCCGGTCGGGTCCTTCGAGACACCCACCAGACGGCCCGGCATGGTGCGCTCCATGCCCTTGTGAACGGCCATGTAGCCGGCGTGCGGGCCGCCGAAGAAGAAGGGCAGGCCAAAGCGCTGGGTGTTACCAACTGCGATATCTGCGCCCAGTTCACCGGGAGACTTCAGCAGGGTCAGAGCCAACAGGTCGGCGTCCACCGTCACCAGGGCGTTACGTTCCTTAGCGGCCTTGATGAGCGGTTCGATATCACGGATTTCGCCGTCCTGGGCGGGGTAAGCCAGGATAATGCCGTACAGGTCGCCCTCGGGCAGGCCCTCGGAGAAATCGGTGATGACAAAGGGAATACCGAGCATCTCCGCACGGCCGCGGGTCACCGAAATAACCTGGGGCAGGCATCGAGAGTCAATAGCGAAGAAGCCGTTCTTCACCTTGCGGTTCGCACGGTGCATCATAACTGCGGCCTCAGCGACAGCGGAAGCCTCATCCAGCAGCGAGGAGTTAGCAATCTCCAGGCCGGTCAGCTCCATCACGGTGTTCTGGAAGTTCAGCAGAGCTTCCAGGCGACCCTGAGAAATCTCAGCCTGGTAGGGAGTGTAGGAAGTGTAGAAACCGGGGTTCTCCAGAATATTGCGGCGCAGAACAGCGGGGGTCACAGCGTCGTAGTAACCGGCGCCAATCATCTGTGCCAGGACCTTATTCTTAGCGGCGTAGCCGGCAATCTTCGAAAGAGCTTCATGCTCCGACAGAGGGGCGGGAAGCTGCAGCTCGCCGTCGAGGCGAATCTGCGAGGGGACGACAGCGTCCATCAGCGCATCCAGGGAAGAATATCCCAGGGTTTCGAGCATCTGCTCTGCGTCTGCGGAACGGGGGCCGAGATGACGATCAATAAAGGACATAGGGATTCTCCTATTGGTCGGCGCAAACCGTAGAGGGGTCACGTCGCGCTATTGCGACGAGTCGAACGCTTTAAGTGTCCCACATCTCCGCACATTTTTCTCACCATTATCACGATTCGACATGCTCGGAGACGATAACTCTTCTCCTAACCCTCATATTGACGACTCGAAGGATTCTCTCGCCCCTGATACCGAACAGAGCAAGGCCCCGGTTCATTCTCCGTTACCGGAAGAACGAACCGGGGCCCCTATGAAAACAAGCTCAGATATACCTCTTACGAGGAATATCTAAATATCTTCAATGGATTACTTCTTAGCGTGATCCGGCTTGCCACCGTGCGGCACGAGGAATGCCGACAGGAAGGCGAGGAACGCGGTCACGGCCAGCAGCATCAGACCGATGAAGTAGTTGTTGTGCTCCTGGTTGTAGGTTGCACCCATCACCAGCGGCGGGAAGAAACCACCCAGAGCGCCAGCAGCAGCAATCACACCGGACACCGCACCAACGTTCTTCGGGTCAGCAGCGCGACCCACCCAGCCAAAGACCGAGCCGTGGCCCAGACCCAGCAGAGCAGCCATCAGGATGAAGACAGCACCGTACACGTGCTCAGCATTAGGCTGGAATGCGGTAATAACTGCCAGAATCACCACACCACCCAGGGAGATGAGGGAGATAATCTTCGGACCGAACTTATCAGCCAGAACACCACCGAAGGGACGAGCCACCACAGCGGCAGCGGCAAAGCCAGCCGCACGCAGACCAGCGTCGTTAGCGTCGAAGTGGTAGATGTTGCTCAGGTAAGTAGGCAGGTAGTTCGAGAATGCCACGAACGCACCGAACACAACTGCGTAGAGGAAGCAGAGCTGCCAAGTGGTCTTCACCTTGAATGCGCGAATAATCTTCGGCATCAGCGGGGTGACCTCACGGCCAATGGTTGCCGGGGAATCCTTCAGGAACACGAAAGAAATCACGGCGGTTACTGCACAAATCACAGCAATCAGGATGTGAGTCGGGAAGTAACCGATACCCTGCACCAGGCGGGGGGTAGCGAATGCGGAAACCGCGGTACCCACCATGCCTGCACCGAACACGCCGGTTGCGAAGCCCTTCTTCGATGCGTCATACCATGCCGAGCTGAAGGGAATACCCACAGCGAACACGGTACCCGCAATACCCAGGAAGAAGGAGACAATCAGCAGCATGGGTAGCGAGTTCATCTGACCAGCCACGCCCACCAGCAGAACCAGCGGTGCGCTGACAGCCAGAACAATGGTGAACATAATACGACCACCGTAACGGTCGGTCAGACCGCCGACGGGAATACGGCCGATAGCGCCGATGAAGATCGGCATAGCCACCAGAACACTGGTCATACCAGCGTCCAGGTGCATCTGCTTGGCGTACAGCTTGGCCAGCGGACCAACAATAGTCCAGGCCCAGAAGCCGATGGTCGAGATGAACGTTGCCAGCAGAACGTTAAAAAGCTGACCCTTCTTTAGGTCGTAGCTCGGTGCAGCAGGGGTGCTCATATTTCCTCTTTTGCAATATGGATATGTGTATTAGCGGTCGGCACGCTCACGCGGGAGAGTACCAATCGGGTCCCAGCCTCGACGTGCACCCACACGCTGACCGCCACGGGTGCGGTACACGGTGTAGGGGCGGAAGACGTAGTGCAGCGGCACGGTCAGTGCGTGCACCAGGCGGGTGAAGGGCCAAATAATGAACAGGACCATAGCCACAATGATGTGAATCTTGAAAGCTACAGGGATGTTCACCATCAGAGCCACCTCGGGGTGGAAGTAGAACAGCGAACGGAACCACACGGCAATGGTTTCACGGTAGTTGAAGTGAACTTCGTGGCCATTGACCGGGGGCAGACCGCCCGACGGGTTCACTGCCGAAATCAGGGTAGCCGCGGTACCGGCGAGAATCACCAGAACCAGGACGATGTACATGAAAACATCGTTACGAGTGGTAGCCGCACGAACCTCAGAGTTCGTTGCACGGCGACCCAGCAAGATAAACATACCAACGATGGTGGCAACAGCCGCTGCAGAACCTGCAACCAGCGCCACAATGTGGTAAGTCTCATCCGAAACGACGAGGTCAGTCAGGAACTTGGGGACCACCAGGCCACCAACGTGGCCCATAAAGACGGCGGCCAGGCCGTAGTGGAACAGCGGCGAACCGATGCGAAGCCACTTGCCTTCGTAAATCTGCGACGAGCGGGTCGTCCAGCCATACTGGTCGGTACGGTAACGCCAGATGGTGCCACCGATCAGAACGACCAGTGCAACATAGGGCAGAACGCCCCACAGCAGGATGTCTACGACGCCCGGATCGGCTACAGCGTGTGCAGCGTGTTCTGCGCTCTCAGAAGCAAGTACGTACACGTGTTGTCTCCTCAGGGATAAAACTAGTTAGAACGAGCCTGCGCCTGCTGGAGCAGCTGATGATCAGCGTAACCATTCAGGCCAACAGTCTCGACGGGCGGGCCGTAGCCGGCCATCCGCTGGACCTCTTCCTGGGTCTCGGGAGAGACACCGGGAAGGGTCGCGCAGATGCTCTGCAACAACCCGTAGTGGGGTAAGCTTCCGTCCTTCATTGCAAGGCGGAGAAGCTCAAGGGAAGGGCGGTACGCCTGCAGAGCCGAACGACCCTTACGGCGATCAACCAGCGCACAGAATTCGAGAACCAGAGGCAGGTAATCCGGGAGCTCACCGTTCAGAACGGTCAGCATGCCGGAGTCGCGGTACATCTGCTTGAAACGCAGAAGGGTCTCACCGCGACGGCGAGTGTCGCCGTCGGTCCAGTACGACAGGTGCAGGGAGTGACGACGCGAAAGATCGTACTCCTGCACGTACTCGGACTGTACGTCCTCCAGGTCCTTGGAGGTAAGCCACTCCTGCATCGCATCAACAGCTGCGATAAAAGCCTCGTCCTCGGTGGCCGCGGTAATCGCAACCAGTTCGGGGAGAACCTCCAGCATCTGCTCATCGGGATAGCCCAGGAGCATAGCGCTGACCTGGTAAATCACCGAGTCTTTGTCTTCGCCGGGTCCGTAATCGATATCGAACGGATTCGCCGGCTGAGCCGGCTCCGAGGCCTGAGCCTCGGAACCGGCCTTGCCCATGAGCTTGGAAAAGAATCCAGCCACTTAATTACTTCTTTCCGGTGGTATTCGGGAAGAGGCCGTCGGGGCGGGAAGAACCGTCCCAGCTAAACAAGCTGACCTTGTTGTTAGCCTCGTAGACACCGGTGGACACGGGGGTCGGGCGACCCTCCATGTCGTTGAACGCATCGCCGTACATGCCGGGTCCGCCATCCACGCTCAGGGAGCAGCCCATTTCCTCGAGGTTGTGGGCGTCCTCCATGTGAGCCTTCGGAATGACGTAACGCTCGTTGTACTTTGCGATAGCCATCAGACGGTACATTTCGTAGATCTGCTGACCGGTCATGCCAACCGCCTGGGCAATCTCCTCATTGCCTTCGCCGCCGAGGTTGATGTCACGCATGTACGAACGCATAGCAGCCAGGCGACGCAGAACGTTCGTCACGACCTCGGTATCACCTGCGGTGAACAGCTCAGCCAGGTATTCCACCGGAATACGCAGAGCCTCAATAGCACCGAAGAGGTTGTTGCTGTTCTCAGCGTCGTGGCCCTGCTCCTTGAGCAGGTCGACAATCGGGGACAGCGGCGGCACGTACCAAACCATCGGCATGGTGCGGTACTCGGGGTGCAGGGGCAGAGCCACCTTCCACTCCTTGGCCAGCTTGTACACGGGAGACTTCTGAGCCGCAGTAATCCACGCATCGGGGATGTCGTTCTTACGCGCCTGCTCAATCACGGCCGGGTCGTAAGGATCAAGCATCAGCGACAGCTGAGCCTCGTAGAGATCCTTCTCGTCCGGAACCGAAGCAGCCTCGGTCACACGGTCTGCGTCGTACAGGAAGACACCGATGTAGCGCATACGACCCACGCAGGTCTCAGCACACACGGTCGGGATACCAGCCTCAATACGGGGGTAGCAGAAGGTACACTTCTCAGCCTTACCCGTCTTGTGGTTGAAGTACACCTTCTTGTAGGGGCAACCGGTGATGCACTGACGCCAACCGCGGCAACGGTCCTGGTCCACCAGCACGATACCGTCCTCGGCGCGCTTGTAGATAGCGCCGGAGGGGCAGGAAGCCATGCAGGAGGGGTTTAGGCAGTGCTCACAAATACGAGGCAGATAGAACATGAAGGTCTGCTCGAACTCGAACTTAATCTTGTCCTCAGCCTTCTTACGGACCTTCTCAACCAGCGGGTCCAGGTGACCGTACTCGGTCGCACCAGCCAGGTTGTCATCCCAGTTCATACCCCACTCGACCTTGGTGTCCTCACCGGTGATGAGGGAGACCGGCTTTGCTGCCGGGAAGTCATCACCGAGGGGCGCGGTGGTCAGGTTCTGGTAATCGTAAGTCCAGGGCTCGTAGTAGTCGCTGAGCTCGGGCTGAATCGGGGAAGCGAAGATCGAGAAGAGCTTCTGGAAGCGGTTACCGCTCTTGAGCTCCAGACGACCGCGCTTGTTCAGCACCCAGCCGCCCTTCCACTTTTCCTGGTCCTCGTAACGGCGGGGGTAACCCTGACCGGGGCGAGTCTCCACATTGTTGAACCAGACGTACTCGGTACCGGCTCGGTTCGTCCATGCCTGCTTACAGGTCACGGAGCAGGTGTGGCAACCGATGCACTTATCGAGTGCCATCACCATAGCAACTTGTGCCATAACGCGCATTAGAAAGTTACCTCCTGGGACTTACGGCGACGGATGTACGAGACGATGTCTCGCTGGTTACCGGTCGGTCCAAGATAGTTGAAGGCGAACGCCAAGTGAGCGTAGCCACCAATCATGTGGGTGGGCTTCAGCAGAATACGGGTCACCGAGTTGTGAATACCACCGCGCTTGCCGGTGATTTCAGACTTCGGGCTGACCATACGCTCCTGAGCGTGGTAAACGAAGGAGATACCCTCGGGGATACGGTGCGAGACAACCGCACGACCCACGAAGACACCGTTGGTGTTCACGCACTCAACCCATTCGCCGTCCTTGACGCCAATCTTCTCGGCGTCCTGGGGGCTCATCCAAGCGACCGGACCACCACGGAACATGGTCAGCATGTACTGGTTGTCGAAGTACTGCGAGTGGATAGCCCACTTGTTGTGCGGGGTCAGGTAGCGAACAGCAACCGAAACACCATCGGTCGTGCCGAGCTCGGGCTCGTTGTACAGACCGGTCATGTCCAGCGGCGGACGGTAAATCGGCAGGGCCTCGCCCATCTCGTGCATCCAGTCATGGTCGAGGAAGAAGTGCATACGGCCGGTCAGGGTGTGGAACGGCTTCTTCTTCTCGATGTTGACGGTGAACGGAGCGTAGCGGCGACCGCCGGTCTCCGAACCGGACCACTCGGGAGAGGTCATCACGGGCTGCGGTGCGGCCTGGGTCATGGGGAAGGTAATACGACGTTCCTCGTTACCCTCTGCCAGGTCCATCAGGTGCAGACCGGTCTGCTTCTCGAGCTCCTTGAAGCCCTTGACAGCAACCTCACCGTTCGAAGTACCCGAAATCATCAGGATGGCTTCGGCAATCTTCACGTCGGTGTCCAGTGCGGGACGGCCTGCGCCCTTACCGGAGTCCATCACACCAAATTCCTTAGCCATCTTGGCAACTTCGTGCTTCAGATCGTAGGTGACGTACTTGGTGGTCGCACCGAGCTTGTCGAACAGCGGACCAACGGTGGTGTACATGTCGTACAGTGCGCCGTAGTCACGCTCGACAGTGACGAAGTTCGGCATGTTCTTACCGGGCACACCAACCATACCGGGGGTGTTCTTCCAGTCGGGTGCGTGACCGCCGGGCTGAGCAATCTGGCCCGGGGTGTCGTGCTGCAGCGGGACCGAGACGATGTCCTTGCGGACGCCCAGGTGCTTCTTCGCCATACGAGAGAACTCGAATGCGAGAGCCTTAAAGGTCTCGTGGTCGGTCTTTGCCTCCCACGGCGGGTCAATTGCCGGGGAGAACGCGTGCAGGAACGGGTGCATATCGGTCGAGGAGATATCGTGCTTCTCGTACCAGGTAGCGGTCGGCAGAACGATATCGGACAGCAGGGTCGTGGAGGTCATACGGAAGTCCGAAGTGACCAGCAGGTCCAGCTTGCCCTGGGGAGCCTCGTCAACCCACTTAACTTCCTTCGGGTGGGTCTCTGCGTCTTCACCCTGGACGTTGTCCATGCTACCGACGAGGTGCTTCAGGAAGTAGCTCTCACCCTTCGCGGAGGAACCGAAGAGGTTCGAACGCCACAGGGTCAGGGTACGGGGCCAGTTGACGGGGTTGTCAACGTCCTCGACGGAGAACTCCAGGTCACCGGAGTTCAGGCGCTGAGCAATGTAGTCTGCGTTCGAGGATGCCTCGCCACGTGCCACTGCCTGCTCTGCCTTGTCAGCCAGGTCCATCGAGTTCTCGGGGAACTGCGGGTAGAACGGCATCCAGCCCATGCGGGTGGAGCGTGCCACGACGTCAGCGGTGTGAACGTTGCGCAGCTCGCCCTTAGCCAGCGGGGACTGCAGGTAGTCGGTGGAGTATGCGTCCTGACGGAACTGATCAGTGTGCATGTACCAGAAGCCGGTACCAATCATGTGACGCGGCGGACGGCTCCAGTCCAGTGCGTTTGCAATGTTGGTCAGACCGGTCAGCGGACGTGCCTTCTCCTGGCCCACGTAGTGAGCCCAACCGCCGCCGTTACGACCCTGGCAACCGGTCAGGTTCAGCAGGGCGAGGATAGCGCGGTATGTGGTGTCAGCGTGGTACCACTGGCAGATACCCGCACCGAAAATCACCATGGAACGGCCGCCGGAATCCAGGGCGCTCTTAGCGAACTCACGGGCAATGCGGATAACGGCCTCGGCGGGCACGGAGGTAATCGGCTCCTGCCATGCCGGGGTGTTCTGAACGCTCCAGTCGTCGTAGTCCTTAGCCCAGGTACCGGGCAGGCCCTCACGGCCAACACCGTACTGTGCCAGCATGATGTCGAAAACGGTGGTGACCTCGTGGCCCTCAACGTAGGCAACAGGCACACCACGGGTGATGACGTCGCCGTGACCCTTCGGGTCGTCGAAGGTCGGCATCTTAATCTCAACGGCAGCGGACTCGCCCTGGGGCAGGTCGCGGATTGACAGAATCGGCTTGCGGCCCTGCAGGTCCAGGTTCCACTTGCCCTGGTCCTCGGCTGCGTAGCGGTGACCCATGGTGCCGTTAGGAACGAAGACCTCACCGGTCTCGCGGTCCATCATGACAGGCTTGAAGTCGGAGTTAGTCTGCTCAGCCTCGCCAGCGAGCTTAGCTGCGGTCAGGAACTTAGAGGGAACCTTCACACCGTCTTCACGGGTCTCCAGGGTGACCAGGAAGGGAAGGTCGGTGTAGGTCAGGGAGAAGTCCTCGAAGAACTCGACACGCTGATCGACGTAGTTTTCCTTGAGGATGACGTGGCCCATAGCCATTGCCAGCGCTGCGTCGGTACCTGCCTGTGCGGGCAGCCACTCGTCAGCGAACTTGGTGTTGTCGGCGTAGTCGGGGCTCACGGTGACAACCTTGGTACCGCGGTAGCGAACCTCGGAGACCCAGTGGGCATCCGGGGTACGGGTCAGCGGAACGTTTGCACCCCACATGATGAGGTACGCAGCGTCCCACCAGTCACCGGACTCGGGAACGTCGGTCTGGTCACCGAAGACCTGCGGGGAAGCCACGGGGAGGTCGGCGTACCAGTCGTAGAAGCTGGTCATCACGCCACCCATCAGCTGGATGTAGCGAACACCCGCGCTGAAGGAGACCATGGACATTGCCGGAATCGGGGTGAAGCCGGTGTTGCGGTCGGGACCGTAGTACTTAATGGTGTGCACGTGGGCAGCGGCCATCAGTTCGAGAGCCTCAGCCCAGGTCGAGCGCACCAAACCGCCCTTACCGCGGGCGTTCACGTAGCGGGAACGCTTAGCGGGGTCGGACACGATGGAGTGAAAGGCGTCCACGGGATCGCTGTGGATAGCCTTCGCTTCGCGGTACATCTCCAGCAGGAGACCGCGAACGTAGGGGTACTTAACGCGGGTGGGAGAGTAGGTGTACCACGAGAACGCTGCACCGCGGGGGCAACCACGGGGCTCATACTCGGGGCGGTCGGGACCAACCGAGGGGTAGTCAGTTTCCTGCGCCTCCCAGGTGATAATGCCGTCCTTGACGTACACCTTCCAGGAGCAGGAGCCGGTGCAGTTCACGCCGTGGGTCGAGCGAACTTCCTTATCGTGGCTCCAACGGTCGCGGTAGAAGGCGTCACCTTCGCGGCCGCCTTCACGGAAGACGGCGCGGCCGTCGTCAGTCTCGTCCCAGCGGGAGAAGAACTTACCGAACTTAATCAGCTGATCGGTAAGGGGGCCGTCCGGGCCCTTAATCTGTGATGCTTGTTCCATACTGCCAATATATCGGAAACTCAGCATAGAAAATACAGAATAAAAACCTACCCTAATTAAGAATTTAAAAGGTCATCTAAACCGTAAGCCAGGCCGAGATTCCGCCTTCGAGCATACGCACCGGACGGTCTTCCAAGGGCGCTATCTCACGTGCCGCTTCAACCGTTCGCGTATACCCGGTGCAGTAAATAACGATTTCTCGAGCGTTTGGAGGGATTTTACGCCCAATTAGCGCCTTTAAATCACCTTTTCGAGACGATTCCAGAATCTCCGTCAGGGGTAGGTTAATCGCCCCCTCTATAGCAAAAGCAGCAAATTCGACTCGTTCTCGAACATCCAAAAGGGCAATCTTTTCGCCCTCTGGCATCGTTTTAAGCTCCCGAGCACTCACCACAGAGGGGGTAGAAGGTATGGAAGAGCCAGTTAAATCATTTGGAATATTACGAATTATTACGCGATTTTGGGCCTTCTTGTTCGTTTTTTGGGGCAATTCAGGCGTTTTCTTAGGATCAGCTTGCGCACTAGCTACAAGGGGTATATATTCCCACCTTCCACCTAATGCCGAATATAGGCCTACCTCACCTATAAGGGGGTTACCCACCCCCGTCAAAAGCTTTACAGCTTCCATCGCCATCGCGGCACCCACAACACCAGCCATAGCCCCCACGACCCCCGCGGTACTGCACGAGGGCACGCTCCCCTCAGCGGGAGCATGAGGATAAAGGTCTTCGTACACCGGGCCGTGGCCTGCCCAGAAAACACTGAGCTGCGCATCGAATCCAAGAATGGCGGCCCACACGTGAGGAATACCGGCTCGAGCTGCAGCCTCCGATACCAGGTAACGCGACTCAAAGTTATCGCTGCCATCGAGCACGAGATCTGCGCCGGCCAGCAGTTCATCAACGTTCTCAGCCGCCAGACGTGCGCACACCGCATCAACCTGAATGTGAGGGTTCAGAGCGCGAAGAGACTCCGCCGCCGACTCAGCCTTGGAGTTACCCACGCGAGCATACGTGTGAATCACTTGGCGGTGCAGGTTGGAAGTATCCACCCGATCGTCGTCGATCACAACGATGTGCCCCACACCTGCACCCGCCAGATATAGCAGAGAAGGAGCCCCCAGGCCGCCGGCTCCCAGCACCACCACACGCGCGCCCTTGAGTGCCAGCTGGGCCTCGTACCCCATCTCGGGCAGAATCAGCTGACGAGAGTAAAACGCACGCTCGGCATCGGAGAGTTCCTCGACATCACGTGAAGAAACATGGGACATTGCTGCAACCTTTCTGAGGGGTATTCAGCGAAGCGATACATTGAGAAAAAGAAAGCCTGCCACAGAGGATACCTCTCTGGCAGGCTTATATGAAAATATAAGAATATGTAGGATTACGGATTAGCAGGGCGAGGTGTCCACGCCAACCCACTCGATGCTTCCATCGAGCAGTTCCTGCTCCTTCCAGATGGGTACACGAGCCTTGACTCGATCCGCCACCAGCTCGCAGGCATCGAAGGCGCGGCCGCGGTGGGCGGCTGCGGCCATTACGGTCAGAGCGGACTCGCCGATGGCGATGGGGCCAACGCGGTGTACCGCCCACAAGCGCACACCGTCCAGCTCGGCAGCCACCTCAGCAGCCACCTCAGCAATGTACTCGCGAGCCTGCGGATGCGCACTGTACGACAGCCCGCGTACCGCGCTACCGTGATCGTGGTTGCGCACAATACCGTCAAAAATCACGAGGGCTCCCATGGCTTCAGTCATAACCTCGGCCTTCGCGGCGGCGTACAGGGGCTCTAGCGGAGCCTCGGTAATATCGGTGAAGATAACGGTCGAGCCGCTGGGTTCAGCGCCCTGATCACCGGAATGGTCCAGAGGAGCCTCGGCGGGAACCGCAGAATCGACCTTCGGCTTAGTGGTCATGGTAGTCCTCCATCTGGCGGCAAATGTGCTCGACCAGCGGATCAAGAGTGGTCACGCCATCCTTTACACCACCGCGCGATCCCGGCAGGGTCATCACGAAGGTACGGTCAATCACGCCGGCTACACCGCGAGAGAGAACAGCTGAAGAAACATTCTTCAGACCGTTCATCCAGAAGGCGTGCATAATACCGGGGATTTCCTTATCGAGGTGCGGGCGCACGGCCTCCACGGTCTGGTCGTCAGAGTTCAAGCCAGTACCACCGCTGGTCAGAATAAAAGTCGGCAGGTTACCGTTCTTCTTACCCTCGGCCACCAGGTTGTTGAAGTAATCGATAATCTCGCGGTCCTCAATCACCACGGGATCCGGGGTCTCGAAACCGCGCGAGCGTAGCCACTCCACCGCGATGGGGCCGGACTTATCCTCGTAGATACCGCGAGCCGCACGCGTCGAGGCGACAATCACCAGACCGGTCAGGTTCTCAGGCATCGTGAAATTGTCAGTGCTCATTGAATACTTTCCTCCTTTGGGACGGCGCACCACTACGCCAACCTCGTTTCTTCATTCTACGAGTCTGCGCGCACGGACCAATCGCCGGACTTACCGCCGCTCTTCTCCAGGACCCGAATATCGGTAATCACGGCGTGCTTGTCAACGGCTTTAATCATGTCGAAGACGGTCAGCGCGGCCGAGGAAACCGCGGTCAGCGCCTCCATCTCAACACCGGTCACACCGCGAGTCTTGACGGACGCCTCGATACGCACAAAGTCGGGTCCGCGCTCGAAATCCACCGTAATCTTGCCCAGGGGCAGCGGGTGGCAGAGCGGAATGATCTCAGGAGTACGCTTGGCGCCCATAATGCCCGCAACGCGCGCCACAGGCAGAGCATCGCCCTTGGGCAGGTCGGCGTCAAAAATCTTCTCGATGACGTCCGGGCGGGTGTGGACGGTTGCCTCAGCCACCGCGGTGCGGGTGGTTACGGATTTTTCCGTCACATCGACCATGTGTGCCGAGCCGTCGGCGCGCACATGGGTGAGGTCCTGTTCGGGGGTAGAGGTCATCGTGTCTCCTGGAATCTATAAATTGACGTATCGTGTTCGTCGATAGAGCACCGTAGGGGCTACCTCGGCGCGTCTCGAGGGGTCTAATAATCGTCGGTAAGGCGGATGCGGTGGTAGGGCACGGCCTCTCCCCCGGTGTACGTCATGCCCGGGGAAAGTTCGATGAGCACGTCGGCCTGGGCTGCGCGATGCAGCAGGTGCGAACCAGAGAGGACGTCCGGATACAGCTCCACGCGGTAGGTGCCCGGCTCGGTTTCCACCATGGCGAGGGTACCGCGCAGGAACTGGCGCTTAGTCAGCGGTGCGGTGAGCGAAGTATCGGTCACCAGCACGCCGCGGGGTGCGTTATCAAGGGTGGCCTGCTCGGAGGCTACCGCGTGGGGTACACCGTAGGGGCCGCCAGCGCGCAGGTAGGGGCGCAGAATCAGCGCGTAGGAGATGAGGGTACTCACGGGGTTGCCGGGGAAGGAAATCATGGGGACGCGGTGCCCCTTGAAGTCCAGGACGTTCACGCCCTGGGGACCGCCGGGCTGCTGGCTCACGTGGCCGAACCATGAGACGGGCACCATGATGTCCGCCTCGTGCGCCTTAGCGATGGCGTTACGCACAACCTCGTACTTGCCGTGGCTAATACCGCCGGACGTAATAATGATGTCCGGTTTGAAGGATTCGTACTCGGCAGCCAGACGGTGTAGCAGTTCAACGGGGTCGTCACCGATTGCGATGCGGCGAACCGTCGCGCCGTCCTCACGTAGCATGGCGCTGAGCATCGGACCGTTGGCGTCAAAAATCTGGCCCTGCGCGAGGTCGTCCGGGGAGGCGTTGTCCTCACCGGCGGTACCGGAGCGAATCTCGTCGCCGCCGGTGCACACCAGCACGCGAGGACCCGCCGCAACGGTCAAACGTGCGTACCCCTGGGAGGCGAGCGCACCCAGCAGAGCGGGGGTCACGCGCTGTCCGGCGCGGGCAAGCACCTGGCCGGTCACAACATCCTCGCCGCGGCGGCGCACGAACTGCCCCACGCGGCCGGTGGCCAGCTTAATCTTCTCGCTAGGACGGCCGAAAGACTCGGGAAGGTCGGGGTACTCGATACGTTCCGACTGCTCTACGGGAATCACCGCGTCATACCCCTTGGGGATGGGAGCGCCGGTCATAATCGGGTAGGTCAGGTCATCGGATGCGCGGGAGCGCTGCAGGGGCCGACCCGCGGGAATCTCGCGACCGACCGTAAAGATGCGGTCCTCACGATCGACGGCAGCCGCGGTGAGCGCATAGCCGTCCATCTGCGAGTTGTCGAAACTGGGCACGTCCATGCGCGCGGTAACGTCCTGCGCGAGGATTCGGCCTGCCGCATGATCAAGAGGAACGGTCTCCGCCGTGCCGATGAAGACCTCTCGAAGGAGAAGGGCCAAGTAGGCGCGGTATTCCTCGGTGTTGGGAGTTCCGTTGAACTCGGGAGCAATCATTGCGGTTCCTATCGTGCGACATACGGATATAAACAGTGTACGGTGCACCCGGGGGCGGGTAAATACAGTTCCACCTAACGGCCTGCCCCCGCAACCTGGCTACCCGAGGCGCTCGCGTAGCTTCTTGAGCGCGCGAGCCAGGCCCAGCACACCGAAGATCCCCAGGTAGAGGCTAATGAGGATGAGGGCACTACCCAGAGCGCTCGGGAGGTCACTACTGTTGATGGCCAGGTCAATCGCGAGGGGAATAGTCTGGGTTTTACCCTGCACGTTACCGGCAAAGGTAACGGTTGCTCCGTACTCACCCAATGCGCGGGCAAAGGAGAGCAGGAAGGCAGTGGCAAGACCGGGAGCCGCCAGGGGCAGGAGCACCTTAAAAGTCACCTCGGCGGGACCTGCTCCCTCGACCAGCGCAATTTCCTCGTACTCACGGGGGATGGCCTGCAACGTGGTAACCGCGGTGGCCACGAAGAAGGGTAGAGCGACAAAGATCTGGGCAATGATCACGGCGTTCGAGGTGAAGGGAATCGAAATACCCGCCTGATAGAGGTACGAGCCGATTAGACCCTTACGGCCCCAGAAGAAGAGCAGCCCCAGACCCGAAACAACCGGAGAGAGAATCACCGGGGTGTAGATGATGGCGTAGAGAACCGTACCGAATCGGTGCAGGCGCGAACGATTCAGCACCTTGGACAGGAGTAGTGAGATGGGGGCGCCCAGAAGACCGCAAATCAGGGTTGAGACGGCAGCCGTTGAGAGCGAAAGATTGGCCGCACCCATCACCTGCGGAGTGAAGACGGTCCCGAGCTGGCTCCACGGGACGTTAAGGAACAGGCCCAGGAGCGGACCAGCAATCACCAGAAGACCAATGAAAGCCGGGATGGTGAAGGAGCGAGGAACCGACGCAAAAAGACGAGCCGAAGATCGCGGCGCACGGCGGGCAGGAGAAGATACAGACATGGATTCGTGAGGGGTTGGGGGCGAAGGCGGTGAATGGGAGTGGGTATCCCACAAGTAGTGGGTAAAAGTTGGGACGGGATGCGGTGGCGCACTTCTATAAGGTGCCACCGCATCCCGGCTTTTCGCGCTAACCCCGCTGAGCGGGCGGGTTAGCGTTTACAGACTACTTGGTGGTGTTGAAGCCGTAGCCGGAGAGAATCTTCTTGGCCTCGTCGGAGGTCTTCAGCCACTCGTTGAACTTCTTAGCGGCATCTGAGGATGCGCCGGTCTTGCTCAGCGCTGCAGGGTATTCGTTGGGCTCAACGTCCGGCAGGTCGACAGAGCCGAGGTTTACGCCCTTCTTCTTGGCTGCTGCGAGGTCGGTGGTATAGATGAAGCCCGCATCGGCGTTACCGGTGGTGACCTTGGTGGCCACGTCGGTGACCTTACCCTCGGTGGTTGCGTTCTTGAGGGTGATGTCGTGCTTCTTCAGCTCTTCGTGTGCCAGGGTGCCGCAGGGGACGTCTTCCTTGCAGACTGCGACGACGCCTTCGGTGGTCTTCAGGTCGTCGAGGCTGTTGATCTTACCGGGGTTGCCTTCAGCGGTGACGAGAACCAGCTTGTTGGTGACCAGAACGGTGGAGTCGGATCCAGAGAACTCGTCCAGCTTCTTAGCCTTGTCCATGTTCTTGGTGTCTGCGGTGATAAGCATGTCGGGGGTTGCGCCCTGCTCGATCTGGGTGACGAGCTTTGCGGAGCCCTCGTAGACGAAGGTGATGTCAACGCCGGGATTAGCTGCCTCGTAGGCCTTCTCCAGGTCGGCGCCCGCATTGTTCAGGGATGCTGCGGCGAAGACCTGAATCTTGCCGGAGGATGCCTGAGATGCAGCGGAGGAAGAGGATGCCGAAGCGGTCGAGGAGGAGGCCTGGGAAGAGCCGCAACCGGTCAGAGTCAGGGTTGCAGCAACCAGTGCGCTAAGAGCGGCGAGAGGAGTCTTCATGAAAGTACTTTGTCCTTGGACTAGTCGTGTTAGTTGCATGAGGTGAGGTGCTCCACGCGAAGCTTTTGTGACAATTTATGTACGCCCCCTAGCTTGCGTACACCATGACACGTTATCGCGGTTTCTTTGGGTCACCGCGAATGTAACTTACCCTTCACACACTATGTAATGGGTCCTCGAACGTGGAATAATCATATTGTTACCCGAAATATACTAATTTTCTACATAGGTTTTCCATGGCGTACACGGCAGATTCTGGCCGCTCTCAGCTGATTGCAGGCCCTTTGTTAAGCACCTTATCTTCTGCGGATAACAGCGGTGCTGCTTTTGTGACGCCCGAAAAATCTGAGACCTCCACAAAGCCGCGGAGGAAGCTCCCAAATATTACGAACAGCGGTCCGCTCCTCGACCGCTGGGGACGCACCGCAACCGACCTGCGCATCTCATTAACCGATAAATGTAATCTTCGTTGCATTTATTGCATGCCGGCCGATGGACTGCAGTGGCTCCCCAAGGAAAACCTGCTTTCCGCCGAAGAAATTGCGCGCCTTGCAGATATTGCTATCTCCCAGCTGGGCGTCGAAGAGATTCGCTTCACGGGCGGTGAACCCCTCGTCCGCGCTGATTTGGTCGACATTATCTCCCGCATCCATCAGGAGCACCCCGAGGTTCCCCTGTCCATTACGACCAACGGCATCGGCCTGGACAAGCGGGCCGCAGCCCTTGCCGAGGCCGGGCTGACCCGCATCAACGTCTCGCTGGATACCATCTGCCGCGAGACCTTCGCCGAGCTCACCCGACGCGACAAGCTGGAAGCCGTGCTCAAGGGTATCGATGGCGCCGCCGAAGCCGGTCTGTGGCCCATCAAGATTAATGCCGTTCTCATGCCCGGCCTCAACGACGGGCAGGCTCCCGAGCTCCTCGAGTGGGCGCTCAAGGGTGGCTACCAGCTGCGCTTCATCGAGCAGATGCCCTTGGACGCAGACAACCGCTGGACCCGCGAGGGCACCATCACCGCTGCTGAGATTCGAGAGAAGCTTTCGGCCGCCTACGTGCTCGGTTCGGTACGCGAAGCACGCGGCGATTCCCCCGCCCGACTGTGGGAGGTCTACCCGCTCGGCACCGTGCTGGATGAGGCGGGGTTCCCCGTCGACGGCGCCGAATCCCTGGGCCGCGTGGGCATCATCGCTTCGGTGACCGAGTCCTTCTGCGGCGCCTGCACCCGCACCCGCCTAACGGCCGACGGCAAGATACGTTCCTGCCTCTTCTCCGACACCGAGACCGACCTCATGCAGCTATTGCGCTCCGGCGCCACGGACGATGAGCTGGCCCTGCGCTGGCGTGAAGGCATGTGGTTCAAACCGCGCGCCCATGGCAAGGAAGACGCAGACTTCGATATTGAGGAATTTGCCAAGGCGAGCCGCTCCATGAGCGCCATCGGAGGCTAACCCCTAGCCGCCCCGCGCACCCCCTTGTTTTTCGCGCCCCCTCGTATAGCATTAGGAGCATGATGCAGGTTCATTTCTTTGCTGCCGCGCGCGCGGCGGCGGGTATCGCCGAGCTGTCGGTGGCCCCGAGCGACATTGATTCGCCGACCCTGGGCGCGCTCATCGCCTACCTGGGCCGGGAGCTTACGGGGACCACCCCCTCCGGCCTGACCCTGGCCCAGGTTATGGAGCAGTGTTCCTTCCTGATCAACGGCACCCACTCTGATGCCGACGCGCCGCTAACCGATGGCGATCGAGTTGACGTCCTTCCCCCCTTCGCGGGCGGTTAGGATGAGCGATTCTTCACCGTCGCCCGCCGCGATTCCCCCGATTCTTCCCGAGTACCCCGAGTTCTCCTGCGCCGCGGTTGTCGTGGCCGGCGGGCAGTCCAGCCGCCTGGGGCATGTGCCCAAGGCCTCGCTCTCGGACGGCACGAACACGCTTCTCGACTGTGCTTTGCAGGCGGTACGGCAGGCCTCGCCGCGAGTTGTGGTCGGGCCCGATACCCTGCCCGTCCCCTCCGACGTTCTACTCACCCGAGAAGACCCGCCCTTCTCTGGACCGGCCGCGGCCATTCACGCAGGCCTAGAACGTGTGGCGGCTCAATGCGAGGGCTCCGGCACCCCGACGCCGAAATGGTGCCTCATCCTGGGTGTTGATACCCCGCGCATCGCTCCCGCGGTACAGCGACTTATGCGTACCGCCGCGGCCAACGATGCGACTGCCCGACCTCTCAGCCATGAGGGGGATTCCCCCGCGTCCGAGGGCTTCTGGGGGGTTTCTGAGGGCATCTACCAGCCGCTGGTGGGTATCTACCGTTATGAGAGCATCCGTTCGGTGTTTTCAGAGGGCACCACCGACGCCTCCGTCCGTTCCTTCCTGCGCCGTCTCAACCCGGTCAGCGTTGAGCTCTCCGCCCAGCACACTGCCGATGTCGATACCTGGGAGCAAGCGGAGCGACTGGGGTACACCACTTCCCTGTGGTCTAGCTACTAGACCGCCCCGCTACCACGGGCATCTACTTTCAGCGGCCAACTAGCGCCGCTTCAGCACACACGAGGTACCATGTCCCACCATATTCCCGCCGTCTCATGGGATCAGGCGCGCGAGCTGTTGCACGCCGCCGGCACGCAGGCCGCCCCGGACACCAAGGCCGAGGTTCTTCCTCTCTTAGCGACGATTGACCATTACCTATCCGAAGACGTGCACGCCATGATGCCGGTGCCGCACTACAGCTCCTCCGCGATGGACGGCTACGCTGTGGCGGGCAACCCGCCCTGGCGTCTGGTGAGGCCTTCCTACCCGGAGGATTCTCGAGCCAATATTCACCGTCTCACCGTGCCGATTAGCCCGGGCGAGGCCACCCCGATTCTAACCGGCGGCCTGATTCCCGAAGGCACCGAGGCCATCGTGCGCGAGGAGCACACCAGTAACTACGAGGGAGCCGATTCCCTGGCCTCCGCCGATACCCGAGCCAGCATCCACTACCTGGAGATGGCTGAGGGATTTGAACCGCCCGCCCCCGGAACCGATATTCGTTTCGCCGGCGTGGAGCTACAGCACGGTGATTACCTGGCTCGCCACGGCGAGCGCATCTCCTCCCGCATGGCTGCGTTTCTGGGTACGAACGGTTTCGATGAGCTGCCCGTCTACGCGCCCATCCCGGTGCGTTGCGCGTTCACCGGTAACGAGGTGATTACCTTTGGCCTGCCCGACCCGGGTCAGGTGCGCGACGCTTTCGGAGGTTTCGTGGAGCACGCCATCGCCGCGGCTGGATGCGAGGTTCGCCCCTCGGCCCGCCTGGCCGACGTCGAGTCCGAGTTCTCGACCTTTCTGACGACCTCCACCGCGCGCATCCTGGTGTTTACGGGCGGCTCGAGCACCTCGGGCGTGGATATGGTGCGTAAGGCCCTCAACGATTTGGGGGCGACCTATATCTTCGAGTCGGTGGATGTGCGTCCGGGCCACCCGGCCCTGGCCGCAAGCCTGCCGGTACCCGAAACCGGGCCGAACGCCGGTCACCAGCGTTTCGTGCTGGGCCTTCCGGGTAACCCGTTGGCCGCCTATACGGCTCTCTACTCCTACCTGCCGCCTCTTCTGGCCGGCCTGCGCTCCATGCCCCTGCCCGCGGCAGACGCGGCCGTTCTTGCCGAGGATGTTCCCACGTTGCGCAAGGCTGTGACGACTCGCCTGGTGCCCGTCCGGGTGACCGAGGGCGTTGCCTATCCGCTACCGAAGTCGGCTTCGCACATGCTATCTTCCCTGGCAGCCGCCACGCACTTTGCGGTGCTCGACGATTCCACGGTAACCGGCGGGGCGCATCCTGCGGGTTCACGCGCGCGCATTATTCCGGTTTTCTAAGCCTGGGACACTTCATGCGGGGTGGGAAGGCTGGTTTCACCGTGGGTGTTATCGGCGTTCCTATCCAGCAGAAGGTATAGTTGATAGAGATATGTCAATCGTTTAGCATATCCTGTCTCAATCACAAAGGAGCCCCGTGGCGAAGCCCAAACTCAGCGACGTTGCCGCACTGGCGGGCGTCTCCCCCACCACCGTATCCCGAGTGCTCAACAACCGCGGTTACCTGAGCGAGGCCACCCGCACCAAGGTGCACGAGGCCGTCCAGCAACTCGGCTACCGGCCCAACGCCATCGCCCGAAGCCTGCAGGGTCAGCGTTCGCAGACGGTAGGCCTCATCTTCCCCACCGTGGCCAACCCCTTCTACGGGGAGATGGTGTACCAGCTCGAGAATCACCTGGCCGATGCCGGGTACAGGGTGATTCTCTGCAATAGCGAAGACCACCCCGAGCAGGAGAAGCGCTATCTCGATATGCTCTTCGCCAATCAGGTGGATGGCATCATAACCGGCGCCCATTCGGATGCGCTCGTGAACGTTCCGCATGCCCAGGCTCCCCTGGTGACGATAGACCGTCGCGAGACCGGTTTTTACCCCAACATCCGCTCCGATAACTACGGCGGCGCACGCGCGGCCGCGGAGCACCTTATCGCCACGGGCGCCCAGACAATTGTGCACGTAACCTCCACCCTGGGCGAGCACAATGAGCGTCAGCGCGGTTACCGCGAAGCAATGCTCAATGCTGGCCTGACCCCCGAGTTCGTGGAGCTTGGCTTCCGCCCCTCCCTCGGACTTAAGCGCGAGATGCTATACCGCTACCTGGACGAGCGAGCCGATAGCGCCGAGCCTGTGGATGCAGTGTTCGCTTCCAACGATAACTACGCCGCGCTGACCCTGGGCTGGGCGCGCACGCGAGGTATCCGCGTTCCCGAGGATTTCCAGGTCATCGGCTACGACGGTACACAGACCGTTCAGCTGCTCATGCCGGAACTCGCAACCGTCATTCAGCCCATCGAGGGAATCGCTCGACGAGCCGTTCAGCGCCTGCTGGAGCTTATCGAAAGACAGGACGCGTCGGCCGCCTCCGCGGCACCCGCAGATTCGACTTCCGAGGGTTCCGCATACCTTCCCGGGGATGTGCTGCCCATCGAGCTACACCTGGGGGCCACCGTGCGAACCATCCCCGATCTCTCGCTCGTGGAGCCGGACACCTCGGCACCGGACGAGTTGCAGTAGACCTCCCCACCTACAGATTCGCCCCGCCGCTCCACATTTGTGGAGCGGCGGGGCGAATCTTTGCGTTTGGAATCTTGTTGGGTTCTTGAGTACCCGAGTTACGACCGGATCGTCGCACTAAGCCCGACCGGCGGCACGGGCGACGACTTCCGCGGGGCCGGTTGCGGGATACACCATGCCGACCGCGTGAGCCTTCGGGAAGATACCCCCGAGAGGCCCCAGGGAGAGGAAGCCGCGACGCTCGTAGAGGCGAGCGCTATCGTAGGTCGAGGCCTCGAGGTAGGCCGGGTAACCTTCAAGGCGGGCGGTGCCGTAGTCGAGGAGCTTACTGCCGATGCCGCGGCCTCGCAGCTCCTCCAGCACACCAATGTTGAAGAGATACCAGTGCTTGTACGAGGGGCGGTACTTGAGCAGGTGCAGCTCCATCATGATGGCGCGAACCAGGGTAATAGGCCCCAGTCCACGGTAGTAGGCGCTAATCTGCTTGATTTCGTTGAGGAATGATCCCTCCTGGGACTCCGGATTATTCCAGAGGCAGACGCCAACGATCTTGCCCGAGGAATCGTCCACGGCGATGTCGATTCGGCCTCGGTCCTTGAAATTACCGTAAACCTGCAGGGTCATAATAGCGCGGAGCTTTTCCATCTCCTTACGGCGGTTTTTGCCGCCGATAATGGCCATCATGGCGGGGTCACCGTCAAAAGCCGAGATGAGTACCTCCACTACCTCCGAGTACTCGTGAGGTTCGGCGGTGCGAACGGTATAGGATTCCGAGGACATATTCACCCTTTACGAAAGCTTGAAGTCTACATAAATATTAGCTGTATTCCGTCCTCATGGCTAACGAATCGTGCCTAATCAAGACATTTTACATACATATGCACGGACTCACGGCAGCAAATATTGCACCATTATGCATAATTTTTATGAATACTTATTCATTCTTTACATTCAGCCTCCCCATAAAAAATTTGAACACCCCGCATCATTTCAAGGAAAAGATACGGGGTGTTCAAAAATGGAGAGTTTATCTACTCACTCTGTGTACAGACTATGCGTTAGCCTTAGCCTTCAGAACAACCTTCAGCACGGAGTCAGCGTTGGTCACAGCCGCGCCGGAATTCTGCGCGTCCTGCACCGACTCGGCCAGCTTCTTGGAGTTCGTGATAACCAGCGGAGTGGCCAGCGGGTAGCCGGCTGCCTTGATCGCGGGAATATCAAACTCAGCGATGACATCGCCGCGCTTGACGGTATCTCCCTTAGCGACCTTCGGGGTGAAGTGCTTACCGTCGAGCTCCACGGTGTCCATTCCGATGTGCATCAGCAAGTCCAGGCCGTCCTCGGTACGCAGACCATAGGCGTGGCCGGTGGGGAATGCGACGGTAATCTTGCCGTCAGCCGGTGCGTAGAGCTTACCTTCGGTGGGCTCGACCGCGATACCCGCGCCCAGCGCGCCGGAGGAGAAGGTGGGGTCCTTGACGTCTACGAGAGGCACCACAGTACCCACCAGGTGAGCGCCCAGCTCAACGCCTTCGCCGGAGGTCTCAGCAGAAGCTGCCGAAGGAGCTTTGGCGGAAGCTTCGGTAGCTACAGGAGCGGCAGGTGCCTCAGCTTCCTCAGTGTTGCCAGCTTCGACCTTCTTACCCCAGATGAAGGAGGCAACGAAAGCGATGACGGTGGTCAGGACGAGGCAGCCCAAGAAGCCCGGGATACCTGCACCGACGGTTGCTTCAATCGAGGGGAAGCCAAGGTAACCAGCAGCGCCCAGCTTACCCGCCTTAATTCCAAGAATAGAGGTAACCATCGAACCAATACCCGCGGAAACGATTGCAATGTAGAAGGGCCAGCGCAGAGCCAGGTTCACGCCAAACATTGCGGGCTCGGTAATGCCCAGGAACGCGGAAGGTGCGGCTGCAGAAGCAATACCCTTAATCTTCTTGTTCTTGGTGGTCAGTGCGACACCGGCTGCGGCACCACCCTGAGCCACGTTAGACATGGAGGCAACGACGAAGATGAAGGAACCACCGGTAGCCCACAGGCTCATCTCGATGGGCGGGAATGCCTGGTGCATACCGGTCATCACGATGAATGCGTAGAAGGTACCGAAGATCAGACCGCCCAGCGGGCCGGCAACGGTGTAGAGCCAGTTGATGCTTTCACCCAGCCAGGTGCCCAGCTGGAACATCGGGGGTCCAACCAGCAGGAAGGTCAGGAAGCCGGTGATAAGGATGGTGAGGGTCGGGGTGAAGATGAAGTCGATGGTTCCCTTGAGGACCTTGTGGAAGAACTTCTCGACGTGGGACAGGATAAATGCGACCAGCATGATGGGCAGCACGGTACCCTGGTAGCCCGCCTGCTGAACCTGCAGACCGAAGAGGTTCCAGTACTTCATCGGGTCGGTGCCTTCAGCACCTGCCAGGGATGCTGCGACGTTGTAGCCATTCATCAGGGCCGGGGATACCATTGCGGCACCCATGGTCATACCCAGGTAGGGGTTACCGCCGAAGACCTTGGTGGCGGAGAAGCCGACCAGCACGGGCAGGAAGGCGAAGGGAGCTGCGGAGAGCAGGTTGACGATATCCGCGAAGTCAGCCCACTCAGGGAAAAGTTCAATAACTGCCTGGGGGCCAAAAATACCCTTAGAGGTCAGGAGGCTATTGAGCGCCATCAGCATACCGCCACCGACCAGCACCGGGATGAGCGGCACGAAGATGTCAGCAATGGTCTTGATGAAGCGGGAGACAATGTTGCCCTGCTTGGAGGCAATTTCCTTGAGCTCGTCCTTGGATGCCTCGGGTGCGCCAGCGGCGATGAGGTGCTTATGCACCTCGTTGACGTCGCCGGGGCCGACGATGATCTGGAACTGGCCGGCGTTGAGGAAGCTACCCTTGAGGTCTTCGTCGTTGTCGATTGCTGCCTGGTCGACCTTGTCCTGGTTCTTCAGGACGAGGCGAAGGCGGGTTGCGCAGTGTGCGGCTGCAACGATGTTGCCGGCGCCACCGACGTCCTTCAGCACGCGCTGTGCCACTGACTTGTGGTCCACGCTCGCTCTCCTTTGTTTGGAGCACCACCGGATGATGCTTTGTGAATGAGTTGGGGTGATATGTCTGTGTGTGCATGTCATGCATATGTCATACGTTTGACATATCGGATGTAAGACATGGTATCACGCAGAATAACGCAAAGCGAGGGCCCACCCTCTCAAGAGAGTGAGCCCTCCGGCACATTTGTTCACTTTCCGCTCGGTCCGCACGAGCCTCAACCCGCGGACGAGCCACGGCGGGCCTAAAGGCGGCCGTACTCCAGAGACAGCACCTCGCCACCGGTCAGGCGAACGCGGCGCTTATCCCCCTTGAAGAAGGTGCGAGCCGTCATAACCTCTGTACCCATAGAAGCGGCCAGCTTGCCGCCCACGTACAGTTCGGTTGCCGAGCCGTCCACCAGTAGGTCGAACTCACGAATCTTCGAACGCTTCAGGCTGCGACGGCGCAGGCTACCACCCTCGGTGTAGCGGGTACCGCCGCGGTCCATCTGCACAAAGTCCTTATCCAGAACGATGCTCAGGGCCACGCCGTGAGTGTCCTTAATCTTGATCTTCACCCGTTCATCAGCCACGTTCACGCGGCCGCGCAGGCGGAAGGTCAGGGCGTTCTTCAGCTCGACAAGCTTGCCCTTCTCCTCCTCACGGTACAGCGGCTTCATCTCCATCGCGTCGTTCAGCTGCGGAACCGGACGCTGGAAGAGCTTACCGTTGCGCAGGTGTAGCTCACGCGGGTAGGTGAACATGTGCACCCAGCGGTGGCTCCACGAGGGCAGGTCATCCTGATCCGCGTTGCCGAGCCAGGCGATCATCACCGGGGCATCGCCGCTTGCGGTGTGCGGCGCCTCCGGGTCGGCGCTCAGACCGGTGCCCGAGATGGTTTGCGGGGCGTAGAACTCGAAGCCCGCATCCAGCTCGGTGAAGGGGGTCTCCACCTTAAACTTGAGGGTCTTGTTATCCAGCGAGCCCACAATGTAACCGCTCTGGAAGATATTGTTGTACTTCTCCCCCAGCGGCTCCAGTCCCTGCGGGCTAAAGATCAGCACATCACGCAATTCGCCGGTCAGCTCATCGCGCATGCTCAGCAGGGAGGGGCACTCGTACATGTAGGTGCCCTTGAGGGTCTTATCCTTAATGCCCAGCTCACCGCGGAAGGTCCACTCGCGGCGATCGGCGGAGGTGTACACGACCACGGCACCGGTCTTATCCTCACGCTGAGCGCCAATGACCATCCACCAGCGACCGTCACGCTGGAACACGTGCGGGTCGCGGTAGTGGGCGGTGTAGCCCTTCTCGGGGCCGGAGATCAGCGGGGGCAGCTGACGAGTCGGCTTGGCGTCCTCACCGGCAGTGGCAAGGATCTGGTAGGTCTCGCGGTTGCCCTTGGAATCCTTGACGTTACCTGTGTAGAAGAACTCGAAACCGCCGGGAACCTTAATTCCGGAACCCGAGTAGCATCCGTGCGAGTCGTAGCGGCTGTCCGGGACCAGTGCGGTGCCCTCATCGGTCCAGTGGGTCAGGTCCTCGCTCACTGCGTGGCGCCAGTACACCATACGCTCGGGGTGCAGGGGCGAGTACTGGTAGAAAGCATGGTAGCGCTTGCCGTCAAAGACAAGGCCGTTCGGGTCGTTCAGGCGGCCGACCGGAGGAGCCAGGTGCAGGGCGGGGTAGTCGCGATCTTCGCGAACTCCGGCACCAAAAGCATCCAGGATCTGCTGTGCCTCTGCCGCCAGGTCACGGGCGGGGCGGGGCGAGGGCTTCTGATTCTTTTTCTTCTGCTCGCTCATGTCTTATCCGTTTTCGTCAGGAAGAATGTCTGGGTTGTCTCATCCCATCATACGGCACCCCGGAGCCCCGTACCGGGCCGAGGAGAGAGGCACCACAGAGGACGTTAAATGCCGCAGGGCGGCACATCCAGTGGATGTACCGCCCGCGTAAGAATCGAGAAGAAGTCGATTACTTGAGGGTGACGGATGCGCCGGCAGCCTCGAGCTGCTCCTTAGCCTTCTCAGCGTCTTCCTTGGAAACGCCCTCGAGCAGGGTCTTGGGAGCGCCGTCGACCAGGTCCTTTGCTTCCTTCAGGCCGAGGGAGGTCAGGGCACGAACTTCCTTGATCACTGCGATCTTCTTGTCGCCAGCGGACTCCAGGACAACGTCGAACTCGGACTTCTCTTCAGCAGCCTCGCCTGCTGCGCCGCCTGCGACAACTGCAACGGGAGCAGCTGCGGTGACGTCGAACTCTTCCTCGAATGCCTTGACGAACTCGGAAACCTCAACCAGGGACAGTTCCTTGAATGCTGCAATGAGTTCTTCGATGGACAGCTTAGCCATTGTTTGGCTCCTTCACTATCTGTGCGGGTCGCCCCGCTGTGTAAATCTTGGGTACCCACCCCGTAGGGGTCGGTAAAACTAAGGGTGCGCATACGCTGTTGCGTTGTGCGCTGCTGAGTATCTCAGCGGCTGGTGCAGTAGCACGAAGGGGCTTATGCCTCCTCCGAAGCCTCCTCGGCAGCAGCGGGAGCTGCGCCTTCCTGCTCCTCCAGCTTGACGCGCAGTGCGTCCACAACCTGTGCGATGCGTGCGATGGTAGCCTTTGCACCACCTGCAACCTTGGACAGCAGAACCTCGCGGGATTCCAGGTCAGCGTAACGCTTGACGTCGTCCTCGGACAGAGCGGCACCTTCGTAGTAACCGTTCTTCACGATCAGCTGGGGGTTAGCCTTGGCAAAGTCACGCAGGCCCTTGGCAGCATCGATCAGGTCGCCCTTGATGAATGCCAGTGCGGAGGGACCGTGGAGGTGGCCTTCGAATGCGTCGATGCCAACTTCCTTAGCTGCGATAGCAGCCAGCGTGTTCTTCACCACGGCGTATTCGGTCTCTGCACCGAGTGCGCGACGCAGCTCCTTGAGCTGTGCAACAGTGAGACCGCGGTATTCGGTCAGGATGACTGCGTTCGAAGCTTCGAAGAGTTCCTTCAGCTCGGATACTGCAGCGATCTTTTCCTGAGTCGCCATGGTAGTTCCTTCTTCCGATTCTTGTAAGGTCGCCGGTAGAGCCTCGAAGCACTATTGCAAGCAATAAAAAATGCCTCGACGCGCAGGCGTACGAGGCACGATAGACGAAACCCTCAGGGGTTTGCGGCTATTCACTTCGAGTCACCTACGCGGGCGGCGATTTCTTGAGGGAAATCAGCTCTTATCAGAACCCTGTTCTTAACCTCCACCGAAGTGGGGATAAAGGACATAGTTCTAGACCGGCGGTCTTTGGTTTGTTTATCATCTCAGGTTCTCGGGCAGGCCGCAAGTTAAAACAGGAAAATCCCGCCGTTAAGCGGGGTTAATCACTTAAAAGCTCAGAACCTCCGCCAACAGCGGGATTTACCAGCCTCAGCCCGACGTCGAACCAACACCGAAACTCGAGCTATCCGCCCAGGTAGAAGCGTTTGCCCCCGGAGAAGAGGAAGCACCGCTGCGGAGCAACACCCAGCTGCACATCGCTACCAATTGCGTAGGAGATTCCCCCGGCATCAGAGAGGAAGAATTCCAGCTCCTGGCCGGCCGGCACACGCACCGAGTACTCAGCATTTTCAACATTCGAGGGTTCCACGGGATGACCGTCCGCCCCCAGCTGTTCCGAAGCCACAGGCAAAGTTGCGGTCTCACTCAGAGCCGCGCGGTAGAGCATACCGCCCACCAGGTGACGCTGCCCCAGAACCTGCACCGACAGGACACCATGCGATTGTTCGGATTCTCCCCCACCCAGTTCGTAGAAGGAGGAGGCGCGAATCGCCAGGCGGCAATCGGCGGGCAGGGAATCCTCCGGTTCGATATCCAGCAGATTCAGCGCGGGCGCCGCCAAAAGCTTCGCCACCTGCAGAGTATGCGGATGCGCCAGCAGACGCTCCGGAGTATCCACCTGCACCAGGTAGCCGGCATCCATAACCGCCACACGATGACCCAGCATGAGCGCCTCATTCTGATCGTGAGTCACGTACAAGCCGGTGAAACCGTAACGCTCGTGCAGACGCACAATATCCGCTCGGATACTCGCGCTCATCTCCTCATCCACGCTCGCCAGCGGCTCGTCAAAAAGAACCACCGAAGCACGGCGAATCAAAGCACGTGCAATACCCACACGCTGCGCCTGGCCACCCGACAGTTGTGAAGGCTTGCGAGACTCCAAGCCCTCAAGCTTCAAAGCATCCAGTAGCTCACGGTAGTAGTCCATATCGACCGCGCCGGAGAACGCACCCAGCCGGGTCGGGAAGAGAATATTATCCTTCACGCTCAGGTGCGGGTACAGAATCGGGCGCTGAAACACCACACCCACCGAGCCACGTTCCAGGGGCTGGCCGGCATAGGTCACTCGACCGGCGCTCGGCTCCTCCAGACCGGCAATAATGCGCAATAAAGTCGACTTACCCGTACCCGAAGAACCAACCAGCGAAATCAACTCGCCGGGGTGAACATCCAGGTCAATCTCATTCAGAACCGTCGTATCGGCGCCAAAGGTCTTCGCGACACCTCGAATACGCAGGCCCTCAAAAGGCTCCGCCGCGGCAGAAGAATAGGATGCAGAAGTCATTCACCCATTATCGCCGAAACTCACCCACAGCACCGGCGCAAAAGATAAGCGCCGTCATACAACGGCATACTAACCCCACACCGGCACCCCGCACGGGAGCCTTAGCTCGGTCGTACCAGCAAACGCCCCTTCAACGCCAGATGCAGCGTGCCCGCCCACAGGAAGATGAGGAAAGCCGTACCCGCCACCGTCAAGACAGGACCCACCAGCCCCAGCGAGCCAGCAGCCGTCAAGCGGATACCGCTCGCAACCATGGAAGCCATACCGAAGGAGAAACCCCACATGCTCATCGAGAAACCACCCTCAAGAGTCCACGGGAGCAAACGCATCAGGAAAATCAGCTGCAGAATGCCGTAACCCGTCAGCACCAGGAAGAACCAGTCGACCGTGCCACCATTAGCCGCCAGGTACGCGTTACCACCAACAAAGGGCGGGGCCATCTGAATACCGATGACTCCGCGCTCCCCCTGAGGCAGCGGGGTCAGGGTGCGCAGGCGGCTCAGAATCGCAGCCTCGATACTGAACCACGAAATCAGGCCCGCACCAAAGAAGAGCATCGCCATATCGCGCCACCCCACAAAGCCCATCGCCGTAGCGGTCGCAAAATTCGTCGCAACCGTCGGCAGATACAGCACCGGCGAGGCAGCCTCGGGCGCATACCCGCCACGCCACGTACCGGCAATACGATGAGAGGCGAAATACAACTGACCCACAGCGCCCAGCACAACCAGCGTGAGAGCCGGAACCTCCGCATACGGGTAGAGAGCCGCGCCCACCTGCGCCGTCGTCGCCGGAATCAGCGAAAAGAAGCAAGTACGCGCCGGATGCTCCCAAAAACTACGCACCCACGCACGATACTTCACCACCGAGTGAACCAGAAAACCCACAAGGAGCAACCACACCACGGCGTTAAAAGCCAGGATGCTCTCGCCCACCCAGTCAGGCGCCATTCCCTTCGAAGCACCGGTACGCCAGGCAGCTCCCAGGGCCCCGGTGCCCAGCGCCACCGCAAAATAATTGACCGGCACGCTGAGTCCGCTACGAGCGCTCTGCTCGCTCTGAAGGGAAGAAGGCATTAGGTTTTACCTCTCATGGTCGTAGGGCAGGATAAGGGCGTACAACCCCGTGTATTTGTTTCGATGGTGCCGGGACATGGACAAAGCCAAAGGAACCGGAGGCCCAAAAATCATTCTATGTTTTAAGCCTATAAAAGCTGGAAGTCCGTGACGTACTTTAACTGACGCAAGTCACGCTACCTCTTGAATCTTCACGCTGTGTCTTGAATCTTCACACAGACAAAATCATGCACAAAAAATCGCCCCCGACGCCTAAACGTCAGGGGCGATCACTAGCGAATGCTAGACGCTACAGGTGCATACCTTAGGCAGCAACGGAAGCCGGATCAACGGGGATACCGGGGCCGAAGGTGGTAGCAACGGTTGCCTTGGAGATGTAACGACCCTTAGCCGAAGAGGGCTTCAGACGGTTAATCTCTTCCAGTGCTGCCTGGAAGTTCTCCTCGAGCTGCTCAGCGGTGAAGGAAGCCTTACCGATGATGAAGTGCAGGTTGGAGTTACGGTCAACGCGGAAGTCAATCTTACCGCCCTTGATGTCTGCAACAGCCTTTGCAACATCCATGGTCACGGTACCGGTCTTGGGGTTCGGCATCAGGTTACGGGGACCCAGGATCTTACCCAGGCGGCCGACCTTACCCATCATGTCGGGGGTTGCAACCGCTGCGTCGAAGTCGGTCCAGCCGCCGGCGATCTTTGCAATCAGGTCGTCGGAGCCAACGAAGTCAGCGCCAGCTGCCTCGGCCTCAGCAGCCTTGGGGCCTGCTGCGATAACGACCACGCGAGCGGTCTTACCGGTGCCGTGGGGCAGGTTCACGGTACCGCGAACCATCTGGTCTGCCTTACGGGGGTCAACGGACAGACGCATTGCAACCTCAACGGTTGCGTCGGTCTTGGTGGAAGAGGTCTCCTTCGCCAGGGCGACTGCCTCGGCGGGGGTGTAGAGCTTACCCTCTTCAATCTTGGCTACAGCTGCCTTGTACGCCTTGCTGCGCTTTGCCATCTGCTTTTCTCCTTATGCAGTTGTGGTCTCGTGAGCCGCGCTCGGCTCTGCCACATCCCGTCACTCGACGGGCATTTACAAGTTCTGTGTAGAAAAATCTACGGTGCCGATCACTCGGCTATTCGGCGAACCGAAATTACTCGACGGTGATACCCATGGAACGAGCGGTACCTGCGATGATCTTGGATGCTGCATCCAGGTCGTTTGCGTTCAGGTCGGGCATCTTGGTCTCTGCGATCTCGCGCACCTGAGCCTCGGTCAGCGAGCCAACCTTGGTGGTGTGGGGAACAGCGGAACCCTTAGCAACGCCAGCAGCCTTCTTGATCAGCTGGGCAGCCGGAGGGGTCTTGGTGATGAAGGTGAAGGAGCGATCCTCGTAGACGGTAATCTCAACGGGGATGATGTTACCGCGCTGCGACTCGGTTGCAGCGTTGTATGCCTTGCAGAACTCCATGATGTTCACACCGTGCGAGCCCAGTGCGGGGCCGACGGGGGGAGCCGGGTTAGCGGCGCCTGCCTGGATCTGCAGCTTAATGAGGCCAGTGACCTTCTTCTTGGGAGCCAATGTAGGGTCCTTTTCTTAGCTGGGAACCGACGCACAGGAGCGTACGCCGGCAGGGTGATGACCGTGGCGCGGCCATCGGCGTGCGCGCACGAAAGCGTGACGTGCGCATACACAAACCAAAATTTTAGCGTTAATCCGCCGCTTAATCCAGTGTTCATCGGTATTCACTAATATCGGAGGCGCGCGCCGGAACGAACGACCGGCGGCGGGAATGAAAAGATGCGGGTTAACGCAGAGCGAGCCCGGCCCCTTTCGGGTACCGGGCTCGCTCATGCGCTACAGCCTCGCTAGATCTTCTCGATCTCGGTGAAGCTCAGGGTCACGGGGGTGTCGCGGCCGAAGACGGAAATCATCACGACAATCTGCTGAGCCTCGGCCTTAATCTCGGACACGGTGGCGTCCATACCTTCGAATGCGCCGGACTTCACGCGGACGTTCTCACCCACGGTGTAGTCGGACTCAACGACGGGCTTGGAGACGGGCAGGCCCTGGCTCTGCTGCTGCTCCTCGAAGACGGGCAGGAGCATCTCGAAGACCTCCTCCATGCGCAGCGGAACCGGGTTGTACGCATCCTGGCCCACGAAGCCGGTCACGCCCGGGGTGTGGCGCACAACGCCCCACGAGTGGTCGGTCAGTTCCATACGGACCAGCACGTAGCCGGGAACGCGCACGCGGCGGATGGTCTTCTTCACGGTGTTCTTGAACTCGACCACGGTCTCCATGGGAACCTGGACCTCGAAGATCTCATCCTCGGCCTCGAGGTTCTGGATACGGGTCTCGATACCGGTCTTCACCTTGTTCTCGTAACCCGAGTAGGTGTGCACCACGTACCAGTCGCCCACCTGACGGCGTAGCTTCGACTTGAATTCTTCCAGAGCGTCGACTTCCTCAGCCGCCTCGGCAGCTTCCTCGGCTGCCTCAACAGCCTCGGTAGCCTCCTCGGCCAGCTGCTCGACAGCTTCGGCCTCTTCGGCAGCCTCAGCAGCGGCTACCTCGACCTCTTCAATCTCGGATACCAGTTCCTGCTCGGACACGTCGCTCCTACTTTCTATCGCTTACGATCTGGCTGCGCTGCATACGCAGCACCGATCAATAATCCGGGAAAAATTATGATACTCGGCGCAACACCCCACCGGGGATGCGCTCGGTATCGGTTAGCTAGTTACGCTGAATCGTTCCGTTACCAAAGATCCAGAATGCTCCCTGACCGAACAGATAATCCAGGCCGGAAATCAGCAGGAGCATCACCACGACGAACAGCAGAACCGCGAGGAAGTAACCAATCAGCTCGCGTCCGGTGGGAGTGGTAACCTTCTTCAACTCCGCGATAACTTCGCGAAGGAATGCAAAAATACGGCCGAAGAAACCGCGCTTCTCATCGCTCTTTGAGGATGCGCCAGACTCAGCAGCCTGAGTGGCAGTAGCAGACGATGCCATTTCTTCTGCCCCTTTCTGTATCTAAAAAAGTACGCCCGGAGTGCGGGCGTACGATCGTTTATTGAGGCAATTTGAGCAGGGCGGACAGGACTCGAACCTGCAACCTGCGGTTTTGGAGACCGCTGCTCTACCAATTGAGCCACCACCCTTTGAAGCCTGAGCTTCGGTGTGAGAGTTGCTTCTCACTCGTTCGCTCCTCCATTGCCTCCTAAGCCAGTGGGCTTTAGAGGGGCAAACAATTACACCCTTGCGGGTGCAGAACTAACTCTAAACCATGCCGACGCGCTCGTGCAACTCCAGAACGCAATATTTTTTCAGAAAAAGGCTGTCCATTCTTTCTTTCGGAGGTATCCTATCTCCGACGATGCCCCGTATCCTATAAGGAAGAACGCATCTTTACACACAAGGAACGCACGAGGTGACGCACCCCGTGTGCCCTTCGACGGGCCCGCCGGCTACGACCTCACCGGCGTTTCGCCCCCGCTACACACAATAAGAGAGAAGAGAGCCCCCATGGCGCGCATTTCCAGCCGTATCGGTGCCATTGCACCCTCCGCAACCCTTGCCGTTGATGCAAAGGCCAAAGCACTCAAGGCTCAGGGACGCCCCGTCATCGGCTTCGGCGCCGGCGAACCCAACTTTGCTACCCCAGCACACATTGTGGATGCCGCCCACGAAGCGCTGAAAGACCCCAAGAACTTCCGCTACTCCCCCGCCTCCGGCCTGCCCGAGCTGAAGAAGGCCATCGCGGACAAGACCCTGCGCGACTCCGGCGTCGAGGTCGATCCCTCCCAGGTCATCGTGACCAACGGCGGCAAGCAGGCCGTGTACCAGGCCTTCGCCACGGTCATTGACGAGGGCGACGACGTTCTGCTGCCGGCTCCCTACTGGACCACCTACCCCGAGTGCATCCGCCTGGCCGGCGGTAACCCCATTGAGGTTTTTGCCGGTAGCGACCAGCACTACAAGGTCACCGTCGAGCAGCTCGAGGAAGCCTACACCCCCGCCACCAAGGCGCTCATCTTCGTCTCCCCCTCCAACCCGACCGGTGCCGTGTACACCGAAGAGGAAACCCGCGCCATCGGCCAGTGGGCTCTGGAGAAGGGCATCTTCGTTCTGACCGACGAAATCTACGAGCACCTCACCTACGATGGCACCAACTCGGTTTCGATTCTGAAGGCCGTACCCGAGCTGGCCGATCGCTGCGTAATCCTCAACGGTGTGGCCAAGACCTACGCCATGACCGGTTGGCGCGTGGGCTGGATGATTGGTCCTCGCGACGTTATCGCTGCGGCTTCTAACCTGCAGTCGCACATGACCTCCAACGTCAATAACATCGCCCAGCGTGCCGCCCTGGCCGCTCTGACCGGCCCGCAGGACGACGTGAAGGTCATGCACGCCGCCTTCGACCGCCGCCGCCGCGCCATCGTCGAGGGTCTTAACGCTATCGAGGGCGTGCACTGCCCCGTTCCCACCGGCGCGTTCTACGCCTACCCGGACGTTCGCGAGTTGCTGGGCAAGGAAATCGACGGTGTACGCCCGCAGACCAGCGCCGAGCTCGCCGAGCTCATCCTCGAGAAGGCCGAAGTTGCCGTTGTCCCCGGCGAGGCCTTCGGCCCCAGCGGCTACCTGCGCCTGTCCTACGCTCTGGGAGATGACGACCTGGCCGAGGGCGTTGCCCGTCTGCAGGAGTTACTGGGTCGTGCGCGCGATTAGTCGCCTCTCGCGAGTGCGTTTCATGAATCGTTAAATATTTTTTTGAGCGCCCGGGGCCTGCCTCTACCGCTGCGGCGGAGGCAGGCCCCGGGCCTCTCTTCGTTGTCAGGGCGCGGATGCGGCAATCACCCGCTCAAAATATGCCAGCTGAGGGTGTAAAGCACCTGAACTTTTATGCCGGAATGAGGCCATTCCCACCCCAATCCACCACTACCCACACATCCCAAACCCCGCTAAAATAGAGACCAAGAGAATGACCTCCCGAGCGGCACTCCTTCGTGCGTGCCGACTTCGTGGAGGCCATAGTTATATACGCGCGCAACACACCCCCGACGCGCAGACATTCACAAGGAGCCAACATGAAGATCGGTCTGCTTACTTCCGGCGGCGACTGCCCCGGCCTGAACGCTGTCATTCGAGGTGCCGTGCTCAACGGTGTCAAGAAGTACGGTTACGAATTCGTCGGCTTCCGTGACGGCTGGCGAGGCGTCGTCGAGGGCGACTACATGGACCTGCCCCGCCAGAAGGTCCGCGGCCTGGCAGCCCAGGGCGGTACCATCATCGGCACCTCCCGTACCAACCCCTTCGACGGCCCCAACGGCGGCCCCGAAAACATCGAAATCATGATGGAGCGTCACGGCATCGACGCCATCGTCGCCATCGGCGGTGAAGGCACCCTCGCCGGCGCCAAGCGCCTGGCGGACGCCGGCCTGCCCGTCATCGGCGTGCCCAAGACCATTGATAACGACCTGCGCGCGACCGACTACACCTTCGGTTTCGATACCGCAGTCTCCATCGCAACCGAGGCTATGGACCGCATCCGCACCACCGGTGAATCGCACCACCGTTGCATGGTCGCAGAGGTCATGGGTCGTCACGTTGGCTGGATTGCGCTGCACTCCGGCATGGCGGCAGGCGCACACGCCATCCTGATTCCCGAGGTCAAGGTCTCCATGGACCAGGTCGCCGAGTGGGTCACCGAGGTACACGACCGCGGCCGTTCTCCCCTGGTCGTTGTTGCCGAGGGCTTCATCCCTGAGGGCTTCGACGATGTCATGGCCAACAAGGGTACCGAGAAGGACGGTCGTCCGCGCCTCGGCGGCATTGGTGAATACGTGACCCACGAAATCGAACGCATGACCGGCATCGAGACCCGTAACACCATCCTCGGCCACATCCAGCGCGGTGGCGCCCCCACCGGCTTCGACCGCGTGCTGGCAACCCGCCTGGGCATGGGCGCCGTGGACATGGTCGCGCAGAAGCAGTGGGGCAAGATGGTTTCGGTCCAGGGCACCGTCGTCAAGTACGTGCCGCTGGAAGAGGCTCTGGACGGCCTGAAGTCCGTTCCGCAGGAACGTTGGGACGAGGCCTCCGTTCTCTTCGGCCGCTAAGCCGCTCCCCGTACACAAAACCGCTGAGGCGGGCGCTCCATCGCGAGTGCCCGCCTCAGCGGTTTCTACGCTTCCAGAAAGAACAGAGAGTCGGTTTCTAACGCTTCAAGAACTCCTGACCGGAGAGGGAACGGCGCGCCACCTCGCCCGAATCGGGCGAAACCACAGTCGTCTGAGCCACCGCATACTCCGTGGCCGGTGCCGGGGACCCGTCGGGCAGGAAATCCCCACCGTCTACCGCGCGCAGGGGCGCCTTCGGATCAACGCCACGCTTAATGACGGCCAGGGCGATGGGCCCGGCCTCGTGGTGCAGCGCCACCGAAGTGATACGGCCAACCGGGCGGGCCTTGCCCTCCACGAAGAGCTCACTACCGACGGCCGGCAGGGTGTGCTCCGAACCGTCGATGTCCAAGAATACCAGGCGGCGCGGCGGGCGGCCCAGGTTGTGCACGCGCGCAACCGTCTCTTGCCCCTTGTAGCATCCCTTATCGAAGTGCACCGCAGTGCGGGAGTAGTCCAGCTCCTGCGGAATACTCTTGTCATCCACCTCGGTGCCGTAGCGGGGACGCCAGGCTTCGATGCGCAGGGCCTCGGCTGCCCATACACCCGCGAGGCGAACGCCTTCGCGGTTCTCCGCCAGGACGTTCAGCGCCCCGCGAGGAACAATCGTCCAGAACCGCACGTAGTCGGCGCCCGGGTGCGCATCCCCGGCCTCGTCGTAGCGGTAGCCACCCGGGGCGGGGGTGTTCCAGGGGTCCTCCCACACCGGCAGGCCTTCAGCGGAGGCACCGGCGAGCGCCGCGGCCAGGGCCGGATGTACTACTCCATCAGCACCGCGGGGATCGCGGCTCGTCTCGAGCACCGCGTACTCGTCGCTGAGATTCTGAATCTCGACGCGCAACATGAACTTCATGCGGTTGAGGTACTCCGTCAGGGGTTCGGCCTGGTAACCCTCGACGATGAGCCAGAGGGCCTCACCGTCTTCGATGGCTGCGGGGGCGTACTCGATGCGTCCCTGCGGGGTCAGCAGCAGGAATTCACGACTATCGCCGGCCTTCATATCGCTCAGAATCTGCGAGGCGATGGAGGTCAGCCAGGTCAGGCGGTCCGGGCCCGTCACTCGCACGATACCCAGGGACGAGCGGTCTACCACCACCAGGGGTTCGTCCGCCCCGGCGGAACGGTTGCGGCTCAGGGCTCGCTGCTCGTGGATGGGGTCGCCGTAGTGGGCCGCCACACCCTCGTCGGGGCCGCCGGCGGCGAAAGCCCCGCTCACCGAAAGCAGGGGACTTGCGGGGCCCGCGGTCCGGTCCTGTTCGGCCCGGGCCGGATCGGTCAAAGATTCAGTCACGGAGGAAACCTTTCACACAAAAGAACCCACCCCGCCGGGGAGCGGGGCAGGCTCTAACTATTGGCACGAACTATTCGGCGGCGGGCTTATCGGAGGGCCCGCCAGTAGGCTCTTCGCCGTCCAGGGAACCGAACATTGAAGTTCCCAGGGAATCGCCGGTCATCGAGGAGGTCTTGCGCAGCTCGGCGGAAGCGTGCTTGTGCAGCTTGCCCTCGGCATCCGCAATCTCCCAGTCCCACATGAGGTTACCGTTGACCAGGCCCCACAGGCGCACCGAGCCGGCGTACTCGTGGGAAATCTCGTCGCGGAGCAGGTTGCCGGTCTGCATGCGCACGACCGGTCCCTTAACCATGCCCACGTAGTTCTCGCTGATACCGCCGGGGTGGGCGATGGTTGCGAGCAGGGAGAAGCCGTCGTCCTCGTTACGCAGGGTCTCGACGCTCTCCGCATCGGCGAAGGCGGGAACAACGTCCTTGGGCACGATGCCGAAGCCTCCGTCGGCATCGGTGAGAGGACGATCAATCTGCCAGAAGCCGGTCTCTACGGTGATGGGACGGAGCTTCTTACCCTCGTCGTCGAGGAGGAAAGATTCGGCGCGGTACTCGATGAAGGGCAGGCCATCCTGCTCAAAGGTAATAATCTGGCCGAAGGGGGTGTTTTCCTGGCCCTCGTACCACATGGTTCCGGTGCCTTCCCAGGTGCCGAGGAGCCACGCAAAGGGAACGAGTTCAGGGGTTAGGTTGGAAGGAATTTCAATAGCCATACCCACATTTTACCGGCTAGGGCAGGCAACGGATAGAGATATGTTACGAGTTCGCCAGCGGCCCAGAAGCCTACCGCCGGTAGCCCACCGGAGAAAACAGGCATAGGAAACCCCCGCCCGGATGAACCCGGACGGGGGTTTACGCCGTCATTGGCGCGGGCGGCTCGCGAACCGCCCAATGCCCTATGTCAGGCTTATGCTTCTGCCCTTATCGGAAGATTACTTCTGACCGCTGAAGAGGCCGCGCAACACCGCGAAAGCACCGATTGCGATGCACACGGAGATGATAGCCATCAGCACCATGAAGAAAGCTTCGAGAGCCATAAGATTGTTATCCATGTCTTAAAGCTACCACACGCCCCAGCGCGAAAGAGCGCACGAGGGGCTGGCGGCGGGGTGTCCTTAGTCTGAGGCTGGCGCCGCTCCCGGCGGTTGGGGATCGGGCGGGTACACTAGAAGAGATTTATCAAGCCGCCGCGTGACGTGTAGGAAGGGAGAGAACGTGTACCGTATTGCGCTTCTGAGCGACACCACGGCTCAGGACGTTGTTCCCTCTCTGAGCCTCCTCAGCCACCGGGTGCAGCTCTTCCCCCTCGACACGGCGCATAAGGTCCTCGAGGATCAGGGGTTTGACCTGGTCATACTGGATGCCCGCACCGCGCTCGTGCAGGCTCGCCACAGCGCCCAGCTGCTCCGTGCATCCGGCCTACAGCTCCCCCTCATCGCGCTTCTTAACGAGGGCGGTATGGCGGCGGTTGCCTCCTCCTGGCAGGTGGACGACATCGTTTCGGACCAGGCATCCCCCTCTGAAATGGATGCCCGCCTGCGCCTGGCCATCGTGAGTGAGGCCGAGCCCCAGGACGATTCGACGCAGGAACGCATCATCCGGGCCGGCAACCTGGTTATCGACACGCAGGCCTATTCGGCGCATCTCTCCGGGGCCGCGCTCAACCTGACCTTCAAGGAGTTTGAGCTCCTCAAATTCATGGCCATGCACCCGGGCCGCGTCTTCTCGCGCGCGCAGCTGCTCTCGGAGGTCTGGGGCTACGATTCCTACTACGGCGGCACCCGCACGGTCGACGTGCACGTGCGTCGCCTGCGATCGAAGCTGGGCACCGAGCACGAGCAGATGATTTCGACCGTCCGCAACGTGGGATACTCCTTCAGCTCAACCCGTTAACCGACACGCGAGGGGCGTAGGACGGTCGGTTCCCGTCATATTCGTTCGTAACCTAGACCAAACTCTTCAAAGAACAATATTCCCCGGTAGAGTTAAAGGGAAGGCTACGAAAGAAGGCAATGATGGCCACCAGTCAGACAACCCCTCCCTCAACCGACCTTGTCTACACCGAACCCGCACTCACCGCCGAGCTGCTGGACCGTTTCGATACTTTTGCCCGCGAGGTTGCGCTCCACGACGGCGTCTCGGCGTTCTCCGAGCAGACCCGCATCGAGCTCGCCAAGACCCTTCGCGAGCGCACCCTCACCCCTCCCCGCCTCTTCCTGGCCGAGGACGACGGCACCATCGCGGCCGCCTTCGTGGCCCTCACCCCCGTCTCCGATGAGGACAGCGGCGTCATCGAGGCGGCTGTGGCTCCCGCCTACCGCGGTCGCGGGGCGGGAAGCGCGTTCTTCGAGCACGCCGTCCGTCAGCTCGGTGAGGATGCCGTGCGATACCGCCTCTGGGTGCACGGAAGCGCTAACGACACCGGAATCGAAACCCCCGCACACGCCTTCGCGACCCTGCACGGGTTCAGCCCGGTGCGCGTTCTGTACAAGATGGTCCTGCCGCTGGACGAGTCAACCCGCGAAGACCTCGTGGAACGCTCCGACGCGCGCGCCCTCCCCGAGAACCTGCGGATGCGCACCTACACAGGCGCGGACGAGTTCCCCTGGTTGCGGGTCAACGCGGCCGCCTTTGCACACCACCCGGAGCAGGGCAAGCTCACCCTGGCCGATTTGCGCGAGCGCACCGGCTCCGATTGGTTCCGTCCCGAGGGCTTCTTCATCGCCTCCGAGAAGGAGGACGACGCCTCGATTGCGGCGTTTACCTGGACCAAGATTCCGACCGGGCAGGTGAGGGGCGAGCTCTCCCCCGCCGGCGAAATCTACGTGGTGGGAGTGAACCCCGACTCGCAGGGAGGCGGCCTGGGCCGCACCCTGACCCTGCAAGCGCTGGCCTACCTGGCGTTGGCCGCCGACGAATCGGGCGAGCCCCTGCACGCCATCGAGCTCTACGTGGATGCCGACAACACCGCGGCCTACTCGCTGTACACCTCGTTGGGATTCAGCGTGGCCACGGTGGACCGCATGTACGCTCCCGGTCACGCCGCCTAGCCCTCCCGCACGCGAGCCCGCTCAGGCCTCATTGCATGCCGGGCCTGCCCCGGCGCGCCGCCGCGGGCGCGCCCACCGATTTAGCTAACCACTACACAGGAAAGGAAGTACAGTATGGTACCCGTCCCTAACGGTCTGAATAAGGCACCCAAACCCAAGCCCACCGAGCCGGCACCCATGACCGGCGTTATCCACATCGGCAACGACATCTCCAAGATCGAGCGCGCGGACTCCCGCGGCGACCGCATCGAGAAGGGCGAGAAGCGATCCTACTTCAGCCTGGAGGAAGAGTTCGGCCCCGAGCGTTTCTTCGACCGCGAGAGCAGCTGGCTCGACTTCAACACCCGCGTGCTGGAGCTGGCGGAGGATCCGGACCTGTACCTGCTGGAGCGCCTGAACTTCCTGTCCATCGTCGCTTCCAACCTCGACGAGTTCTTCATGGTGCGCGTGGCCGGCCTGAAGCGCCGCATCGCCACCGGGCTGGCCGTGCCCTCCGCCGCCGGTCTGAGCCCCGAGGAGCAGATGGAGGAGATCGCCGAGCGCGCCCACAAGCTGCAGGAGCGCCACGCCAAGGTATTCCACGAGCAGGTGCTGCCCGCCTTGGAGGAGCAGAACATCCGCATCGTGAGCTGGGAGGATTTGGACACCGACGCCAAGGTACGCCTGCGCCAGGATTTCATGCGCGACATCTTCCCGATTCTGACCCCGCTGGCCGTGGACCCGGCTCACCCCTTCCCCTACATCTCGGGTCTTTCGCTCAACCTTGCCGTGCTGGTGCGCAACCCGCAGACCGGCAAGGAGCTTTTCGCCCGCGTCAAGGTACCCGATCAGCTGGACCGTATGGTCTCGGTAGACGGTGCCCGCGCCGCCAACACCGCCGGCCGCGAGAGCCGCTACATTCCGCTTGAGGACATCATCGCGGAGCATCTCGACACGCTCTTCCCCGGCATGGAGGTTGTGGAGCACCACGTCTTCCGCGTGACCCGTAACGAGGATCTCGAGGTGGAAGAGGACGACGCAGAGAACCTGCTGAAGGCCCTGGAGAAGGAGCTTCTGCGCCGCCGCTTCGGCCCGCCGGTGCGTCTGGAGGTTGAGGATACTATTAACCCCACCATCCTCAACTTGCTGATTTCTGAACTGAACATCGACGAGTCCGAGGTGTACCGCCTGCCGGCCCCGCTGGATTTGCGTGGCCTGAGTGCCATCGTGCGCGCCAACCGTCCGGCGCTGCACTACCCCAAGCACATTGCGCACACCTCCCGCTGGCTCAACGCCGCCGAGACCGCCAAGGAAGCGGATGTCTTCGCCGCAGCCCGCGACCACGACGTGCTGCTGCACCACCCCTACGATTCCTTCGCCACCAGTGTGCAGGCTTTCCTGGCTCAGGCCGCCGCCGACCCGCGCGTGCAGGCCATCAAGCAGACCCTGTACCGCACCAGCGGCGATTCCCCCATCGTGGACGCCCTGATTGAGGCCGCCGAGGCCGGCAAGCAGGTCGTGGCGCTGGTCGAGATTAAGGCCCGCTTCGACGAGGAGGCCAACATCTCGTGGGCTCGCAAGCTCGAACGCGCCGGCGTGCACGTGGTGTACGGCATCGTGGGCCTGAAGACGCACTGCAAGCTCTCCCTGGTGGTGCGCCGCGAGGGCAACCACCTGCGTCGTTACGCCCACATCGGCACCGGTAACTACCACCCTTCCACGGCCCGTTTCTACGAGGACCTGGGCATCATCACCTGCGACGAGCAGATTTGCGAGGACGTCTCGCGCCTGTTCAACCAGCTCTCCGGCTACGCCCCGAAGACCAGCTACAAGTCGCTGCTGGTTGCACCCCGCTCCCTGCGTAGCGGCCTGATTGAGCGCATCGACCGCGAGATTGAGAACCACCAGGCGGGTAAGCCGGCCAAGATTCAGATCAAGTGCAACTCGATGGTGGACGAAGCCGTCATCGACTCGCTCTACCGCGCTTCCCAGGCGGGCGTGCCGGTGGATGTGGTCGTACGCGGTATCTGCGCCCTGCGCCCCGGCGTTCCCGGTCTGAGCGAAAACATTCGTGTGCGCTCGATTCTGGGCCGCTTCCTGGAGCACTCGCGCGTGTTCGCCTTCGAGAATGCGGGCGATCCGGTCGTGTACATCGGCTCGGCCGACATGATGCACCGCAACCTGGACCGCCGCATCGAGGCGCTCGTGCAGATCAAGGATCCGCGCCACATCAAGTACCTGCTCGATATGTTCACCATCTACATGAGTGATTCTTCGCGCACCTGGCACCTGGCCGCGGACGGCACCTGGACCCGCCACAACACCGATGGCGAGGGCAAGCCTCTGCAGGATGTGCAGTCCTACTACCTGCGTTCGCGCTCGCGTAAGAACGTGGACAAGGTCTAGGCCGGTATCCCCCCTTCCACGAGAAGCCCCACTTCCCACCCCGTACGGTGGGGAGCGGGGCTCCTTCGCTGCCCTGCGTCGGTTTGCCGGTTCCCGCACGCCCCCCCAGACATACCCCGGATGCAACCCGGACGCAAAGGTGAACAGAAGGTTACGTCAAGGTGACAGGTTGTGGTTTTTCTCCCGTACAATAAGACGCGGAACCCGGCGCTTCCACCGCGCCGTGCAGACCCAACCACCAAGGACTAGAGAGACATGGCCCCGCAGGATTCCTCCTCCATCTACTACTCGGCCCGACGCTTCGACGCGGTGAACAGCGTCGACCGTTCCCCCGCCAACACCGCAGAAATCGTTGCTGCCGGCGCGCTGATTTGGCGCGTGCGCGACGATGTCTTCGAGGTGCTCATCATTCACCGACCCAACTACGACGACTGGTCCTGGCCCAAGGGCAAGCAGGACCCGGGCGAGTCCCTCGCAGAAACCGCAATCCGCGAGATTCGTGAGGAAGTGGGCCTGCAGGTGACCCTGGGCGTGCCGCTGGCTGTCACCTCCTACCCCGTGGGCGGCCGTCCCAAGGATGTCTTCTACTGGTCCGCTCAGCTCCCCGAGGGCGCTCGCGCCCTGGCCGATGAGGGTGAGGTGGACGAGCTGCGCTGGGTGACCCCCGAGGTGGCCCGCGCCCTGCTGACCAACCGTGATGACCTGGGCCCGCTAGATTCCCTCGAGGCTCTGCGCGAGGCGGATGCGCTGCACACCCGCCCCGTCATCATTGCCCGCCACGCGAAGGCCAAGCCGCGTTCGCACTGGGCCGCAGCCGAGGATGACCGCCCGCTGGCCGGCACCGGTAAGCGCCAGGCCCTCGCCTCCAGCGGCCTGTACGCCGCCTGGGCGCCCAACCGAATCCTCTCCTCGCCGTGGCTGCGCTGCCTGCAGACGGTGACCCCCTACTCCGTGGAGCACGGCGTGGCGGTCAAGGAGAAGAAGTCCCTCTCGGAGGCCGGCGCTCAGCGTCACCCGGCGCGCACGACCCGTACCGTGGCCTCCCTCTTCGAGAAGGACGCCCCCTCGCTGCTGTGCACGCACCGCCCCGTGCTGCCCATCGTCATGGAGGTTCTGGGCGAGCACCTGTGGGAGGGATCGCCCGCCGATATCCTGCCGGCCGCCGACCCCTACCTGGAGCCCGGCGATGCCCTGGTGCTGCAGGTGACCGAGGGTGAGAACCCGCGCATCGTTTCGGTGGAGCGGGTACGCCCGGCCCTGGACTAGCCCTCCGCTTTTAACTTCTGACCGCGAACGCGCCGATTCTTACTCCTCGGCGCGTTCGCGCGCTTCTACAATGGATAAACGGCCCGGCACGAACCGCGCCCGGCCATTCCGCACGGACTACCACGAAGGTTCATCATGAGCGACGCACCCATCCCCACCCCGTACGAAGATCTTCTGCGCGACATCCTGGAGGAAAACAAGGACGCCATCGCCGCCGACGCTCAGCGTTCCGATCGCACCGGCACCGGCACCTTCGGCGTGTTTGGCCGCCAGATGCGCTTCGACCTGCGGGATTCCTTCCCGCTGATTACCACCAAGCGCGTGCACTTTAAGTCGGTGGCAATTGAACTGCTGTGGTTCCTGCGCGGTTCCTCGAACGTCCGCTGGTTGCAGGAGCGCGGCGTGACCATTTGGGATGAATGGGCCGACGAGAACGGTGACTTGGGTCCGGTGTACGGCGTGCAGTGGCGTTCCTGGCCGACCCCCGACGGAGGCACGATCGATCAGATTGCCAAGGTCATCGACTCGCTCAAGAACAACCCCGCCTCGCGCCGCCACATTGTTTCGGCGTGGAACCCGGTCGAGGTGGACAACATGGCGCTTCCGCCCTGTCACGCGCTCTTCCAGTTCTACGTGCACGAGCGCCAGGACGGCGTGAAGGAGCTCTCCTGCCAGCTGTACCAGCGTAGCGCGGACATGTTCCTGGGCGTGCCCTTTAACATCGCCTCCTACGCCCTGCTGACCTACCTGATTGCCGAAGAGGTCGGCATGGTTCCGGGCGAGTTCGTGTGGACTGGCGGCGACTGCCACATCTACTCGAACCACCTGGAGCAGGTGAAGAAGCAGCTGGGTTACGGCACCGATCCGGAGGGCAACCCCTACCCGCCGCGTGAGCCCTACCCGTACCCGAAGCTCGTCATTAAGACGAAGAAACCTTCTATTTTCGATTACGAGTACGAAGACTTTGAGCTGGTGGACTACAAGCACCACCCCGGTATTGCCGCCCCGATTGCGGTCTAACTGCAGGTAGCTCTAGGAGGCATGATGTATTGTCTGGGCGCTATTTGGGCTCAAACCGATGCCGGAGTCATTGGCCGCGCGGGGGATATGCCCTGGCGCGCCCCGGAGGATTTAGCGCATTTCAAGGCGGTCACCCTGGGGGCTCCGGTCATCATGGGGCGCCGCACGTGGGAGTCCTTCCCGCCGCGTTTCCGTCCACTGCCGGGCCGCACGAATATTGTGATTAGCCGTTCGGTTTCTGAGGCTGAAGAACGCGATGGTGCCCTGTGGGTTCCCTCGCTGGATGCGGCCCTGTACGCGGCTCGCGACGCCGTGGGCGCACTGGTTGAGCCGAATTCCGAGCTGCCGGAAAGCACCGCGGCTAACACCCCTACCGTTGATGCCTGGATTATTGGCGGCGGTTCCGTGTACGCGGAGGCGCTCTCACGTACCGACCTGCCCGCCTTCGGTCAGGTAGAGACCGTGGAGCGTACGTTCTTCTACTGCCAGGAAGGCAACGAGATTACCGGCGATACGCGAGCGCCCGAACTGCAGCTCGCGGACTCTCACGGAAACTGCGCGGCAGGCTCCCCGAACGGATGCTGGCACGTGGTCTCCGAGACGGCCTGGGAGAAGAGCGAGAAGGGGTACCTGCTCGATGAGTCGGGCACGAAGAACCCCATGTACTTCTCCTTCCAGAGGCTCGAACGTCTCTAGCGTTGGCTCGGCTTCTCCGGCCCGAACGCATCTTTTAGGTGCATCGCTCAAGCCCGCGGATACTTCACCCGGAGTGCCGCGGGCTTGAGCGTTTAACCCGCCCCGAGCGCCCCGAGGATAAGCCCCGGCGGTAAGCTCCGCGCCTCCGCGGGATGTTCCGTTCCGAATACCAGATTTTTTGTACGGTGTTATCCCGGATGCGTCAACCTGAGAGTACACTGGGAACCATGAACTTTAATCCCGGTGACTCTGTAGGTTTTGTTGGCTGGCGCGGCATGGTGGGCTCCGTCCTCATGAAGCGCATGGTTGAGGAAGGCGACTTCGAGGGCATTACCCCCGTCTTCTTCACCACCTCTAATGTTGGTGGCGCAGCGCCCACCTTCGACGGCGTGATTGAGCCGTCCGAGCTGAAGGACGCCTACGACATTGACGAGCTGCGTAAGCACTCGATTATTGTGACCGCTCAGGGCGGTGGCTACACCGAGGCCGTGCACCCGAAGCTGCGCGCGGCCGGCTGGGACGGCCTGTGGATTGACGCCGCCTCTACCCTACGCATGAACGATGACTCCATCATCGTGCTGGACCCCATTAACCGCGACGTCATCGACCGCGGCCTGGCCTCCGGCGTGAAGGACTACATCGGCGGCAACTGCACCGTCTCCTGCCTGCTGATGGGTCTGGGTGGTCTCTTCAAGAACGACCTGGTCGAGTGGGCAACCTCCATGACCTACCAGGCCGCTTCCGGCGGCGGCGCCCGCCACATGCGCGAGGTGCTCGCACAGTTCCGCGACCTGGGCAATGAGGTGGCCGCCGAGCTGGACGACCCCGCATCCGCAATTCTGGACATTGACCGCAAGGTTCTGGCCAAGCAGCGTTCCGGCGAGCTGGATTCCACCCAGTTCGGTGTGCCGCTCTCCGGTTCCCTGATTCCCTGGATTGATTCGGACTTGGGTAACGGCCAGTCCCGTGAGGAGTGGAAGGCTGAGGTCGAAACCAACAAGATTCTGGGCCGTTCCGCCGACGATAAGGTCACCATGGACGGCCTGTGCGTCCGTATCGCTGCGATGCGCTCGCACTCTCAGGCGCTGACCATCAAGCTCAAGAAGGACCTGCCGCTCGAGGAGATTGAGCGCATCATCGCTGAGGACAACCCCTGGGTTCGCTTCGTGCCGAACGAGCGTGAGGCCTCTATGGAGCAGCTGACCCCCGTGGCTGCTTCCGGTTCTCTGGAGATTCCGGTTGGTCGCGTGCGTAAGCTCGCGATGGGCCCCGAGTACATTAGCGCGTTCACCGTGGGTGACCAGCTGCTGTGGGGTGCCGCCGAGCCGATTCGCCGCATGCTGCAGATTGCCGTGGGCAAGCTCTAAAGCTCGCTGACTAGAACATACGAAAGCCCTCGCTTTCCATCCCCGACGGATGGAGGCGAGGGCTTTTGCTCTGTCAATAGCGCCGGCGGGTAGGATGCAGGCGTGAGGCGGGCTCTAGCGTTGCTGAGCTCGGGCCGCCTTGCGTGCGGCTTTGCGTTCCTTACGCTGCTGGCTCCAGGCGCGGTAGCGGTACCAGGCGGTGAGCACCACGTGCTTCATGAATCGGTTGGCGCGGCGGGCCCAGGTAAATTCGGTGCCCCAGATGCCCAGGCCAATGAAGATGAAGAGCCAGCCGGGGCCGGGGGTGACGAGCATGATGAGCCCGGCGATGAAGCAGAAGGCACCCACACCGATCACGAGGGGCTTGTAGAGGTGTCGCAGGACCGGATGCGCGTTCATACGCTCCTTGCGGGCTTCGAGCCAGCGGTGAAAGCGGCTGGTTTCGCTTTCCTTGACTTCGTCTTCGATGGTTTTCAGGGGTGGTCCTTCCAAACGGGCGGTGAGTTTCGCCGAGCGGCGGGCTGGTTAGAGAATATCATCTGTCGCTGGGCGGGGGCTGTGAAGGTTTTCTTAATCTATGAGATTTTTTGTCATCTTCACGTTTTTTCGCTTCTATGGTGTTCAAGTCGAAAATACCTTTATACACTGTAAGGGAAACAATTCACCGGCATTACGCCTAACACTAAGGAAGCGACCCACCACCGTGTCCTCCTCCCGTCCCGTATCAACGGACTCATCCCGCACCAACGCCGCTGCGCCCGCCACGGAACGCAACGCCGCCCCCACCCTCAACGAGCGCCTCGAAAACCTCCCCTTCACCCGCGCCCACGGCAAGCTCCTGGGCATCTCGGGCCTCGGCTGGGCACTCGACGCCATGGACGTAGGCCTCATCTCCTTCGTCATGGCCGCGCTCCTCAAGGAATGGCACCTCAGCCCCACCGAAGCTTCCTGGCTCGGCTCCATCGGTTTCGCCGGCATGGCACTCGGCGCAACCTTCGGCGGTCTGCTCGCCGATAAGCTCGGCCGCCGCTACATCTTCTCCCTCACCCTGCTGATTTACGGCCTGGCGACCGGCGCCTCCGCGCTGTCCACCTCGCTGGGATTGCTGCTGGTCTTCCGCTTCCTGGTCGGCCTGGGCCTGGGCGCCGAGCTGCCCGTGGCTTCCACGCTCATCTCCGAGTTCTCGCCCCGTTCCATCCGCGGTCGCGTCGTGGTCGCCCTGGAGGCCTTCTGGGCTCTGGGCTGGATTCTGGCCGCCGTCATCGGCACCTTTGTCGTTCCCCAGGCCAACGGCTGGCGCTGGGCCCTGGCCATCGGCCTGATTCCCGCCATCTACTCGCTGGTGGTCCGCATGGGCACCCCCGAGTCCGTGCGCTTCCTGGAGTCCGTCGGCAAGCACGATGATGCCCGCCGCGTCGTCGAGCGCTTCGAAGCCTCCCCCGCGCTCTTCCCCAAGGCGCAGAAGGCCGAGGAGACCGCCGTCCATGGTACTGAGGAGAGCACCGACAACGCCGAATCCGCCAAGGTCCACTCGATTTGGGCCGCGGGTCAGCGCCGCAAGACCATCGCCCTGTGCGTCATCTGGTTCTGCATCAACCTCTCCTACTACGGCGCGTTCATCTGGATTCCGGCGCTGCTGAGCGCTCAGGGCTTCAGCCTCGTGAAGTCCTTCGCGTTCACGCTCATCATGACCCTCGCACAGCTGCCCGGTTACGCCGTGGCCGCCTACCTCATCGAGAAGTGGGGCCGCCGCGCTACCCTGGCCGCCTTCCTGATTGGCTCCGCGCTGGCTGCGGCGGGATACGGCCTGGCACACTCCGACGTGTTCATCATCATCGCGGGTTGCCTGCTCTCCTTCTTCAACCTGGGTGCTTGGGGTGCGCTCTACGCCCTGAGCCCGGAAATCTTCCCGACTCACCTGCGCGGCACCGGCACCGGTGCTGCGGCCGGTATTGGACGCCTGGCCTCGATTGCGGCACCGCTCATCGTGCCCCCGCTCGTGGCCTTCGGCGGAACCCCACTGCTGTTCACGCTCTTCGCTCTGGCCTTCCTGACCGCCGCAACCACGGTGTTCTTCCTGCCTGAACGTCGCGGCCAGTCGCTCTAATCTCGGTTCGCGCGAACCCTCACACCGTGCCCTCCCGTCGCTTGCTGGGAGGGCACGGCGTTCTTGTGGGCCATAATGGTTGAAGACCTAGAATACGTCTGTGAGGGGTCACCACAATGCTTGATTCTTTTGTACACACCGCCTACCGGACAGAGTTCACGCCATGGCCCGTGAGCGAGCGCTACGCCGCCGCCCGCCGCACGGGAACGCCCGAGGCCCAGCTGCTCCCCGGCGAGCTCACGGTGCATCGCGGCGACGGGGCTTCCATGAGCTACTACCTGGACTGGCCCGAGAACTTCGGACCCACCGATAAGCCGATTGCATTGAGACCCCGGTACAAGAACTCCTACCCGCAGGACTTCGTGCTCACCGTGCAGGTGCGCGATGCGCAGCTCCTTTTCAGCGTGTCCTCGCGTAGCTTCTGGAAGCAGCGCGACGGTCGCGCGGTGGAGCGCGGGTTGATAGCCCGCGGCTACCTTCCGCTGGATGCGCCCGGAACGCCCCGACACGAGGAGAACCGGGGCAAGGAGAATCTACGCCAGGAAGGGGATTCTTCCCCCGCGGTCTCTTCCGCCCCGCCCCTGCTCGGCTGGGACATCACCGACATCTACCCGGCCCGCATGGCGCTGATTCGTGCACTCTGTGAAGGCCTCTGCGCATCTCTCGCGGCACAGGCCTCTGTTCTGGCCCCCGGCGAGGCCCGCGTGGACGAGCTCGGGGACAGGCTGCGGGCTGTACATCTGAACCCCTCCGAACGCCCGGGCGGGACCGAGGCGGGCCGGGAGGTTTTCGCGGGCATGGTGCGCGCGCTCATCATTGAGCAGGATGAATCCGCGGGCGGCGAGGCCCGCGCCTACTACGCCAACGTGCTCTCGCCCGTGCCGAACGAGTTCGGCAATATCGTCTGGTCCACCCGCGAGGATGCCGAATACTTCCCCTACCGTCCCGTGCGGCACAAGCCGATTTTCCACGCCCCCTGCCCCCGCGAACGGGTCCCCTTTGCCGTACAGGCACTCGTGCGGCATCTGCCTGAGGCTCCCGCCGCTACCGGTCGCGAGGCCCCTCCGCAGAGCCAGAACCTACCGGCCCCCGGCGAATCTCCCTCGGCCGATCCCCGTTAGGTTGCATCCGGCACGGTCACTTCCGGCACAGTCGCTTGCGGTCAGGCAGGCTCCGGGCGGAATAACCGCTTCTCCATAAACGCACGATACCCCGGTTCCGTTTCACACGAAACGGAACCGGGGCATCGTCACTACAATGGCGTCTAGATTTCGCCGTTGACCACGACGGGCTCGGGTACGAGGGTTACGCCAAAGCGCTCGCGCACGCCGTCACGCACGGCGCGAGCAATCGCGAAGATATCCTCGGCGGAGGCGCCACCGCGGTTCGTAATGGCCAGGGTGTGCTTGGTCGACAGGCTTGCGCGGCCGTGGGCAATCTCGCGGGACTCGCCCTCCAGACCGAAGCCCTTGTCGAAGCCGGCGTGCTGAATCAGCCAGGCCGCAGAGAGCTTCACGCGGTCCGGATCCTCGGTGCCGGGGCCGAAGGGGTTCACCTTGGTAATGACCGGGAAGTTCGGGGCGCCCTCGGGCAGGGACTCCAGGGTCGAGCGGGGCACAATCGGGTTGGTGAAGAACGAACCGGTCGAGAAGGTGTCGCGGTCCTCGGGGTTGAGCACCATGCCCTTGGAGCCGCGCAGCTCCAGAACCTTCTGGCGCACCAGCGCGGAGTCGGCGCGCTGACCGGGCTCCACGCCCAGGCTCTTAGCCAGCTCGGCGTACTTAATCGGGGAGGAGAGGCTACCCAGGGTGAACTGGAAATCGACGGTCAGCACCACGTAGCGGGGCGAGCCGTTGACGGTTGCGCGCTTGAGCACCGAGTCGCGGTAGCCGAAGCGCAGGTCGGCGGCGGCGAAGGTCTTCAGGGCATTCTTCTCGCGGTCCCAGGTGCGTACGGAGGCGATGAACTCGCCCACCTCCACGCCGTAGGCTCCCACGTTCTGCACGGGGGTTGCACCCACGGTGCCGGGGATGCCGGAGAGGGCGGCGGGGCCGACCCATTCGTTCTCGATGCTGAGCTTCACGAAGTCGTCCCAGATGGTGCCTGCCTGCACGCGCACGTTGGCGCCGCCGCATGCGGGAATGGGCAGCTTCTCCACGCCGTCGGAGGCGATGTGCACGACGGTTCCGTCGAATCCCGCGTCGGAAACCAGCAGGTTGGAGCCTCCGCCGACAATCAGGACGGGGTCGCCGGCGGCGTCTGCGGCAGAGACCGCCTCGATGATTTCTGCCTCGGAGGTGGCACGGACGTAGGTCTTGGCGGGGCCGCCTACCTGGGCGGTGGTCAGTTCGCTCAACAGCTTTTCAGTCATAGGTTAAGAATACCGGTCGTTGTGAGGGGTCAACACCCGCCACACGTTAAAGTCACAAAAACCTTATGGTGATTTTGCCTTCATTTTCCGGCGCCTCCCGCGAAGCGCCACCACCCCGCCAGCAAGCACGCAGCTGAGCGTGCAGCCGGGCACACAAAAGCCCCGGCACCACCGCATCGGGTAGCGCCGAGGCTTTCAACGAGACTATCGCGAGCGCAAATAGCCCTACGCCGAGAAACGAACCACAGCCTGGCTCTTCATCAGAACCTTCTGCTCCTTGCCTTCCTCATCACGAGCGGTGACGGTCAGGTCAATGCGGGCGGTGCGCTCTTCCTCATTCAGGGCACCCACCTTGCCGGTAATGGTCAGGGCGTTCGTGGGGGTGTCAGGGTTTTCGCCGCCGGGTGCATCCGCCACGGGAACGGGCTTGGTGAATCGAGTCTGGTAATCCACAATCGCACCGGGGTCGCCCACCCAGTCGCTCACGAGCTGCACGGCGGTGCCCATGGTCAGCATGCCGTGCGCGATCACGCCGGACAGGCCCACGGACTGGGCAAAACGCTCGTTCCAGTGAATCGGGTTGAAGTCACCGGAGGCACCCGCGTAACGCACCAGCGAGGCGCGGGAAAGCTCCACGGTACGCGAACCGATGTCCTGGCCCTTTTCAAGATCTTCAAAACGCACCATTAGTTTTCCTCCTCAGCACGAACCAGCAGGGAAGAAATACAAGTGGTGACCGGCTCGCCCTGCGCGTCAACGATTTCTTCGCGGGTGGTCAGCATGGCGCCGGCGCCCATAACGCGCACGGAGTCCACGTGAACTTCGGTGCGCAGCTCATCACCGGCAACGATGGGGCGGTGGTGGGTGAAGCGCTGGTCGGCGTGCACCACGCGGGAGAAATCAATACCGGCGGAATCGTCGTTGATGAGTGCCGCATCAGCTGCCTGCGCCAGGATAATGGCGAAGGTCGGCGGGGCAATCACATCTGCGTACCCTGCCGCGCGGGCTGCCTCAACGTCGTGGTGGAGGGGGTTTTCTGCGTGAACTGCTCGGGCAAATTCGCGGATCTTTTCACGACCGACAACGTAGGTGTTCTCGGACGGGTAGACCCTGCCCACAATCTCAGGGTTAATGCTCATGGTTTCAGTCTACCGCTCTTGTGCACAGTGTTCAGCTCGAACGCACAGAGTGGACAGACCACTACCGCTGTGCAGGCAAGCAGCGTGCAGCTCTGCAGTATTTCGTCGCATTTTTACCTGCTAGCGAAGGTGGCACGCGCGCCCCTTCCCTTACAGTCTGAGCAGGCGTAGTCTGAACGGGTACTCGCAATCTATCAAGAAGGAAAAGTTATGTCTTCCAACGTAAAAATTTCGGTGCTTGACCTGATGCCGCACCGCCCCGACCAGAGCCAGCACCAGACCATGCTCAACACCATCGATGCCGCCCGCGCGGCTGAGTCCTACGGCTACGAGCGTTTCTGGGTCGCCGAGCACCACAATGCCGGCTCCCTGCTGTCCTCGGCGACCGTCGTGGTCATGGCGGAGATTGCCGCCGCAACCGAGCGTATTCGCGTGGGTTCGGGCGGCATTATGCTCCCCAACCATGCACCCTACGTGGTGGCGGAGCAGTTCGGTACCCTCAACGCGTTCCACCCCGGTCGTATTGACCTGGGTGTGGGCCGTGCGCCCGGCACCGATCCGATGACCGCCGCCGCTCTGCGCCGCGACGATTCTGCCGCCATGAGCTTCCCCGCCGAGGTGCAGCAGCTGCAACGCTACCTGGGCGAGCCCTCCCCCATGCACCGCGTGCACGCCATTCCCGGCCAGGGCTCGAAGGTACCCCTGTACATTCTGGGTTCTTCCCTGTTCGGTGCACAGCTTGCCGCACAGCTGGGTCTGCCCTACGCATTCGCTTCGCATTTTGCGCCCGCAATGCTGCAGGAGGCGGTGGACACCTACCGCGCAAACTTCAAGCCCTCGGAGCATCTGGAGCAGCCCTACGTGATGGTGGGTGCGACCGCAATGCTCGCCGATACCGATGAGCGCGCACGCTACCTGTACACGAGCCAGCAGCAGCATTTCCTGGGCGTGGTGCGCGGCAATCTGTCTTTCGCACCTCCCGTGGAAGATATGGACGCCGTCTGGACCGAGGCGGAGAAAATGCACATTGACCGCATGACCGCCGAGGCAATCGTAGGTTCCCCCGCCACCGCGCAGGCTCGTATTGAGGACCTGGTGGCGCGCACGGGCGCTGACGAGCTCATCGTCATGACCGAGGCCTGGGAGCACGAGGACCGCCTGCGCTCCTACGAGCTACTGTCCCAGTTGCCGGTGGTGCGCCGCGCCTCCTAACGCTTTGATCAGAGCATAAAGACGAAGCCCCCGAGTTTTTCTCGGGGGCTTCGCTATGCCCGGTATCGAGCCGTGCGCTGGGCACCTGCAGACCGGGCTTCAGGTAAAGAAAATAGGCAGACAAAATTGGCAAACAAAAAAGCCTGCCTCCGAAGAGACAGGCTTATCTGAGCCCCGACCGGGAATCGATCCCGGGACCTCCATCTTACCAAGATGGCGCTCTACCACTGAGCTATCGGGGCGTAGCGGTGGACGGGCTCGATCCGTCGACCTCACGATTATGAGTCGTGCGCTCTAACCAGCTGAGCTACACCGCCACATCATTAACGCCGTATAACGGGCTAATGACAGAGCCCCGACCGGGAATCGATCCCGGGACCTCCATCTTACCAAGATGGCGCTCTACCACTGAGCTATCGGGGCAACAGGTAAAACTATACATGGCTTTGGGGGCACCCGCAAGCGCGAATAGTATGGCATACACCACAATTTTATCCTGGGAAATAACTCCTCCACGTTCCCCGCTATGCCGCCGCAGCCGGACGCCTAAGACAGGCAAAAGGCCGGTGAGGAAACGGGTAATCCGCTCCCCCACCGGCCTGGACGCTTTGGGCCCTCCCCGCGCTACGCGACGCTCCGGTCACGCGGTGCGGGATACAGCTTTCGGGCTACAAAGCCCGCCTAGTAGCGCTTGCCGCGACCGCTGCGGTAGCCGTCGCGACGGTTATCGTCACGGCGGCTGTTGCGGCCACCGAAGTCGCGGTTACCGTACTCGCGACCGCCACGATCATCGCGGCGAGCACCGCGGTCGTCACGACGCTTGAAGTCACGATCGCCGCCAAAGTCACGGCCACCGTCACGGTTACCGCGGTAACCACCCTCGCGACGGTTATCGTCACGACGGTTATTACGGCCACCCTCACGGCGGTCGAAGTCGCGGTAGCCGCCCTCGCGACGGCCGCCGCCGAAGCCACGTCCGCCACCCTTGGGGCCGTTGTCCTTACGGATGTTGATGAACTCACCGGCAATCTTGGTGTCGCGCAGACGATCGAAGAAGTCGCGCGGCAGGTCCTGGGGCAGGCCCACAATGGTGAAGTGCTGACGGATATCAATCGAGCCAATCTGCGAACCCTTGATGCCGCCCTCGTTAGCCAACGCACCCACGATGGCGCCCGCGGTCACGCGGGAGGAACGGCCAACGTTCAGCTTGTAGTTGACCATGCCCTCGTCGTTGTGCACGCGCTTTCCCTTGCGGCCGCCGCGATCCGAATCATCGTCGGAGAAGGGGCGGGAGTTGCGAGCGATGTCCTCAGACTCGTCCAGGAAGAACGGGCGACCCTGCTGAGCGATAACGGCCAGCGCGGCCGCGATATCCTCGGCGGTGGTGTCGTGCTCGTTCTCGTAGTCCTCAATAATCTGGCGGAAGAAGCTCAGGTCCTCGGACTCGATGGTCTCGGTAATCTGCTGGGCGAAACGCTGCTTACGGGTCTCGTTCACGGCCTCCGCGGTCGGCATGTGCATGGGCTCGACCTTCTGGCGGGTAGCCTTCTCGATCTGGCGCAGCATGTACTTCTCGCGCGGGGTCACGAACAGAATGGCGGCACCCTCGCGGCCCGCACGACCGGTACGGCCAATGCGGTGCACGTAGGACTCGGTGTCGTGAGGGATGTCGTAGTTGACGACCAGGGAGATGCGCTCCACGTCCAGACCGCGGGCCGCCACGTCGGTTGCTACGAGGATGTCGATGCGGCCGTCGCGCAGGGCATCCACGGTGCGCTCACGCAGCTGCTGGGGAATGTCACCGTTGATGGCAGCCGCCGCAAAGCCGCGGGCCTTCAGCTTGTCGGCGACCTCCTCGGTCTCCTTCTTGGTGCGCACGAAGACGATGATGCCGTCGTAGTTTTCAACCTCGAGCACTCGGGTCATGGCGTCCAGCTTGTGGGAGTGCATGACCTGCATGTAGCGCTGGGAAATATTGGCGCTGGTGGTGGTCTTAGCCTTTACGCGAATCTCGACCGGATCGGTCAGGTACTGCTGAGCAATCTTGCGAATCGAGTTGGGCATGGTGGCGGAGAACAGGGCCACCTGCTTGCTGTCGGGGGTGCCTTCGAGGATCTTCTCCACGTCTTCGGCGAAGCCCATGCGAAGCATTTCGTCGGCCTCGTCCAGGACCAGGTACTGCAGGTTGGACAGGTCCAGGGAGCCCTTTTCGAGGTGGTCAATCACGCGGCCGGGGGTGCCGACGACGACCTGGGCGCCGCGGCGCAGACCGGCCAGCTGCGGGCCGTAGGGGGAGCCGCCGTAAATCGGCAGGACGGTGAAGTCCTCCATGTGGGTTGCGTAGGAGGAGAAGGCTTCTGCAACCTGCAGAGCCAGCTCGCGGGTGGGTGCCAGGACCAGAACCTGGGTGTCGCGGGAGACACCGTTGATGTCGGCAAGTTCCGCCATGCGGGAGAGGGCCGGCAGCGCGAAGGCCGCGGTCTTACCGGTACCGGTCTGCGCCAGACCGACCACGTCGCGACCCTCGAGCAGCAGCGGGATAGTCTGTTCCTGAATGGGGGACGGCTTCTCGTAGCCTACCTCTTCCAGCGCGGCCAGGACGCGGGCGTCTAGGCCCAGGTCGGTAAAGCGCACGCCCTCTTCCTCAGCCTTTTCGGCGGGGGCGTCTGCAGTGGTTTCTGCGGTAGTCTCCGCCGCGGTTTCTTCTGCGGCGGGGGTCTCAACGTTGTTCTCAGCGGTCACAACGGTCTCTGCCTCGGCGTTCAGTTCAGCCGGGGTAGCGGTATTCTCAGTCAATTTTTCCTCGTATACGGTAGGGGTGGATAGCGCACGCTCTTCGGCGCTTACCGGGTGTCCCCTTCACGGCCCAGCCACATGCGTCCGGCGTTCAGTTCGGCCGACGGTTTCACCGCACACGCCCGGTCATTCCCTTGCGCGGGGCGCAGAGGGCACAGTGAGGGCGTGAGGGTTACTGCTGGGAGCGGTCTTGAATTTCTCGCTACACAATTGGAGACTCGTACGTCATCACCCCGAGAATGCGCGCCGGGCGCGCGGGGCGGAGAGGGGTACGGTCAATTGTGCTCACATAAGGCGTCACGTATTCCTGGCGTGGGGCCTCACCCGTATGGTGTATCAGTCTGTAACAGCAGACGCGTCAGGAGGCTTTGACCAGAGATCGTTCAGAGAAGCCCGAGTGCGGCGGAGCCGCAACTTTCGGGGCGTATCAATCGGTGATGGTGAGTACGGCGCACTTTCCGAAATGACACCACCTGGGGTGCTCGGTGCGCACAAGACCTTCATCGGGGGTTCCCGTGTTTATACAGTGTACCGCAGGGTCCCTTCCTCGGCTATAAAAAGGTGCTTAAAACCTCATCTCTTAGGCACGAGCGCCCACCCTCACTCTTGGAGGGTGGGCGCTCATCTAGAGGCTTAGCCGAGGGGCTAGTCGACGCGGCGCACGATATCGATCGTGCCGACGGTCGCGTGCTTAGCGTAGGAGTGGCCGTAGCGGTCAGCGGCGTACTGGGCCACATTCGCCGGAGGATTACCACCCCAGGAGTTATTGCTGCGGTCAATCACCACGTACTCGGGGGCCGGCTCGCCGGTATGACCAATCCAGTAGACGGTGCGACCCGGAATCAGCTGCGTCAGAATGGACAAATCCGAGGCCACGGTAACGCCCTCGGGCACCTGCTGCACGGCCTTGAGCTTCATCTGATCGCTGGAGGTCAAAGCGGAGTCGGTAAACTGCGAGTTCGCCAGGGATGCGAGAGGCTGCGTAGAGCCCGGCACGAAAATCGGGGAAGCGGCCAAGAAAAGCGCCACTGCAGGAAGAACCCACACCGGCAGGTTACGAACCCGGATGCGGCTACGGCCGGAAGGCTCCTTGGGGGCTTCGGGAACCTCGGCGGGCTCCGCGGGTTCGCGGGCAGGGATTGCACCGTAGCGCATCCGTAGCACGGTATCCAGCAGGGCACAGAAGACGACCGGCATCAGCACCAGAGAGTAGTGCCAGGTGCTGGCCCAGTAAGACTCCATCGTGGAGAGCAGACGCCACGCGATGGTCGGCAGAGCCACCAGCGCAAGGGGCGATCCGACCCACAGCACAGCACCCGTGATGAGTAGCAGGCCCAGGGTCGCCATCTTCGTGTTGTTATTCATCATCTGAATCAGGGAGCCGAAGGGATCCCCAACGGCGGCGGCAACATTCACCTTGTCGGCGTAGTCAAAGGTTCCGCCGCTGTTGAAGTAGGGCAGAATCACGGCGATTGAGACCACCGACCAGAAGATACCCCACGCAATTACCATGCTCGACTCGGCAACCGCGCGAGTGCGGGCCCAGGAGTGGTACAGGGAACGCAGGCGAACGCGGAACGAAGCCGGTTCCCCCTCAGAGAGGCGGGGCAGCAGAATATCGTACGCGACACCCAACCAGCCGCTACGAATCAGGGCCACAACGCCGATGACGGCCACGGTCACGCCCATATCCTCCTTGACGAAGGCGATGGGCAGCGCCCACCAGCAGGCGCGGGCAAGGTATCGGTTTCGTTCGTCACCGCTCACGCGCGAGGCGAGCACCAGATAGCCCAGGCTCACGGTCAGCAGGGGCACGGCGAAGGCCACCTCGTGGAACTGCGCCGCGACGGCCTGCTGCACGCCAAAGCTCAGGGCGAAGCCCGCACCGAGCAGAAGACCGGTCAGCGTCGGCACGAACCGCTGGAACCGGGACGGCTCAGCTTCCTCACCGGTTCGGGGGGCTCGGGCCAGGGTAAAGGCGCGCTGGGTGAAGAAGACGATGGCGCTCGTGGCGGCTGCGATCAGGGCGTTCTGCACAACGAGCAGGGTCGTGGGCGAGGGAAACATCCCGTAAATCGGCCCCAGCAGCATCAGAATGGGGTGGAAGTGATCGCCCCAGAGGTTAAAACCGGGCCCCTTAACCGGCACGATTGGTGCGGAGAAGTGCGAGTAAGCCTGGGCCATCTGCGTGAAGATTGCCAGGTCCCACGAGGGGGTCACCCAGTGCTTAACCTGCTGCAGCGAGTAGTAGGTGTACAGTGCCATAACGGCCGCGCCCAGCACCAGCCCGGGGAGCAGGTCAAGCAGACGGATGCGCTTGAGGCGCTCGCGGAGGCCCGAGGTGACGCCCGACCGGGAAGCTGAGCCGCCGGTGGTTCGAGGCCTCGTCGGAGCCGCGCTCTGTGCGGCCACTTCCGTCTCTTCCGATGCCATGGGCGTCCTTCCCTCGGGGGCGCATCCGTCGAAGCCTGGGTTTCACCGCCAGGCCTGTGATGCACTGTACACACTCCTTATCACTCTAGGGTAGCGTATGAGTCCGGGACGCTCCATCGCCGGGCTCCGTCGGCTCGAAGCCCAGAACCCGGCCGCGTAGACTGGTGCTGTGAGCACGCAACCCCCCTCGACCCCCCGGACGCTGCCCCCGGCGCCGGGCGCTAACCCGCACCCGCTGGCCGCGGCGCGCCTGCCCTATGCCCCGGGACCGTTGCGTGCCGAGCCACGCGTGACGATTCGCTCGCTCTCCCCCGCGGGTACGCGCTCCCTGCCGGGCACCCTCGCGCCCGAGTCCTGCGAGGTTATCGTCGAGCCGCAGGTTCCCGTGCACCTGGCGCAGACGCTGGGCGTGCTGGGCCGAGGCACGGGCGATCCAGCCTACCGGGCGCTCAGCCGAGAGGCCGGAGCCGAACGCATCTGGATTACGGCCCGCACGCCGGAACATAACTTTCCCGCGGTGCTCTTCGCAGAGCGCCTTCCCGATTCCGCGACGGGCTCTCCCGATTCCGCGGCGGCCGCCCTTCCGGCCCTGCACCGGCTGCTGATGCGCCCCGTCCGCGTTCGCATCTGGGCTTCCTACGACTCCGCCGAGCGGCAGCTGGCGGCGCGCCACGACGTACGAGCGCTGGCCGATGAGATGACCTACTGGCTGGGACTGTACGACTGTCCCGAGGATTTCGCGTCCCTTCCCTCGTTCGGAGAGCTCCCCGAGCGCGTCCGTACCGCGTGGCGGGCCAACCCCGGGCTACGGCTAAGCGCCTCGGGCCAGCTGGACCGGCACGTACTCAACGCCATTGTGGAACAGCGCATCACGCAGACCGAAGCCTTCAGGGCGTTGCGGTGGATTCTGTACCGGCACGGCGAACCTGCCCCGGCAAGCGGCCTCCCCGCTCAGCCCGAGGGCATGCGCGTCTACCCCACGGCCCGCACCCTGGCGGCCATCCCCACCTGGGATTGGCACCGGGCGGGCGTGGATAAGAGCCGCTACGATGCGGTGCGCGCCTACGCCCGCTCCGCCCCCGCCATCGCTCGGGTCGCCGGCACCGGCGATGTCACCGCCCTGGCCCGGGCGCTCAACACGCTGCGCGGAGTGGGTCCGTGGAGCATTGCCGAAACCCTCCAGCGCGTCTGCGGGCATCCGGACGCCATCAGCGTCGGCGATTACCATCTGGCCCACTCGGTTGGCGAACTGCTCGGGGGCCGCCGCACCGATGATGCGGGGATGATAGCGCTGCTCGCCCCCTACAGCCCGCACCGGCAGCGCGTGGTGCGCTACATGTACGCTTCGGGTTTCTGGAAGCAGCGCTTCGGCGCGCGCATGAGCATCGAGGATCACCGCGAGCGCTGAGTGCCCTGTGAGAGCACAAGCAATGGGGCGTACCCTCCGGTTACTCCGGTGGGTACGCCCCGTTCAAGCTCTGATGCGTGGTTGAGCTTACTTCTTCTCTGCGGAACCTTCAGCCGCTGCAATCTCTGCACGGACCTTGTCCATGTCGAGCTCGCGAATCGAGCTGATTACGGTCTCGAGCTGGTCCTCGCGCAGTGCGCCAGCCTGCTGGTACACCAGGATACCGCCACGGAAGCCCATGATGGTGGGGATGGAGGTAATGCCTGCGGCCTGGGCGAGCTGGCCCTGGGCCTCGGTGTCAACCTTGCCGAAAACGATGTCGCTGTGCTTCTCCGAAGCCGCCTCGTAGACGGGGGAGAACTGCTTGCAGGGACCGCACCAATCTGCCCAGAAGTCCAGGAAGACGATGTCGTTGCCCTCGACGGTAGAAGTCAGGTTCTGCTGAGTAATTTCAATAGTAGCCATGTGATAACGCTACACCTTCTACACCCCAATCGCTAATTGTTCGCCCTGGGATTCAAACATTGTGAAAGATATGACAAGCAGCCGTCATAGTTGGCTCTTTACGCGGTAGTTTCTGCCGAGTTTTAGGCGTGTCGCGGGAACTCCGGCGGTTCCTGTGGCCGATTGTGGAGGCACGCTACCCGGCAGGCACAAACCGTACCTGGACTTCGCTGAGGAGCATCATCGCGCAGATGCGCCTCACCGCTAAGCTTTTGGTTTTAGATACACAAAAGCCCGGTTACTTTCGTAACCGGGCTATTTGTGGCAGGTGAGGGATTCGAACCCCCGTAGGCAGTGCCAGCTGATTTACAGTCAGCCCCCTTTGGCCGCTCGGGTAACCTGCCGCCTAGCTAGGTGCTAGTTGCTCGCTCACGCGAACAGAGACTACTCTACAGCAGATTGCGAGCCGTGTACACTTCAGAGCTGAATTTGTGATGAAGGTTATACTCGATGATGGCTCTTGGTCCGGAGCCCCGCAAGAATGGCAAACCTCACGACTATCAGTCTGGGAGGCACCCAGCCTAGAAGGAACGGGAGGGTATATCGCCGTCCTGCTCTAGCAACAGCACAATCTCAAGGTGCTCCAGGTAGCGGCGCGCCTGCTCAACCGTGCACATGCCGCCGGAAATTTCGCGCTCCAGGTCGCGACGAACGCCGCAGAATCGAGCTACGAGCGAAGGCTCCGTCAGGGTGATACCAATACCGTCGAAGGGGGAGGGCTCAGAATCCTCGTCGGGAAGCTCGAGCTGAAGGCTTTCCAGGGAAGGTTCGGGGGCGAGGCGCTCGGCCTCGGGAATATCCTCGGGTTCAGGACCCAGAGAATTATGCAAGTCCATAAAGAGAAGGGTCTGCAGGTCTCGAGCTTCTTCGCTCGCTTGCACGTCCGTCACGGACAGGTCATAAGTGGTCATACTTCTATTATCCTCTTTAAAGGTTAGAGTGACCTGTAAAACAGGTCGGCATTTCTGTTAGTTAGCTGTGAACAACTCCGTAGACCCGGTAGGCTAGTACTAACCGGTGCCCCGGCACCCCGTTCACGAAAGGAATATCCATGGCTAGCGAATCTTCGTTCGACATCGTCTCCAAGGTCGACAAGCAGGAAGTATCCAACGCCCTGCACCAGGCTCAGAAGGAAATCTCCCAGCGCTACGACTTCCGCGGCGTCGGCGCCGAAATCGACTACTCCGGCGACAAGATCCTCATCAAGGCCAACGCCGAAGAGCGCGCCCTGGCCGTACTGGATGTCTTCCAGTCCAAGCTGGTCAAGCGCGGCATCTCCCTGAAGTCCCTGGACGCGGGCAAGCCCTACGCCTCCGGCAAGGAAACCCGCATCGAGTGTTCCATTAAGGAAGGCATCGCCCAGGACCAGGCCAAGAAGATCTCCAAGATGATCCGCGAGGAGGGCCCCAAGGGCGTGAAGGCAACCATCCAGGGCGACGAGTTGCGCGTTTCCTCCAAGTCTCGCGACGACCTGCAGGACGTTATCGCCATGCTCAAGTCCGCCGATCTCGAGGTTGACCTCCAGTTCGTCAACTACCGCTAAGCGCTCAGGGTCCAATGGGGCCCGCGGATGCACCCGCCGCATCCGACCCGCACCATCGAGCGAAAAAATCCTCGGGACGGCTACTTCCACAGTAGCCACCCCGAGGATTTTTGTCTGTAGTCCCGTCATCGCGGGTCATAATCGTCACGCCGAGCCATCTTCCGACTCGAGGGGTTTGACGAAAAAACTATGCGGGCTTACCCAGCCTAGTACTGACCCATTTCGCGGGCCATCTGCTGCAGGCGCGCAATGCGCTGATTCATCGGCGGGTGGGTGGACATCACGTTCTGCAGGGATCCGAAAGGGTTCGCAATCATCATGGCGCTTGCCGCCTGGGTGCTGCGGTTGTTCGGGTCCATCGGGTACAGAGAGACGCCGTGCTCGAGCTTATTCAGGGCGGAGGCCAGGGCGATGGGGTCGCGGGTCAGACGTGCGCCATCCTCGTCCGCGTCATACTCGCGGGTACGGCTAATGGCCATCTGAATAACCTGCGTAGCAATAGGGGCCAGCAGAGCAATCACGAACGCCGCAAGGGGGTTGGCCCGGTTATCGTCGCGGTTCGAGCCGCCGAACATCGCACCAAAAGAAAGCACCTGGGCGATCATGCCGATAATGGAGGCGATACCCGCCGCCACGGAGGAGGTCAGAATATCGCGGTTGTACACGTGCATGAGCTCGTGGCCGAGCACGCCGCGCATCTCACGCTCGTCCAGCAGCTGCAGAATACCCTCGGTGCAGCACACGGCCGCGTTCTGCGGATTACGGCCGGTTGCGAACGCGTTCGGGGTCATCGTGGGTGCCACGTAGAGGCGGGGCATCGGTTGGCCGGCGGTACGCGAGAGCTCCTCCACGATGTCGTAAAGCACCGGCACCTCATCGCGGGTGACCGGGTAGGCGTTCATCGAACGCAGAGCCAGCTTATCGGAGTTCCAGTAGGTGTACGCGACGCCGCCCAGGCTCAGCAGGCCCATAATCCAGATGAAAGCCGAGGATTTAAAGGCAGTCGACAGCAGGCCGCCGATGAGCAGCATAAGGCCCACCATGGACCCCATAAGAAGGGTGGTCTTAAGGCCGTTGTGGTGACGATGCATGAGGAACCTCCTGAGCTCCAAAGTGCGGGTGGACAGCGCGGGTAGACCGCGCTTGACTCTTCAGGATACGGAAGCGGTCCGCCGCGCGCATCCCCGGAAGCGGCAGATTCACCCAGAGCGTCAGAACGCGACCGGAAGTTCGAGTGGCTAAGGAATGACTCCGGGGATGGTCACGAGCGGCACCTGCTCCAGGACCTGCGCGGTCGCGGTGGGGAAGATACCCAGCAGGAGGATGGTGCCGTAGGCTCCCAGAAAGATAGTGAAGAGCAGGCCCAGCATGATTTGCCCCTCCAGGTCGAATCCGGACCTGACGCTACGGTAGTGGGCGTAGAGAACGGGGGTTACAAGGGGTACGCCAAAGAGCAGAACCATCAGCAGGATGTAGATGGGGTTCGTGAAGTTGTAGACCACGCTCGTACCCTCCCCGGTGGTTCCTCGACGGTTTATCGGTCGCACCTTCGTTGCGCGGCCCTTCGTTCCCGATTGTACGGCATCGCTCGGTGCGGGAACGGGAGTGGCCGCCGATTCCTCGAGAACTGGAAAGGGGGCCGAAAAACGGTGAATTGTCGCCGAGGCTCGGAAATTTATTATGAATTCATCATAATATAATGATGAATCCCTCATAATAACGTGTAAAATGAGACCATGACCGACGTACACAAAACCACAGACCTGAAGACAACCCCCATCCCAGAACAACAACTAGCCGGGCCCGGATGCGCACACCTCGCCGGACTGCCCGTCCTCTCCCCCATGAGCGACGAGCAGCTCGAGGAAGCCTGGACCACCGGCCTGCGCACCCGCGGACGCCGCGTCACCAAGCAGCGACTCGCCGTGCTCCACGCCGTGCAGGACCACCCACACTCCACCGCGGACACCATCGTGCAGGCCGTGCGCGAGCGCATCCCCGCCATCACGGTTCAGTCCGTCTACGTCATTCTCGCGGACCTGACCGACATCGATCTGCTCCGCAAGTTCGAACCGCCCGGAACCCCCGCCCTGTACGAAACCCGTACCGGCGACAACCACCACCACGCCTTCTGCGTGCGCTGCGGCAAGGTTGAAGACGTCGACTGCGCCGTGGGCTCCGCCCCCTGCCTGACCCCCAGCGATTTTCACGGCATGGCGCTCTTCAGCGCCGATGTGCTCTACCAGGGCGTCTGCACCGACTGCCAGACCGAGGAAGAGGCCAAGCTCGCCCGCGCCCAGCGTGAGGCGGCGGCTCACCTGCTGGGTAGCTAACCGTTAAGCGCGGCGGCGCCCCGCATCCTACGCGTCGGCTGGATCCCGGGGCACGCCCGCCTGTTAAAGACTGACCGCTAGAGACGACCATCGGGTCGCCGCTAGCGGTCAGCTGTTTTAAGTATGTTGAAGCTACATTCCAGGACGGGGCTGCGAATCCACGATCTCCAGCAGCTCACGAATCTGCTGGGCGCTCAGCACGGTCGAGGGGTTAATCGCGTTTACCTTCACGCTCGGGGCGCCAATCTCCAGCGCGTAGCGCAGAATCTCCAGGGCGTTCGCCGAACGCACCTCAATATGCGGGTCCAGCGCCGCAATCTCAATCGGCGAGGTGAAGACCAGCAGGCTCTGCGGGTTGCCGTTCTCGTCGGGATCAAACACGAACGAGGAACCCGAGGGGTCGTTCGGGTCCACGCCCACCAACAGCACCGAGGCAGGAGACACGAGCGAACCCAGCAGCATCTGCATGTTGTCCTGGGTCAGCGCCATCTTCGCGCCATCGTTGCGGGGAGAGGTCACAATCCACTGCACCTGAGCGCGCTCAATGTAGCACTCGTGATCGGTTCCGGGATCGACCACAATCAGGTCGAGCGCCTCGTTCGCGAGGAAGTCCATGAAGACCTTCATCGCGGGCTCGCGAAGAATCAGCTCTTCACCCTCGGATTCCTGGCGCACGTAGCTCTTACCCACGTGCTCCGAGGACGAGAAGACGCACAGGGCCTGCATGCCGGTCTCAGGCATGCGAATCACCTGGTGGGTCAGCACGGATTCGGGGCCCATCGGGTCGGTCTCCGAGGGAATCAGCAGCGAACCGGTCGCGTCCAGCAGAACGTCGCCGCCGAGCATCGTGCGCACCACGTTAATGAGGGTGCGCTCCTGCACATCGTTGCGGAAGGTCTGCAGCGCAGCCACCAGGTAAGGATTCGGAATCTCGTGCTCGCTCGAACCCAGAGCCGCTGCAGCCGAGTGGCGGGCGCGCCCCTCCATACGTTCGCGGGCCCACTCGGGCACGCGGGAAGCATCACGCGGGAACTCAGCCAGGTGCTCGCGCACGTCCGTGGCGGTCAGGGTGCCTTCGTTCTTCCAGTTGTCCGGCTCGTCGTCGCGGTTGTACGATGCGCCGACGCTGAACTGCGGGTTGGGCCAGCCGGTAGCCGCCACCACGATAGATGCGGTGAACCAGGTGCCGCGGTTACCGTCGTAGGCTGCGCGCTGCAGCTTACGCACCTCAGCGATAATGGGCGAGCCCTCCTTGAGGGGGCCAACCGTACCGATGTACTCCTCGCCGTCACGGAATTCGCGTACCCGCACAAAAATCTGCCCCGCGAGAGGCTTCACGTCGAGTACCATTTCGCTCCAGCCGGGGTCGGCGTTCACAACGTCGAGCAGCCAGCTACCAATGTTATTGAGCGCGTCCTGGATGCGCGCAGCGCGGCTACTCGTCTCGGTGAGGCGGGGTTCAGTCATGTGTTCATACATCCTTGAGTGTTGAATTACGGCGCGGCGGAGTGCATCCGTGATTGCATGTGAAAGATCTATGGGCTTGCAGTGGTGCCGGAAAAAAGCCGCTCACTTCGATTCTAACGAACGTGTCAGCTTCACGGTGATAGTTTACGCCGAAAGATGTATGTTCGCCCTCTCCTCGACGCTCCCTAAAACCCCGAGTCAGACCCCCGCCCTCAACCTCAGCAAGAGGCTAAACCGAGGTCCGCGGCCTCCCCCGTCGAGCCCTGCCCGCCACGCATCCGTCGAAAGAGCGCCCGAAACGGGGGGATACAGGGCAGATACACCCTCAAAAGGTTGATAATCTTAAAACATGACGAATTCTCTGCAGGATCTTATCGACGCATCGATTTTTATCTCCACCGAGTACCAGGCTCGACTCGCCGAGCTCGTGGGTACCTCCGAGTGGAACGTGGACTTCACTTCTCAGTCCCTGGACTTTGAGACCGTTCCCCCGCTCTCGCTCAAGCCGCACCTGCTGGGCACCGAATCCGAAAACCGCGGCACCTGGATTTGGTCCTGGCAGCAGCTGGGCTACTTCCCCGACTCCGTGGTTTCCGCGGCCATTCAGGCCCGCGAAGCCGGCGAGCGCGACGGCCTGGTCGAACTGACCACCGATGAGCTTCCCCTCTCGGAATCCCTGGCCCGCCGACTCACCCTGGCGGCCAAGACCCTGAGCGGTCTCTACGCCCACTACCCGCTGCCCGCCGGTGCCGGTGTGCGCGCGTGGACTCTGCTGGAGGGTCACGAGCTGGCCCTCGAGGCCCCCACCTACAAGGGCATCGGCCGTGTTATCGCCAAGACCCTGCAGAGCGAAGAGATTCACAACCAGGTTCTGGCGGTGGATTCCTACGCCCAGCAGCGCGGCTTCCACATTGCCTGGGATACCGAGGCAACCGCCGTGCTGACCGCAACCGACGGTGCACTGCGCCTGTGGTTCGACGACGGTCGCATCAGCGGTATTGAGGAGGCCGAGCCGCAGGTTGGCCCCGAGGTTCTGGAGCAGTGCGCCGCCGCCGCGGCCCAGCGTCGCGAGTCGCTCGCAGCCGCCCGTACCGAGATTGAGCGCATCGCCGCAGCCGAGGCCGCCGCTCAGAGCGCCCAGCGCGAGCAGGAGGCCGCCGAGCGCGCCGCCGCCCGCGCCGAGGCCGAGCGCGCCGTCGAGATTGCGGAGCACGCACCGGTTGCTGACACCTACGAGGCACCCGCCGCCGAAGCTCACGAGGAGTACGAGGCACCCGTCGCCGAGGCTCAGCCCGCCCCGGCGGAACAGCCCGTCGAGGAGCACGAGCCCGAGCAGGCCCGCGTCTACACCGACGCCTCGATTGGTGCCGAGGACGAGCAGCCCGTTGAGGCTCACGAGGCTCCCGCCGAGCAGGCACCGGCAGAGCAGCACGCCGAGGAGCCCGAAGCTTACGAGGCACAGGGCGAGTACACCGAAGAGGAAATCGCCGAGTACGTGGAGCCGATTCACAACGCCGGCGACGCCCCCGACCTGCCCGCCGAGCACGAAGAAGCCGCTCACGAAGAGTACGAGCGTCAGCACTTCGAGGAGCGCCGCGAGGAAGAGCAGCAGAAGCCCGAGCCCAAGAAGAAGGGCTTCTTCTCCCGCTTCTTCGGCCTCTAAACCGAATACACAACACCCCGTCAGGCGCGGTATCCTCGTGGTACCGCGCCTGACGGCGTCCGGAGCACCTCTATCCGGTCCCCACGAGGATGTCTGCAGTGCGCGGGATTGATTGCGTGCGGCCCCAACCCTACGAATAACGCTCAAAGAACACGCACAGAAGAAAGTAGCTCAAGAAGAAACCATGTCAGAGACGCAGAAACACGCCACCCGTAACGGGTTTATCACCATCATCGGTACCTACCTCATCTGGGGTCTGCTCCCCCTCTACTTTGTGGTCATGGCGCCGGCCGGGCCGATTGAAATCGTCGTGGCCCGAGTGGTCTTCTCCCTCATCTTCTGCGCCCTGCTGCTACCTCTTGTTCGGGCAACCGCCGACTTCCGCCGAACCCTGCGGAACCGCCGCATCATGCTGGTGCTGACGGCCGCCTCCATTCTCATCTGCGCAAACTGGCTCATCTACGTGGTGGCGACGACGACCGGCCACACGATTGATGTGTCGCTGGGATATTTCATCAATCCGCTGGTTTCGGTGGTGCTGGGCGTGATTTTCCTGCAGGAGCGGCTGCGCCCCGCGCAGTGGGTCTCAGTGGCGATTTCCTGTATCGCTGTGCTGATGATGAGCCTCATCTACGGGCAGGTGCCGTGGACCGGCCTGGGCGTGGCCTTTACTTTCGGTATCTACGGCCTGCTCAAGGCCCGTATCGCTCACGAGGTGAGCCCCATCGTCTCGCTGTCCCTCGAGACGCTAATCTTGGCTCCCTTCGGCGTTATTGCGCTCTTCGTCCTCAACGCGCAGGGTCAGATGACCTTCTTCAGCGAGGGCACCGGGCACTTCTGGCTCCTGGCGTCCACCGGCGTGGTCACCGTTGTGCCGCTCATGCTCTTTGCCGCAGCGACCAAGGCCCTGCCGCTCTCGGTTATCGGCATGGTGCAGTACCTGGGCCCGACCATCCAGTTCGTTCTGGCCATCACCGTGCTGCACGAGCACATGAGCCCCGATAAGGTGCTGGGCCTGGGCCTCATCTGGATTGCGCTCATCATTTTCACGGTGGATGCGCTACGCGCCTCCCGCTCCTACCGCGCTTCCGCGCTATCGGACCCGGAGACCGGCATGATTCCGCTGGTTCAGGCGGAAAACGTACAGGCTGAAGACGTGCAGATTCTTCTGGAAGAGCAGGATCAAACCCAGCGCTCCGAGAACAAGTAGTTCCCTCCCCCCGTTCCGCCCCTTCGGCACTCTCAACACCCGCATAAAATACGGTGATGCCCCGCCAGCTATAAGCTGGCGGGACATCACCGTATGTCGCGTTTACGCTCTAGAGCTCGGAGCCCTGAGCCTCAGCCGCTTCGTCCAGGGCATCCAGGTCCGGATGGCGGTGCAGGTTCAGCATCGCCAGGCCCAGGCCACCCCAGATAATCAGGATGGCCACAATCAACATCACAATTGCAGAGATAGACATGAGGGCTCCTAACGGGTAATGGTCGTATCGACGTGGTCGTGCTCCACCTGACCGGCAATCACCGGAGGTGCCGGAGGCTTCTCAGCGGCACGAGACTTCTTCGACCAGGGCAAGAGGGACACAACGATCGCGCCGACCAGCAGGAGCGCGCTCATACCCCAGCCGAAGATGGCCAGCATATCTGCCGGGTAACCCTCGTACGGAGTCTGAATCAGCTTGATGACGCTCTGAATCAGGGAGTAGCCAAGAACCAGCGGGGTCACGACGGCCAGCAGAGCCATCCAGATCTTACCGACCTTGATGGAGGAGTAACGGTTCAGGTGCTCGGCCAGGGCGGGCAGCGCACGCACCACGTACGCCACAACGATGATGGCGCACAGGCCGGCGGCCAGAATACCGAAGAGGTTCACGAAGTTATCGAGAATGTCGAGCACGTACAGGCCGGTGGTGGTCGGCATCAGCAGCAGCGAAATCACGGCGACCGGAATAATCACCAGGGTGGTGGAGGCAAGACGCGAGGTGGCGAACTTGTCCTGAACACCCGCAATAATCACCTCAAGAATCGAGATGAGGGAGGTGAACCCCGCGAAGAGCAGGGAGCCGAAGAAGAGAATACCGATCAGCACACCGCCGGGAGCCTGAGAAATAATGGTCGGGAACGCGATGAACGCCAGACCAATACCGCTGGTCGCGACATCGCTCACCTGGGTGCCCGCAGCCTGAGCCATGAATCCCAGAGCCGAGAACACACCAATACCCGCAAGCAGCTCGAAACCGGAGTTTGCAAAGCCAACCACGGCACCCGAACCGGTCAGGTCAGCCTTGGGCTTCAGGTAGGAGGAGTAAGTGATCATAATGCCGAAGCCGATGGACAGCGAGAAGAAAATCTGGCCGTAGGCGGCAACCCACACATCCGGGTTAGCCAGCGAATCCCAGCTGGGGGTGAACAGCGCGTTCAGGCCGTCAACTGCGCCGGGCAGGGTCAGGGAGTAAATCACCAGGCCCACGAACATGACCAGCAGCAGCGGGATAAAGACGATGTTGGCCGCGCCAACACCCTTCTGCACGCCCAGAGCCATCACAGCCAGCAGCACACCCCAGACGAGAATCATAGGAATCAGGATGTTCATGTTGAAGTCCAGGGAGACACCGGGGGTGTCCGCAACCTTCAAGAACTCACCCTGGAAGAACGCCTTCGGGTTATCGCCCCAGGCGTTGGTGAAGGAGAAAACCATGTAACGCAACGACCACGCCACAATAGCGGCGTAGTAGATAGCGATCACGAAGTTAATACCCATGTGCCACCAGCCGATGAACTCGGTCTTGCGGTTCAGGCGGCGGAAGGCCAGCGGCGACGAAGCACGCGCACGGTGACCAATGGCGTAGTCAAAGAACAGGAAGGTCAGGCCGGCGGTCAGCAGGGCGACAATGTAGGGGATCATGAAGGCGCCGCCGCCGTTGTCGAATGCGATGTAGGGGAAACGCCAAATATTGCCCAGACCAACAGCAGAACCGATGGCGGCAAAGATGAAGACGCGGCGGCTCGAGAAGCCTTCGCGCTTCGCGGGCGCCTTAGGGGTAGATGCTCCCATTGTTGTAAACCTCTAGATGTGGGGACGCGGATGGTTGGTGCGAGGGGAACCGCGGGGTGGCGGGACTTGCTCGCGTCCAAGGGAAGCGACGGCCCGTCCAACGCGGGGTGGGCGAGGGAGCCGTCGGGGGTCCAAAACGTGGTGGCACATTTTAGACATGACTCTCAGGTTTACCTTAAAGAGCGAGAACCGGTCAAGAAATTCCCACGCAACCCCACCATGCGAAATATCGGAACCCCGTTCAAACGAGACACGACACAAAATTCTGCCCGCAGATACGCCGCGAGGCCCCGCTCGTCCTGGTGGACGGGCGGGGCCTCACGGTCAAGAATCAGAAGGCAACCCTTTAGCTGAGACTAGCCCTCACGGTGAACCACGGCGTGGGCGAAGGACTCCAGCGCAGCCTTCGCGGTGGAATCGGGTAGCGGAGCAATCGCCTCAATCGCGCGATCGGCCCAGTCGTAGGCAATCTGCCAGGCTTCCTGGGTGACCGGGTGGGTTGAGAGGGCTTCGACCGCCGTCTCCAGCGCCTCGTCGGAGCTGAGGTCGGCGTCCAGCAGGGCGCGTACCTCGCGGGCGGACTCATCGCCGGCCGCCACAGCGCGGTCCAGCAGGATGGTCGGCAGGGTGGGCACGCCCTCGCGCAGGTCGGTGCCGCGGGTCTTACCGCTGGTCTTGCCGTCGCTAACAATGTCAATCACGTCGTCCGCCAGCTGGAAGGCCACGCCCACCAGCTCGCCGTAGGTCTTGACCATCGAGATGACCTCCTCGGAGGCACCCGACAGCAGGGAGCCGTACTCGCCGGCGGCGGCAATCAGGGAGCCGGTCTTGCCCTCGATGACGGCGATGTAGTGGTCAAGTAGGTCCTGGCCCTCGCGCGGGCCGGTGGTCTCGAAGAGCTGGCCGAGCACGAGGCGCTCGAAGGTCTGGGACTGGATCTTCATGGGGCGGGTACCCAGCTCGGACACCAGCAGGGAGGCGCGGGAGAAGATCAGGTCGCCGGTCAGAATTGCGACGGAGTTACCCCAAATCATCTGGGCGCTGTCCACGCCGCGGCGCTTGGGGGCGTCGTCCATGACGTCGTCGTGGTAGAGGGTTGCCAGGTGGGTCAGCTCCACCACCACGGCGGCCTCAATCACCTCGTCGTTAATCTCGCCGTCCACGGCTGCCGAGAGCAGGGCCAGCAGCGGGCGCACGCGCTTGCCTCCGGCCAGAAGCAGGTGGCGGGAGGCGACGTCGGCCAGGTGGTCGGTCTGCGCGATGGCCTCGCCCAGGCGCTCCTCAATACGGGCGAGGGACGAAAGGATCTGCGGACCCAGCTTGGGGTCTGCGGCGATCAGTTCGAAGCCCGCGGGAAGCTTCAGATCGAGGTCTCCCAGCAGGTCGGTGGCGGCGATGGGCTGCTCTGCGTTGGTCACGGTGTCTTCTATCTTCTTGGTGTTTTCTAGTGGTCCGTCCCTCGGATTGTCCTATCGGGGCGGCGTGAAAACGGTGCGGTGGGTATGTCGGGGTGGTGTGAACGTTATGCGTTGGATTCCGCAGGCTTGAAGCCGCGGTGAATGGCAACGATACCGCCGGTCAGGTTGCGGTACTGCACCGAGGTGAATCCCGCCTCCTTGAACTTTTCGGCCAGCGCCTGCTGATTGGGCCAGGCGATGATGGACTCGGCGAGGTATTCGTAGGACTCGGGGTTGGAGGAAATTGCGCGCGCAATCGGCGGAATCGCCTTCATGATGTAGTTCTTGTACACCGCGCCGAAGGGGGCGAAGGTCGGGGTCGAGAACTCGAGAATGACGATGCGGCCGCCGGGCTTGAGCACGCGGTAGATTTCGCTCAGCGCCTTGGGGTAGTCTGCGACGTTGCGCAGGCCGTAGGACATGGTGACTGCGTCGAAGGTGCCGTCTTCAAAGGGCAGGGCGGTGACGTCGGCCTGCACGAAGGTCATGTCGGGTCGGCGGCGACGACCAACGTCCAGCATGCCCTCGGAGAGGTCGGCGGCGATGACGTCTACACCTGCGTCCGCGAAGGGTTCGGAGGAGACACCGGTGCCTGCGGCTACGTCCAGCACTTTCTGGCCGGGGTGCGCGTCGACGGCGGCGACGGCCTGCTTGCGCCAGTAGATGTGCTGGCCGAGGGAAAGGATGCCGTTCATCAGGTCGTATCGTTCGGCGACGGTATCGAACATTGCGGCGATGTCGCTGGTCTTCTTATCCAGGGTGGCGCGGGTGGCGCGGGTATTCTTCTCTGCGTTCACGCTCTCAATTGTGGCATGGAGGTTGGGGGATTCGATAGTTGGGTGAACCGTAGTTACGTCATGTGAGTGGTTCGCTGGCTGGCTCGGATGGTTTTTGGGCCGCATAGTCGGGGTTTTATTCATTCTTCGAGGGTAAATTTATGCGTATTCAGCAAAATATTATGAATATTTATGTATATGCTTGCATTTTTTAACATGGGGGCGCACAATAGACCGTAGATTTCATAGAACACACCGCACATAGGAGAACCCCAATGAACACCGCAATCCTCAAGAAGGCATCCCTCAAGCCGCTGGCCTTGCTGGCGGTACTGCCCCTGGCACTGACTGGCTGCGTCTCCACCGCCAACGAGAACTCCGACGCCAACGGCGAGGTCAGCCTAGTCAAGTCTGGCGTGCTCAGCGTCTGCACCAACACCCCCTACAAGCCCTTCGAATACGAAGAGAACGGCACCATCGTGGGCCTGGACGCAGACATCGCCAACGCCATCGCCTCCGACCTGGGCGTGAAGGCACAGCTGACCTCCATCAGCTTCGAAGGCCTAGACTCCGGCACCGGCCTTGCCACCGGTCAGTGCGACATCGCGCTGGCGGGTATCGGCGTGACCGACGAACGTAAGAGCAAGATGGAGTTCACCACCGTCTACTTCGACGACAACCTGGCCATCCTGGTTCCCAAGGGCTCCTCCATCACCTCCGCCGCGGACCTGAAGGGCGTGGCCGTCGGTGCCCAGCAGGCTACCAGCGGTGAGACCTACGCCAAGGAAAACGGCGCAGAGGTCATCCAGTACGAAGACACCTCCCTCATGTTCTCCGCTCTGAAGACCGGTCAGGTCAAGGCAGTCGCGGCCAACCTCTCCGTGATTTCCGAGGCGCTGACCAACGACCCGGACTCCTTCAAGATTGCCTACCAGGATTCCGAGAATACCGAACAGATTGCCGCAGCAGTCTCTTCCAACAACAAGGCTCTGCTGGCCAAGGCCAACGCCACCATCGACAAGCTCAAGAAGAACGGCGAGCTCGACAAGATGAAGGCCAAGTGGGTTGGCACCACCTCCTCGTCCTCCGCGAGCGCCTCCTCCTCCGCGTCCTAACTCCCTCATCGGTTAGTTCCTCCCCCAATTCAGGAGTACTCTAATACTTTTGGGTTGGGGAGGTCCCAGCCTTTTTCCCGCGAGCGTTTAGTACGCTCTGACCGAACAGCACTGGATAAGAAAGCGCATGTCCTCTAAACTTTCCCCCCGCCAGAAGCAGAAGCTCTTCCGCTACGCACAGTACGCCATCCTGGCCGTTATTGCCCTGGCTGCCATTCTGCTGGCTGACTGGAAGACCCTCAGCCAGCAGGTCTTCAACCTCGATGTGGCGGCCAAGCAGTTCCCCGACGTCATCACCGTGGCACTGAAGAACACCCTGCTCTACACCGCGCTGGGCTTTGTTGTAGGCCTCTCCGGCGGTCTACTGCTGGCGCTCATGCGTATTTCCTCCATTGCCCCGTACCGCTGGATTGCCACCCTGTACGTGGAGCTCTTCCGCGGCATCCCGGCGCTGCTGGTCTTCTTCGCCTTCGGTTACGGTATTCCGCTGGCCTTCAAGATTCGCTTCGTGGATAACCTAATTCCGGTGACCCTGTCTCTGGGTATGGTTTCGGCTGCCTACATCAGCGAGGTGCTGCGCGCGGGCCTGCAGGCCATTCCGAAGGGCCAGATGGAGGCGGCACGCTCCCTGGGTATGTCCCACACCCGCGCGATGATCTCGATCATCATCCCGCAGGCCTTCCGCGTGGTGCTTCCCCCGCTGACCAACGAGGTTATCCTGCTGACCAAGGACTCCTCCCTCGTGTACCTGCTGGGCGTGACCGTATCGCAGTACGAGCTGGCAAAGTTCGGCCGTGAGGGCCTGACCGCCGCCAATGCGGGCCTGACTCCCCTGGTGGTCGCCGGCCTGTGCTACCTCATCATCACTGTCCCGCTGGGCCAGCTCTCCGCATACTTTGAGCGCCGCACCCAGCTGACCGGCCGCAAGTAAGCGCAACGACGAGACAGAACGGATTACGGATACTATGACTGCTTCAACTTCATCCATGGCCGCCTCCTCGGTGCGCATTTCTAACCTGCACAAGTCCTACGGCAAGGTCCAGGTGCTCAAGGGCATCGACATGGAGGTCGCCCCCGGCGAGGTCGTGTGCCTCATCGGCCCCTCCGGTTCGGGCAAGTCCACCCTGCTGCGCTGCGTGAACCTACTGGAGGAGCCGAACGACGGCACCATCATGGTGGGCGATACCGAGGTCACCGACCCGGACGTGGACATTAACCGCGTGCGCACCCACATGGGCATGGTGTTCCAGCAGTTCAACCTCTTCGGTCACCTGAACATCCTGGATAACTGCACGATTGCCCAGATTAAGGTGCTGGGCCGCTCCAAGGAGGAGGCGGAGGCGGTGGCCCTCGAGCAGCTCGCTAAGGTGGGCCTGGCCGGCAAGGAAGACCGTTTTCCCGCTCAGCTTTCCGGCGGCCAGCAGCAGCGTGTGGCTATCGCCCGTGCGTTGTCCATGCACCCCGACCTGATGCTTTTTGACGAGCCCACCAGTGCGCTGGACCCGGAGATGGTCGGCGAGGTTCTGAGCATTATGCGTAACCTGGCAGACGAGGGCATGACCATGATTGTGGTGACCCACGAGATGGCGTTCGCCCGCGAGGTGGCCGACAAGGTCGTCTTCATGGCCGACGGCGTGGTCGTGGAGGAAGGCCCTGCCGACCAGGTGATTGGCGCCCCCAAGCACGAACGTACCCGGGCTTTCTTGGCTCGAGTGCTCGATCCGACCCACGCGGTTGTAAACTAGTACTAGCTCTTGAAAATATAGCGGGCGGTGCTGTACGAAACATTCTGTTTCGCGCAGCACCGCCCGCTTTTCCATGCCCGGCACCTTTGCTCCCAGCCCCCGGTAGTACCGCCGACCGCTCAGAAACGCAGAATCCCGCGCTCTCCAGCCGTGGAGAACGCGGGATTCATTGGCTCAGGAATTGGCTTGGGGAGAGCCTTCAGAGGGGTTTAAACCTCTTCCACCTCAACGGTGAGCTTGGGCTCGGGGTGCGACTCGCCGGTCAGCATGGTCACCAGCAGGGTCGAATCCTTGACGGCGCGCAGGGAGTGCAGAAGCTTGGCGGTCACGTGAATCGGTTTGCCCGGGACAAGGGTAATGTCGCGGTCCTTCACGTGGAAGATCACCTCGCCCTTAAGAACCTGCACGAAGATGGGGTGCACGCTGTGGTGCTCGTGCCAGGACTGGCCGGCCGCCAGCTCCATGAGGGTCAGGTTGCCGCCGTCGGCGTCCACAATCTTGCGGGCCTGGGGCTTGTCTTCGAAGGGCTTCAGCTCCTCGGTAAGCTGGGGGAAAATAATAACTCGGCCTTCATGGGTACCTGCCATGGTACGCGCCTTTCTACTCGAGCCGGGCGGAGCATGCGGCCCGGCGGCTAGTCGCCAATACTATTATTTGGTATTAAAAATACCAATTATTTCCATTGTATTCTGCGCTCTCTCACGAGGCAATGCCCACACGCAAAGCCAATAAAACGCGTGCCCCGCCGCATGAGGGCGAGGCACGCGTTAGGGTCACATCTGGCGCTTGTTATTGCGCGCGCGCAGCAGATTCACCGTCAGCGCCGTCGTACCGAAGCTCACCGCCACGATCATGCAGGTCGCTGCGGTAAACGCGCCTCCCGGGATGGGCGAGAAAATCGCAATCAGGTACAGAATCACGGAACAGAAGGAAAGGAAAAGCGTCGCAATCGTCAACAACGGCACCAACACCAGGCCGCCGCGCGAGGCAATCGTAAAGTCACCGCGACGCACGTAGCGCAGCAGGGCCATGCCCAGTACCGTCCACATGGAGGTCACGAGAATCGCGGTCACAACATCCACCGGGCGGTGCCAGCCGTTAATAATCGTGGAGGCACCCGTCAGGCAGGTCGCAATTGCCGCCAGCAGGGCCACGGCCGGACGCATCAGCCGGGGAGCCGCCAGGAAGAGGGCCGCACCGGCCGCCGCCGCAAACGTCGTGTGGCCGCTGGGCGCCGAATTGCTCACCGCCTCCTGAATACCCCAGTTGGGCTTTACGATGACGTAGTTCTTCAGCGCGTAGGTCGTGACGCAGGCTCCCACGCCGCAGAGCACCCCCACCAGTGCCGGGAGGAACCGGTGCTTCCATACCAGCACCGCAATCAGGCCGAGCACCGCCACCACACCGACAATCGTCGGCAACGAGTCCAGCGCGGTCAGGGTCGGACCGCGATAGTTGAGGAACTGGTTCGCGTACTCGGCGTAGGCCTGCTCATCCACCTGCTGGCCAACGTGCGTGTAGATGAAGAAACGGAAGGCCCCGAAAAGCGAGGCCCCCAAGAAGAGCAGGGCAAAGAGATGCCTCATCAGAAGGCCGGTACTCGGGAAGCTCTTCGGGTCGCCCTCACCCGGGCGGATCGGGTTGCCCATGGGGCTCATCGAGGTCACTCCAACCTGGGAATAGACGTTGCCCGTTTGAGAAGCGGGAGGGAAGGCCTCGTTGGGGTAGGGAACGCCGGAATACGAGGCTCCCCCGTAGGAAACGTTGGGGTTCGCCGCGCGAGGCGGCACCGGTGCGGCGGGTGCGGCCGGAGTCGCGGGCTCAACCCTGGGGGCCGCATAGGGCGAGCGAGAAGCCTGAATGGTCGGCTCCTCAAGCGTCTGGGTGGCCTGCATGAGGCGGGTGGAGCCTTCGGCGTTCGACAGCAAACGGGTGTCGGGGCTTCGGGCGGGGAGCACCTCGGTGGGGTCCTGTGCATCGCGCGCGGAGGAAGAACGGGTAGCCAAAATCGGCTGGGTCGCAGAGATAGGCTGGGTATCGGAGAGCTCGGCCGCGCGGTCCGCGACGGCCTCGGCGGAGAAGGGCAGGGTAGGGGCATTATCGCCGGTCTGGAGCGGGCGGGTTGCCTCAGAATCGCTCACCGCGCCGCTCGCGACGGTTTCGTGCGCGTTCCATCGATAGCTCATAAGCCTCTCCACACTTCGTTTCGTACCTTCTCCCTCATGGCGTTACCTCGCGGCGGTCCACCCGGCGGCGAAGACCCCCAAGCCTTCGCGCGAGTCGAATGCGGTCACCGCGCTGATAAAGTAACTACCTCACTATCTCAGGTTAAGCTATGAAAAGGTAAAGTTTTTGGGTCGCTAAGCTGAGAGTTTCCGCAAAATACGCAGGCTTAACGCGAGAGGTATCGAAAGTTCCCCGAGCCTCCCATTAAAAACCCTGGTCAGCGGCGTGCCGAGCGCCCGGTTCGAGTTGGGACGTGCCCCATATCGAGGGGCTTGAACCGCTAAAAAAATTTTAGCGGGGAAAGGACAACAGTGAGCGTGCATCACACATCATCACCCGCAGAGTCCACCCCGGGCGGCGTGCCGCCCCTGGGCTACGGTTTCCGCCTCGCGGGGCTTCCGCTACCCCCGCTGGACGAGGTGCTCGAACGCCTAGCCGTTGTTGATATCCCCATGAACGTCACCTTCCGCGGTGTGAACCGTCGCCAGAGCGCGCTCATTCGCGGCCCCCGAGGCTGGGGCGAGTTCGCGCCATTCCTCGAATACGGCGACGAAGAGGCGGCCGCTTGGCTCGTCTGCGCCCTCGAAGCGGCCTGGCTCCCCGCCCCCGAGCCGGTGCGCGAAAGTATTCCGCTCAACGCGACACTGCCCGCCGTCCCCGCCGAATGTGTGTCCGAGGTACTCGCCCGCTACGACGGCACCATCCGAGAGCTCAAAATCAAGGTCGCGGAGAAGGGTCAGAGCCTCGCCGACGACGTGGCCCGCGTAGCCGCCGCGCGCGAGGCGCTCCCCGAGGCGCGACTCAAGATCGATGCGAATATGGGCTACACCCTCTCCGGCGCTCTCGAGGCGCTCCGCAAACTCTGCGAGTACGGCCTCATCTACGCCGAGCAGCCCGTGGCAACCATCGAGGATATGGCGGCGCTCCGTTACGCCGTGGCCAAGGAGGGACTGCCGGTCCGCATCGCCGCCGACGAGTCGATTCGCAAGGCCGAGGACCCGCTGCGCGTGGCCCGCGCCAATGCCGCAGACCTCATCGTCATCAAGGCCGCTCCCTTGGGCGGTGTTCGCCGTGCCCTGGCCATCGTTGAGCAGGCCCAGCTTCCGGCCGTCGTCTCTTCGGCCCTGGAAACCTCGGTGGGCATCGCAACCGGTGCCGCCCTGGCGGCCTCCCTACCGACCCTGAAGTACGGGTGCGGCCTGGGAACCGTCTCGCTCATGGCCGAGGACGTCGCCGAGGACCCCATGATTGCCCACGACGGGTTCATGCGGGTGCGAGCCGTCGAGCCCGACCCGCAGCGCCTCGAGCGCCTGGCCGCCGACGAGCCGACCCGCCGGTGGTGGGTTGAGCGGGTGAGCCGCTGCTACCGCGTGCTGAAACGCATCCGCCGCGGCTAGACCGCCGCTAGAGCATGGGGACTTGAGCCTCTCAAGAACCGCGCGTTGCCACGAACCCGTGCGTCATGAACCAACGCGCGAAGGTAACCCATACCGGCCCAATATGGGCGCGGCATTAGAATGGTACGGTGACTAAACATCGCTCCATCCCCGCCATGCTGACCGCAATTTCCGTGCTCGACTCGCTGATTCGCGCCGGAATGCGGCATATTGTCGTGTCCCCGGGCTCCCGCAGCGCACCCTTGGCCTACGCCATCGCGGCGGCCGCCGAAGCCGGAGCACTCATCGCTCACGTGCGGGTGGACGAGCGAACCGCCGCCTTCACGGCTCTCGGCATCGCCAAAGCCTCGGGCCGCCCGGTGGGCCTTGTGTGCACCTCCGGTACCGCCCTGGGCGAGTACATGCCGGCCGTCATGGAGGCCTACCACGCCGGCGTGCCCCTCGCGATTCTGAGCGCAGACCGCCCCGAGCGCCTGCGTGGAAGCGGCGTCAACCAGACCACCCACCAGACCGGATTCTTCTCTCCCTTTGTGCGCGCCGAGGCCGACCTGACCGCTTATCCCGAGCAGGAGGAAGGCGAGCAGACCTTTGCCTTCGCTGCCTGCCTCAACGCTTTGACCGGCCGCGCCGCAGAAAACTGGGCCCGTCCCTCGGCCGAGCCCATCGGCCCGGTTCACCTGAACCTCTGCTTCGATACGCCACTCACCCCTTCCGGGCAGTTCGCGCACGCCCTGCCGCAGTGGGCCCAGAGCCTGCTCGAGGACTACGACCCTCAAGAGGAGGCTCGCCTGCGCGCCGCCCGTGCCGAGGGGTCGGGGCTTTCCGCACCGGAAAGGGAGTGGCTTCTGAGCTCCCTCAGCACCAGGGCCCAAACCATTGAGGCGAAGGCCCCCGCACCCCCCACCACCTCGCGTACCGTCGTGGTGGCCGCCGATGGGGCGGGGGAATTTGCCGCCGAGTTCGCGCGCGTGCTGAACCTGCCGCTACTGGCCGAGCCCTCCTCCGAGGCACGCCACGGCGCGACCGCCATTCCGCACTACCCGCAGCTGCTCTCCGCCGAGGATTTCGAGCCCGCCGCACGTATCGAAGGCGTGGTGCTCTTCGGTCACCCGACCCTTTCACGCCCCGTGACCGCTCTACTGGCCGACGAGAGCGTGCCCTGCGCCTACTACGCGCCGCGCCGCGCCAGCTGGTACGAGCCCGGAGCGCGTTCTTTCATCGAAATCTCCAGCCCGCAGCAGCTCGCCGAGTTCGCGCGCGGTGTCGAGGACGCCCCGGCCAAGGGCCCCGAGCCCGCAGAAGAAGAAACCGGTGAAACCGCCGAGACCTGGGTTCAGCAGTGGATGCGTGCCGGCAAGCAATTGCAGCAGGCCGCGCTGCGCGAAATTGAGGCCTACGAGCACCACGCGGACGGTGCCTTGGGCAATAGCCCCGAGGATGAGGAACGCTACCTGGACTACCGCAATCGCACCGCCGGGCGCTCCTACGCCCGCCGCGTTTGGCGGGAGGCCGTGGAGCAGAAGCGGCTCCTCGTGCTGGGCTCCTCCAACCTTGTGCGCGATTTGGAGGCGGCTGCCCCCGCCCTGGGTGAGCCCGCCCCCGCGCGCGTCTTCGCCAACCGCGGTCTGGCCGGCATCGACGGCACCACGGCTACCGCCATCGGCGTTTCCCTCTCGGGCTACTACCCCGCCGGGACGGACTCCGAGGGCCGCCCCGTCGTTGGCGGCTCCGCTCTGCCGGTGACCCTGCTCTGCGGCGATCTGACCTTCCAGCACGACATTGCGTCGCTCAACCTTCCGAGCACCGAACTGCTACCCGACCTGCGCATCGAGGTCTTCGACGACGCCGGCGGCGGCATCTTCACGACCCTGGAACACGGCGAACTGGCCCGCGACGAGCAATTCGCCGCCGCGGTGAGCCGCTTCTTCACGGTCGCGGCCGCCCCGAACACCAACCTGGCGCGCATGGCCGCCGGGTTCGGCGGCGAATCGGGTATCGAGGTGCGTATTCACACACCCTAGCGGGCGAGGCTGACCCCCGGAGAACCACGGGCTGCGGATATACTGAAGACTGTATGCGCCCCGCCGCGGGTTTACCCGGCAAATACCCGGTACCGGGGCCGCCGTAAGGGATTTTCCCGTTTAGATATCTATCGTCCGTCCGCTCCGGGAGCGTGCCGCTCGTCCCGCCAATTGTGATGAGCGTTGCGCGCATTTTCCCCGGCCGGATCATTCTCAAGGAATCTCATGAGCTCACTCGATATTATTGTTGCCGTTCCCTCCGGAGCCGGTTGGGTTCCGGTTCACGCCATGGCGGACCTCCTGGCCCGCTACACCGGCGGCACCGTCCACACCGTCGACGTGGGGGCTTCTCTGTCCAAGGAAACGAAGCTTCTGGCTCGCCTGCCGCGACTCAAGGGCGGCTCTCGCCGCTGCGTGGTCATCGCCTCCGACCCCGGCCAGCTCTACGCCGTCGCACAGCGTTCCTTCGCGTTCCGCCGCTACGGAGCCATCTACGGTTGGGTCATCGACAGCTTCTGGGACGACCGTATTCCCGCCATTGCGAAGTCCTCGGTCTACGACCGCATCTTCGTGGCCGACGCCGACGACGTTCAGCCGTGGACCGCGGCCGGCGTCAAGGCTCCCGGGGTGCTGCCCTGGGGAGCGGATGTGTGGAGCGCTTTCTCCGACCGTCTAGCGGCGCTGGAGTCCAAGACCACCGATCTGCTGCGCGTGGGCCGTCAGCCCGCCGCCTACGAGGACGACGAGGCAACCGCCCGCCTGGCCAAGGAGCTGGGTTTGAGCTTCGAGGGCCGCCCGCCCTTTGGCGCTACCGACCGCGAGTCAGCGCAGCACCTGCAGGATTCGCTGAACCGCGCGAAGTTCCTGCTGGCCTTCTCCACTTCGGTGAGCCCCGCCCCCTACACCCACCCCACGAAGGAGTACATCACCGGCCGCTGGACCGATGCCCTAGCCTCCGGCGTCACCGTGGTGGGTCAGGTTCCGAACACGACCACCGTACGCGAGATTCTCTGGGACGGCGCGACCGTCGACATCGATCACGCTGATGCTCGCGCGGGCCTCACGCAGGTTGCCGAGGCCGCCTCGCGCTGGACCCCCGAGCAGGGCGAGCGTCAGATTCGTCGCGCCCTGCAGCACCTGGACTGGCGCCACCGCTTCGTGGAGCTCTGCGGCGCAATGGGCGAAGTTCCCGCTGCGCTGAAGACCGACTGCGAGGCCATGCGCGCGGAGTACGCCGCGGAGTAAATCCTCCCCGACGCACGGCTATATATAACGCAGGTGCGGGCCGGCTTCTAAGAAGAAACCGGCCCGCACCTGCGTTTATGCCGTATTGGCTATATTGAATATGCTGAGGTTCCGGTGAGGCGGCGGGGCACTCTACGTCCCCCACCCATCGCGGAGTACAGGGCTAGTAGGCAGCCTTACCCAGCGTAATCGGGCCCGTAAAGCCGCTCGTGTCCGGGTGCTCCGCATCGAAGCTCTCAGAGTCGGGGGCGTTCTCGAGCTGGGCCAGACGGTCCAGCAGGAAGCGGGTCGCGCCCGGCGCATAGGGCAGCTGGTACATTGCGGCGGTGGTCGCCTCGTCCTCGCGGTCCAGGGTCGAAGCACGAATAGACTTGATTGCGCTAATCATGGTGTTGCGTTCGCGCTCCACAAAGGTGCGGTCCACGGGCTCGCCGTTACCGGGCACGAACACGCGGTAGCGGTCGAATTCCAGCACGGCACCCAGGGTGTCAATCCAACGATCGGGGAAGGAATCCTCGAAGTACGGGTCGGTGCCTTCCTCAATGAGGCCACCCATGAAGAGCACGTCCTCAACGCCGACCATGATGTCGCCGTCCGTGTGGCCGGGCCCCATGTACATGAGGGTTGCACTACGTTCACCCAGGTCGATCGGGGTGAAGGTGATGCCGTCGCCGCTGTTAGCGACCAGGTGGTTGGGCACGACGATATCGGTGGCGGCACCCTGGTGGTGCGCCATCTCGGGCTCGAGGGTCTCAACGTAGGATCGCTGCGCCGCGCCATACTTGCGGATGGCGCGAGCGGCGCGGGGGTGCGCCCAGAACTCCTCGACCCCCATAGCCGCGAAGACGTCGTTGCCAAAGAATCGTTCGTAGTGGCCGTGGGTGTTCACTACGGTAATCGGAAGTCGGGTGAGGCGGCGAACCTCATCATAAATTTCGGTGGCCTGACGGGGACCGGCGCCGGTGTCTACGACCAGTGCCCGTTCCAGTCCGAGAACCAGTCCGGTATTGAGTCGGTAGTTATCCGTCGCGATGCGATACACGCCGTCGGCAAGTTCAATTGTGCGAGCCATAGATACAACCCTACTGGAATTTTTGAGCGATGTTGCGCCATTGCACTCTCAGAGAGCAAGATTTCCCTTTTTGGAAAAGGAAATTAGGCACACTCCGAGAGGTTTTCGGGTTCCGGAGCCCCAGCCGCCCGGCCCGGATCCGCCTTGGTTGCAGTGCTTTCCGCGTAGGATGGAACCATGATTTCTCCAGATTCTTCGAACGATGTTTCCGGTGCGGTTTTCCCCAGCGGCACGGGACGCTACGCCCCCTCCCCCTCCGGCGATCTGCACCTGGGTAATTTGCGCACCGCGATTCTGGCGTGGGCGATGGCTCGCCGCGGTGGTAAGTCCTTCTACATGCGCGTTGAGGATTTGGATCGTGTGCGGCCCGGTGCTGCGGAGCGTCAGATTGCTGACTTGGCGGCACTGGGCCTGGATTGGGATGTCAGCCCGGGCAGCGCGGCAGAGAGTACCGAGGGTAAGGAGGCCGGCGTCCTCTACCAGAGCACGCGCCTTGCCGCCTATGAGCAGGCGGTTCAGCAGCTGCGCGAGGCGGGCCTCGTGTACGAGTGCTACTGCACCCGCCGCGAAATTCAGGAGGCCTCGAGCGCCCCGCACGGTGCGCCGGGCGCCTACCCGGGCACCTGCCGCAACCTGAGCGAGGCGCAGCGTGAGGAGCGCCGCGCCCAGCGTCCGCCGGCTCTGCGTCTGCGCGCCGAGTGCACGAGCTACACGGTGCAGGATGATTTTTACGGCGCCTACACGGGGCTGGTGGATGATTTCGTGCTGGTGCGCAATGACGGTACCTATGCCTATAACCTGACCTCCGTGGTGGATGATGCTTTTGTGGGGGTTGAGCAGATTGTGCGCGGCGATGACCTGCTGCCTTCGGCGCCTCGCCAGTCGTATTTGGCACAGCTTTTGGGTTTGACGCAGCCGCGTTACGCTCACGTGCCGCTGGCGCTCAATACGGAGGGTAAGCGCCTGGCGAAGCGTGATGGTGCGGTGACCTTGCCGCAGCTGCGTGAGGCGGGCGTTGAAGTCCCGACGATTTTGGGGTGGATTGCCGCTTCTATTCCGGTGTATAACGCGGATGGTTCTGCCCATTCGGCGGATGTTCCGGTGCCCAATGCGGCGGCGATTTTGGAGCGTTTTGACCCGGCTCGTATGGCTACTGAGCCGTGGGTCGTGAGGAATCTCTAAGCCTCTGTGACATTGTCGTGTAACAGTTCAACACTCCGAACAGCTTTTAAATTTTTCGTTTAATTCGTTTTAGATGCATACGACTCTGAACGTTTGCGTTGCTTTTAAACTACTTCTCTTGCACTAAAGTGCCCGAAACCCTGAATTCTAGGGATTTTTCGGGCACTTTTTCACACACGCTCCCACATTGACCCACGTGTACGACCACGGATTTTACACAGAAAATACATATTTATTCCATAGTTCCTCGCTCCTAAGCGTCAAATAGACTTTATTTTCAGCCTCTCAGAGCCTAGACTGTATCCTACGCCACTCATAAAGTTATGAAGTCGCGCATAAATACACAGACGCACACTATCACCAGGAGAGAAGGAACATTATGGCCGCGAGTACATACCAGGTCATCGCGCTGGCGATTTATTTTGTTGCCATGATCGCAATCGGCCTATGGGCCAATAGCAAGAACAACAGCCTCGACGACTATGTGCTGGGCGGGCGACAGCTCTCCCCCACCGTCGCCGCACTCTCAGCGGGCGCCTCCGATATGTCCGGTTGGCTCCTCATGGGTCTGCCCGGCGCCGTCTACCTCAGCGGCCTCTCCCAGGCATGGCTCGCCGTCGGTCTGACCATCGGCGCATGGTGCAACTGGAAGTTCGTGGCACCGCGACTGCGTAGCTACACCGAAGTAGCAGGCGACGCCGTGACCGTCCCCGTCTTCCTGAGCAACCGCCTCCATGACACCAAGCGCGTGCTGCGCATCGTCTCCGGTGTCGTGATTCTGGTGTTCTTCACCTTCTACGTCTCCTCCGGCATGGTGTCCGGCGGCCTGTTCTTCAAGTCCTCCTTCGGTCAGGAATACCACACCGGCATGCTCCTGCTGGCGGGCATCACCGTGTTCTACACGCTCTTCGGCGGCTTCATGGGCGCATCCTACACCGACATGGTGCAGGGTCTGCTCATGCTCGCAGCACTGATTGCCGTTCCGGTTGTCACCATTATTGACCTGGGCGGTGTGGGCCCCGTGGTTGAGTCCATCAGCCAGGTACGCCCCGAGGCCCTGAGCATCTTCGCGGGCACCACCTTCGCCGGCATTATCTCCTCCCTCGCCTGGGGCCTGGGCTACTTCGGCCAGCCGCACATCATCGTGCGATTCATGGCGATGCGCACCCCCGCCGACGCTAAGTCCGGTCGCCGCATCGGTATCAGCTGGATGGTCCTGACCGTGGTCGGCGCACTGAGCGGCGCGTTCATGGGCATCGCATACTTTGCACGCCACCCCGAAGCGTCCCTCACCAACCCCGAAACCGCAGAGTCCGTGTTCCTGGACCTCTCGCAGATCCTCTTCCACCCCTTCATCGCCGGTCTGATTCTGGCAGCGGTTTTGGCGGCTATTATGTCCACCCTCTCCTCGCAGCTGATTGTGTGCTCCTCCGCTCTGGTGGAGGACCTCTACGGCATCTTCTCCTCGAAGAAGCTCAGCGCGGGCAAGTCCCTGTGGCTCGGCCGTGCAGGTGTGGCAATCGTGGCGCTGGTCGCCGGTGCCCTGGCATGGAACCCCAACAGCTCGATTCTGCAGCTGGTCGCATTCGCTTGGGCTGGCTTCGGTTCGGCCTTCGGCCCGACCGTTCTGCTCTCGCTCTACTGGCGTAAGCTGACCACCCAGGGTGCACTGGTCTCCATGATTACCGGTGCCGTTGTGGCATTCGCATGGGGCCAGAGCCCCATGAAGTCCGTGCTCTACGAAATGGTTCCCGGCTTCGCTTCGGCACTGCTCGTCGCCATCGTGGTTTCGCTCATGACCTACAAGAAGAACGATGCCATTGACGAAGAGTTCGACCGCGCGGTGGAGCTCGCAAAGGTCAAGTAAAGAGTCTCTCCCCAAGGCCCGGGCCGCACACACGCGGTCCGGGCCTTGGTCTGTTTATAGGGTCTTAACCGGCCAAGATACAGGCGTGAGCACAAGAGCAGAAATCGTTCCCCGCGCATCATATTCTACTATCGGAATATTATGCCGGGCGTGCCCCCTCCCCCGGCCTCGACGAGCCGCACCGCGGGCACCGTAGAATAGGGTCTATGACTGCACAACTTCCCGAAAAGGTCTCGGACATCTTCAACCCCGCCGACTGGCGCGTCGTTGAGGGCTTCGAGGACTTCACCGACATCACCTACCACCGCCAGGTTGAGCGCGACGAAAACGGTGAGATTCTGCGCGATCTGCCTACCGTGCGCATCGCCTTCGACCGCCCCGAGGTGCGCAACGCATTCCGCCCGCACACCGTGGACGAGCTCTACCGCGCCCTCGACCACGCCCGCATGACCTCTAACGTGGGCACCGTACTGCTCACCGGCAACGGCCCCTCCCCCAAGGACGGCGGCTGGGCCTTCTGCTCCGGTGGCGACCAGCGCATCCGCGGCCGCGACGGCTACCACTACGCCAGCGGCGAGACCGCAGAAAGCATCGACCCGGCACGCGCGGGCCGCCTGCACATCCTGGAGGTGCAGCGCCTCATCCGTACCATGCCCAAGGTCGTTATCGCCCTGGTCTCCGGCTGGGCAGCCGGTGGCGGTCACTCCCTGCACGTGGTGGCCGACCTGACCATCGCCTCCGAAGAATACGGCAAGTTCAAGCAGACCGACGCGACCGTCGGCTCCTTCGATGCGGGTTACGGTTCGGCGCTACTCGCCCGCCAGGTGGGTCAGAAGTTCGCCCGCGAAATCTTCTTCCTCGCCAAGGAATACGACGCCCAGCGCATGTACGAAATGGGCGCGGTCAACGATGTGGTTCCCCATGCCGAGCTGGAAAACAAGGGCCTGGAGTACGCGGCGCACATCGCCCGCCAGTCCCCGCAGGCAATCCGCATGCTCAAGTATGCCTTCAACCTGCCCGACGACGGTATGCTCGGCCAGCAGGTCTTCGCCGGTGAGGCCACCCGTATGGCCTACATGACCGACGAGGCTGTGGAGGGCCGCGACGCGTTCCTGCAGAAGCGTGACCCGGACTGGTCCAACTACCCCTACTACTTCTAGTAGCTTCAAATGAACAGGCTCGGAGCCGGATTCACCCCTGAGACCCTCAGCTAAGAATCCGGCTCCGGCGCGTTGTTGGGCGCGTTATTGCAACCCCGGCGCATGACACGCCCCTAGAGCACAGCCGCTACGAACAGCCGCTAAGGACTTTCTATGATTACCACCCCCGTACCCGGGCTCGAGCCCCTACCCGCCCCCGGGGAGGATGCCCTGCACCCTCACGCGGTACGCTTGCGGGCCGATCGACCCGCCGATCCGCGGGCCCTTCTGGATTCTTTCGGGCGAATCTTCGCGGGGAACGATCAGGATTCCGTCGCCCTGCTCGTGGGTACCTCCGGGTCCACCGGAACCCCCAAGCACACCGCGCTGAGCGCCCGGGCCCTGCGGGCGAGCGCGGAGGCTACCGAGGGCTTCTTCAAGAGCGCGGGAAGCGAGGCCTCCCAGTGGCTTCTAGCCTTACCCGCGCACTATGTTGCGGGCGCCCAGGTTCTGGCCCGCTCGGTGCTGGCCGGAACCGAGCCAGTCATCGCACGCTCCGTGACCGAGCCGGTGCACTTTAGCCCCGATGTCTTCCTGCGGGCGGTCGAGCAGCTGAGCTCCACCCGTCGCTTTGTTTCGCTCGTGCCCACCCAGCTGCACAAGCTTCTCGAGACGGCCCGGAACGAGCCGCGCACAGGCAAAGAGATTCACGCCGCGCTCCGCTCCTTTACCGGGATTCTGCTCGGAGGTGCCCCCGCCAGCGCCGACCTGCTCGCAGCCGCCCAAGAGCTGGGGCTCAACGTCGTGACCACCTACGGTAGCGCCGAGACCGCCGGCGGGTGCATCTACTCCGGCCGGGTGCTGCCCGGCGTGCGGGTGGAGCTCGTGCCCGAAGAGGGCATGCCGAGCGTACCCTCCGCGGGTACGGAGCTAACGAATGAGGACCCGGCGCATGAGGATCCACCGCAGGTTGGTCGCATCTGGATCAGCGGCGCGCACCTGGCGCAGGGCTACCTGGGCGACCCCGGTCGTACCGCAGAGCATTTCTTCGCCGCTGCCGACGGCACCCGCTGGTACCGCACCGACGACTACGGCCTGCTGAGCACTCACGCCCCCGGTGAGCCGTGCATCCTACGCGTGCTGGGGCGTAGCGACGACATCATCATCACCGGCGGCGTCAAAATTTCGGCCCGCGCGGTAGCTGAGGCTCTTGAGAGCCACCCCGCCGTGCGCGAAGCCCTCGTGTGCGGTCTGCCGGATGAACGCTGGGGCTCCGCCGTGACGGCCGCCCTCACGCGCGTGTCCCCGGCCGAGGGCGCGGCTATGGCCCTCGCCGAGAACGCGGAGCTACGCGAGGCCCTGCGGAGCCTCTGCATCGAACGCCTGGGTGTGGCGGCGGCACCCAAGCTGTTGAGCATCCTGCCCGACTTCCCGCTTACCAGCACTGGCAAACCGGACCGCCGCGAAATATACAGTATCCTGGACAGGGACTATCGGGAGGCCTCGCGCGGATAGTATTCGCGCCGCGGTTCTGCCTCACGGCGCCGTCCCGTACCTCCCGTAGCCCTCCTCACCGCAAACGCATCAACCCCTGGAAGGAACCCCCGTGGCCACTGCCGCTCAATGGATTGAAGGCGCGCGCCTGCGCACCCTGCCGCTTGCCGTCGCTCCCATTATTGCCGGTTCGGCCGCTGCCTACGAGATTGGCGAGTTCAAGCCGCTGTATGCCTTTCTGGCCTTCCTGGTCGCGTTTTTCCTGCAGGTGGGCGTGAACTACGCCAACGACTACTCCGACGGCATTAAGGGTACCGACGAAGACCGCGTGGGGCCCCTGCGTCTGGTCGGTTCGGGCGTGGCCAGCCCCCGTTCGGTCAAGTACGCCGCATTCGCGTGCTTCGGTGCGGCAATGCTGGCGGGTCTGGTGCTGGTGGCCCTGGCAAACCAGTGGTGGTTCCTGGCGATTGGCGCCTCGAGCGTCTTTGCGGCCTGGGGCTACACGGGCGGCAAACACCCCTACGGCTACATGGGCCTGGGTGACGTGTTCGTCTTCGTCTACTTTGGTCTGGTCGCCACCCTGGGCACCCTCTACACGCAGGCCCACACGCTGACCCTGCTGGGCTGGGTGGGGGCTATCGGTATTGGCCTGATTTCCTGCGCACTGCTCATGGCGAATAACGTGCGTGACATCCCCACCGATATCGAGGCCGGCAAGCTGACCCTTGCGGTGCGCCTGGGCGAGCGCTGGTCGCGCGTCGCCTACATCGCGGAGATGGCCCTCGCGCTGCTCCTGACCGTCCTGCTGCTCGACCAGAACCCCTGGTTCATGCTGGTCTTCGTGCTCGTGGGCCCGACCGTTCACTCCTGCATGACTGTGTGGATGCGTGGTGGCCGCGAGCTGATTCCCGTGCTGAAGCAGGCTGGCATCGTGGCGCTCGTGTACTCGGTGCTCCTGGCGCTGGCCGTGTGGCTGGGTTCGCTGGATATCATCAGCCACGAGATTCAGGTGTTCACCGGCTACTAAGCCGCCGGAGCCCTCCAAAAGTTTTGCTCCTTCGATACCGCACGGCGGCGGTGGATCAGTCCTGAGCTGACTCGCTTTTGGCGACGACCCGCGATATGTCATAGTGGTTCTATGTTTCGAGCCATGCTGATTATTGGTGCGGGCGCCCTCGTGGTGGGCCTGACCATCTACGCCCTTCTGGATGCCGTGCGCACCCCCGCGCGCGAGGAGCGTACCCTGCCCAAGTGGCTGTGGGTTCTCGTCACCCTGTTCTTCCCTGTGGTGGGTCCCGTGCTGTGGTTGCTGCTGGGCCGCCCCAAGCGGGAGCGCGGCCCCCGCGGCTCTATCTCTCTGCCCGGCGCGGCTCAGCGAGGCAGCACTCCCTCGATGGCTTCCCCCGACGACGATGAGGCCTACCTGCGCTGGCTCAAGGCGAAGGCCGAGCGCGAACGCGCCAGCCGCGAGGCGGAGCGCGCTTCTCGAGAAGCCGGCACCGACGCGCACGAGGATTCTAACCCCGAACATAAACGGCCCGAAAATGAAGGAACCGAAGGCGAACGTCCCGAAGACGGCCCGAGCCGATAGCCCGGCACAGTTCCCCAATCCTTAACACAGGCTGCGGGGCGCATCCCTCAATGGATGCGCCCCGCAGCCTTAGCTATACCCGCGAATAACGCGCGTGACTTAGCTTCCGGGAAGCTGGATAACGCCACCGTACAGCGGTGCGGCAGGCTCGGAGTAGCCCACGAAGCGCGGCATCTCGTGCTCGAAGTCCACGGTGCTGAACGCGAGGGTCGTAATCGAGGCGAGGTTACACTCGCGGGAACGCGGGTCGTGCTGTAGCAGGCGACCCTCCACACCCAGGCGGGTAATCCAGATCGGCAGCTGGTGCGAGACGATGATTGCCTCCGCACCCTCGCCGCCGATTTCGTAGGCGCGACGGGCGGCGTCCTGAACGGCCGCGGCCATGCGGCGTACCTGCTCCAGGTAGGACTCACCCCAGGAGGGACGGGCCGGGTTGTAGAGCTTCGTCCAGTGACGCGGGTTGCGCAGAAGCTCCTGCGCGTTCACGTGCAGGCCCTCAAAGTAGTTATCGGCCTCGATGACGCGTTCGTCGGGCTGGGCGGTCAGCCCCAGCAGCTCCTCGACGGGTGCGGCCGACTCGCGGGTGCGCTGCAGGGGTGAGCAGACCAGGTGCACGAAGCGGGCGCCGTCTTCAGCGCGTGCCGCGAACTCCTCGGCGCTCAGACGCACCATCTGCCGACCCTTCTCGGATAGGCGGTAACCGGGAAGGCGGCCGTACACGATGCGTTCGGGGTTGTGCACCTCACCATGGCGCATGAGATGAACTTTAACGGTGTGAGTTTCAGTCATGGGTCCAGTCTCTCAGATAGCGGCCCCCACCCCCAAACAGCGAGAACGCGAAAGCCCCGCTCCTCGTGCAAGAGGGCGGGGCTGAAGAAGCCTATTTACTTCTTGTTGCGGCGCTGGTGGCGGGTCTTACGAAGCAGCTTGCGGTGCTTCTTCTTGGACATACGCTTGCGGCGCTTCTTGATAACGGAACCCATAGGATTTCCTCACTTTACTCGTACCCGGCCGAGTCATTCGACTCGGTAGCTACCCGGGAATATGTATACCGGTATAACCGATCCGGAACGCATTTTAGGCACAGAAATACCCTGCGTTTCGGAGCGCTACCTACCTAGAGTACTAGGTTTGCACCCATTTTCACCATTCGAGAGCCGGTTTTGAGGAGTTTTTCCCCGTTTTTCCAGATCTTCCCGGGCCTAAGCCGGGCTAAAACGGTGTTTCCGAAAGCCTAGCGACGCTTCTTCTTGGACTTCTTCGAGCCCTTGGAACGGCCCTTCGACAGGGCAGAGCCAGAGGTGTGAGTTGAAGAAGCGGCATCGGCGTTTGCGGGTGCGGAGGTTTCGCCGGGCTCAGCAGTTTCCTCGGACTCGGAGGTTTCGCCGGGCTCGACGGATTCGACCGGCTCCGCCTCGGAGCCCTCCACCGCGGGTTCCTCGAGGGCACCAGAATCAGCGGTAGCGGGCTCGGGCTCCTCATCGGCGGAGTCCTCGGATGCGGCGGCGTGGAAAGCCTTGAGACGCTCGGCGCGCTCGGCCTCGGCATGAGCCAGGGCCTCGGCGTCCGGTGCGACTGCCTTCTCTTCGGCGTCCTTTTCTTCAGCCGGTTCGGGGGCCTGCTCCTCGTCACCACGCGAGGCGGGCTCGTACACATCCACGCCGAAGAATCGCTTCATCTTGGACAGCAGTCCGCGACGCTCCGGCTCCTGATTCTGCTCGTGCGGGAGCATCGCGTAGGTATCTTGAAGCGTTGCGGCCGCCTCCAGACGGTTCGACGGCTCGGCCGAGGGCTCCTCATGCGCCTGCTGAGCGGCCGGTTGGGCGGACTCGGGGACGGCGGTCTTCCGAGCGGGTGCCTCCACACTTTCGCGCGAGGGAGCGCGCAGCACGCGGTCGCCGGAGGAAGCGGCGGGCTCGGCGGCACGGGACGCAAGCACGCTCGGGGCAACCAGGGTGCGGCTACGATCCACGGGCTTGATGATGGTGGCGCGCACCGGGGAAATAATCTGGCCGCTACGGCGACGGGACGTACCGGATGCCGCGCGCAGAACCTTTGCGGGTTCTGCCGGCTCCTTGGCGGGAGCGGACTGCAGGGTACGCTGAGCGTCACGGGCATCGACCCGAGCCGGCTCGGGGGTGTTCTGCGCGGAAAGGTTCTGCGCAGAGCCGCCCAGCCACGGGGCGCCGGCGCTCTGCGCGGGCTGGGCTACCTGAGCCTGGGGAGCACGGGTCGCCGTGCGGGGGTGCGGGGTGCCGAAGCTCAGGGGCACGTCCGCGCTCACGGAGCGCGCCGGGCGGGCGGGGGCCTCGGCGCGCGGAGGCTCGGCCTTCTGGGGCTCGGCTTTCAGGGGGCCGGTCTTCGGGCGGGCGGACTGCGCCTGAACCGCCTGTACGGGCTCGGGAGCCTTCACCTCGGCAGGTGCGGGGGCCGAAACCACGGGCGCAACGGTCTCACTCCGGGGTTCCTCCGCGGGAGTATCCGAAACGGGCTGTGCATCGCCGGAAACCTCAACGCCGGCAACCGCAAAATCTGCATCCGAGAATGAGGGGTCATCGGCAATGGCCTCGTCGAAATCTTCAACCAGGTCGTCGGCCTCAAAATCCTCCAGCTCAACCGGGGCGAAGGAAGCCGCCGCCGGCTCACCGGGCAGCCCGTTCGCGGAGGTTGCTTCCTCCTCCAGGTCAATGCCCGCCTCGGAATACATGCCGCGTAGCTGGCTAATCACCAGGGCGCGAGCCGTCGCAGCATCGCCGGCTTTCAGAGCCTCAGCAATGGCACGACTCTCGGCCCGCAGACGCTCCACGGCGCTACTCCACAGCGGCATGCGGCCAACCAGGGAGAGCATCGATTCGAAGCTCGGCTGACGCACGGAAGCCAGAAGGCCGACCAGTAGCTCGTTGCCGGCGCAACGCATCACCTGGTGGTGGAAGCTCAGCAGAAGCTCCAGGAAATCGCGGATGGACAGGTCGAAGTCTTCCATCTGGGCGAGGACATCATCCATTTCGGCGAAGGACGCGGTCTTCGGATCAATACGCGCAATCGCCCAGCTCTCCAGCAGAATTCGGGTCTGCACCAGGTCACGCGTGGGGTAGCGCGAGCTCGACATGTGCAGGCGCAGGGCGGCACTTGCGGCGGCGGCGGGTTCATCACTCAGGTGAACCAGCATCTCCTTGCCACGACCGGTGTAGAGCTGCACCAGGTCCATGTCTTCGAGGGTTCGCAGGGCGTCGCGGGTGCGAGATCGTCCCACGCCAATCGCGCGCGCAATCTCGCTGTCCGTGGGCAGGTCCTGGCCCAGCTGAATATTACCTTCGAACAATTCGTTCTCGAGCCAGCGCAGAATTTTACGATGAATAGCCACGTGTATGCTGTCTTTCGCTTAAAGAGGTGAGTGAGAGTGGGGGGTTTGAGGACAGGGGGTAGCGCACAGGGCGCAGGATGCGTGGGCTAACGGCGGCGGCCACGCAGGAAGCCGAAGAGGCCACCGCGGTGTTCCTTCTCCTTGGGCTCCTGGGCGGGGGCGTACGCCGAGTTGTAGGCGGGCATCGTCTGGTATTCGGGTTCGCTCTGCGCGGGCTCGGCAGATGCGGATTCGGGCTCCTCGGGGGTTTCCTCGGAGGCTTCTTCAGAAGCCTCAGCCTGTTCCGACGCTTCTTCTGCCGTCGCAGAATCCTCTGCGGGAGCAGCTGCGGAATCTTCTGCGGGTTCAACTGCAGGAGCCGCTACGGTAGCTTCTTCGGAGCGCTCGGAGGAGTCTTCCACGGCGGCGCTTGCCTCAGCAGTGCCTTCCTCAGCTGCGCTTTCCTCGACGACGGGCTGAACCGATCCGCCCACCACGGCAGCGGGGTCGATGCCGTAGGAAGAGGCCGAGTCGAAGCCGTAACCGGAGGACACGGAAACCGCGGGGGTCTCCGTCTTCTCGACGGGCTTTTCGCTCTTTGCGGGTTCCCCGACGGGTTCTGCGGTGGCAGTGGGAGCAACCTGCACCTCGGGGTGGGCGGTGCGGCCCGCATCGTAGCCATAGGAGGCGGGGGTGAAGGGACGCATCGGGGTGCTGTCTACCGCTTCCTCATGCTCGGGGATGGCCTGAGATTCAGAGTCTCGAGTGGTCTCGCTTGCGGCGGCGGGCGATGCTTCGGCGAGTGCCGGGTGCGCCGGGCGGGCGATGATGCGCGTGTTGGGGGTAATGTACTGGGCACGGGCACGACGGATTCGCTCCTGCTCCAGTTCCTCCGCGGTGGGCTGGGCCTCGGCTGCAGGCTGCTCTGCGGACTGTGCCGCGGGCTTTACCTCATGAGCTTCAACAGCCTTGGGCTCGGCGACCTTCTCGACTGCGGGCTCGGTGGCGACGGCTTCGGCCTTTTCTGTGGGGGCGTGCTCGCTAGACAGGGTGGCACCGCCGGGCAGGGCCACCGGCGCTTCGCTGGCGCGGCGTGCAATCTGAACCGTCTCGTTAATCCAATCGGTGACGGTTGCGAACACCTCGGGGTTCAGCGAGTAGAGGCGACGCTGCCCCTCCACCGTCACAGAGACGACGTCTGCATCGCGGAGGACTTTAAGGTGCTTTGAGATGGTCGGCTGGCTCATGCTCAGCTTTTCAACAACAGCACCTACCGTATGGGTTTGCTCGGCGAGGATACGCACGATTCGACGACGGGTAGGGTCCGCGATGACAGAAAAAACATCAGAATGCATATAGCGATTATGACATATAATAGGGGCACCTCAAGCTAAGAATGAGGGTGATGCGGAGAATCCCCTTAAATTTTTTTATGCTCTGCACCCCATAAGAACCTCTCGCACGTTCGTTTCGGCTCGTCTTCTCTAGAAATCTCGACCAAATCCACGGCACATGCTCTTTTGATAGCCACCAAACGTTTCAGAGCATTAGAAATTGGGCATACACGGTTATCACGGCAATTTTTAGACAGAATATTCTTATAAGAGAATATAATGTTTCCCGTGGATTTCTGGAGGTCCCGAGGCTCAATAGCCTTCGAATTCCCAAAAGTGCGAAGGCAAGCCCGCAGAAGAACCATCGGCCCCGCGCGAAGGCTCCCGCGTCGTGTGCCTTCGCTCCTGTCCATCGCCTCGGTTCTGAACGCCCGGCGCGATACACTAGGAAGGCACCATTTTGTGCTTTTCTCTATCCTCGCACCCGCATCGCGCACCCCATCCACGAGCTCATGAAGGAGGCGCATGGGAAACATATTCCGTCACCCCCGGCGCCGTCCTCGACGCCGCTATCGCAGCCGCAACGGCTCGCAGAATCTTCTCAACCCCCGCTGGAGTTCCCTCAGCGGTATTCAGCATAAGTACCGCCCCGGCGAGCATCACGAGAGCTACCGCGAGCGCATCGAAGAGCTTGAAGGCCTGAGCGTCCTCGCGAGCGTCCCGGGTCTCAAACTGGACAGGTTACCCGCGTTACGCGACCGTCACGAGCACTCCGGTACCCGCCGTCAGCCGAAGGGTCCTCTCGGATTCAACCGGTACACTCTCGAACGCTTCCGCGATTTCATTGACGCAACCGTTCTATCCTCGCCCTCGCGTACCGCAATCGGCGCGTTCCTTCTGGTCATCGTCTTCTTCACGCTTGCCCTGTTGTTGCCCATCTCTTCCAACGACGGGCAGCCGGCCCCCTTCCACCATGCCTTCTTTACCTCTACCAGCGCGGTGACCGTTACGGGTCTGACCACCGTCTCCACAGCCCAGCAGTGGTCAACCTTCGGGCAGGCCATGATTCTGGTGGCCTGCCAGGTGGGCGGTCTGGGTACTCTGACCATCACCTCGCTGCTGGCACTAGCCATCGGCCGCAAGATGGGCCTGCGCACCAAGCTCATCGCGCAGGAAGACCTGAACATCAGCCGTCTCGGCGAGGTCGGCGGCATCGTCAAGAGCGTTTCCTATGCTTCCTTCTCCATTGAGGCGATCATTGCGCTCGTGCTGATTCCGCGTTTCCTGACCCTGGGTGAAGACCCCTTCCAGGCCATCTGGCACAGTATTTTCTACTCTGTCTCGGCCTTCAACAATGCCGGGTTCACCCCACATTCCGACGGCATTGTGCCCTACGGCCACGACCTCTTTCTGCTCGTGCCCATCTGCATTGCCGTGTTCCTGGGGTCGCTCGGTTTCCCTGTTTTCATTGCGATTCAGCGTAATCCTTTCCGCCCCCGGCACTGGTCGCTCACGGCTAAGCTGACCGTCGTCACGACCCTGTTCTTTTTCGTCTTCGGCGCGTTCTTCTGGGGTCTTTTCGAGTGGAATAACCCCGCCACCATCGGCGGTTACTCCCCCGGTGAGAAGGTTCTCAACGCGATATTCGCCTCCATCATGATGCGTTCGGGCGGCTTCAACCTGGTCGACATGAGCAGTATCGCCCCCGTCTCCACGCTCCTGACGGATATGCTCATGTTCATTGGCGGCGGTTCCGGCTCCACCGCGGGCGGCGTGAAGGTCACCACCATCGCGGTCATTGCCCTGTCGATTCTTGCCGAAGCGCGAGGCGATCAGAAGGTCGTCGCGTTCAACCGCACCATCCCCGAATCCTCTTTACGCATTGCCATCTCCGTGATCGTGATGGGTGCTACCGTGGTGGGTGTTGGATCAGCGACAATTCTGATTATTAGCGGCGCGGACCTCAAGGAAGTAATCTTCGAGGTCATCTCTGCCTTCGCGACCTGCGGCCTCTCAGACGGCCTCTCCGCCAACCTGCCGCCGGCGGGCATCTACGTTCTCAGCGTGCTGATGCTCATCGGCCGTGTGGGTACAACAACCGCCGCTACCGGCCTGGCGCTACGTTCACGCCGCCGCCTCTACAAGTTCCCCGAAGAAAGGCCCACCATTGGCTAGTGCACATAACGATCCCGTCCTCGTGATTGGCCTGGGCCGCTTCGGTTCCGCGGTGGCCGCCCAGCTGCGCGTGCAGAACAAGGAGGTCCTCGCGATTGAGAAGGACCCCGAGCTGGTGCAGAAGTGGTCGGGCGTGCTGACCCACGTGGTCTCTGCAGACGCGACCGATATCGACGCCCTGCACCAGTTGGGTGCAGATGATTTCGGGTCCGCCGTGGTGGGTGTGGGCACCTCGATTGAGGCGTCCGTGCTCATTACCGCAAACCTCGTGGACCTGGGCGTGGAACGCATCTGGGCGAAAGCCATCACCCCCGCGCACGGCAAGATTCTGGAGCGCATCGGCGCGCACCACGTGGTCTACCCGGAGGCTGACGCCGGCCGCCGCGCCGCGCACCTGGTCTCAGGTCGCCTGCTGGACTACATCGAGTTCGACGACGACTTCGCCATTGCGAAGATGCGCCCGCCGAAGGAGACCCACGGCTTCACGCTGGCCGAGTCGGATATTCGCGCAAAGTACGGCGTGTCCGTGGTCGGCATCAAGTCCCCCGGCGAGGATTTCACCTACGCGGACGCCACGACTCGTATTCACTCGCGCGACATTCTGATCGTGTCTGGTCAGGTGGACCTGATTGAGCGCTTCGCGGCACGGCCCTAAAAGCACTTTTCCTCGCTGCTTTGAGGAGCCCGCGAATATACATAGAAAACAGCCTCTTCCAGAAGTTTCGGGAAGAGGCTGTTTTCATAGTTTTGCCCAGTAGTTTTACCCAGTGCGGGCGGCGCTACCGAACGGTATTAGTCCTCATCAGCAGTGTACAGCTTGCTCATTTCCGCCGAACGTGCCGCGCAGGCGCGCATCGCGTCCTCGGTCAGCTGGAAGAGGCCACCGTCCACGAAGGTGTTCAGCGCACGCTCGGTGGTACCGTTCGGGCTGGTCACGGCGCGGCGCAGAGCGGGCGCATCCGGGTTGGTGTCGAGCAGGAAGCCCGCACCGGCAACGGTTGCGCTGGCAAGCTTGAGGGCGGTGTCTGCATCCAGGCCGAGCTTCTCACCGGCGGCGGCCATCGCCTCCGCAAGCAGGAACGCGTATGCCGGGCCGGAACCGGAGACGGCGGTGACCGCATCCATCTGGTCCTCGCGGACCTCAACGACCAAGCCGACGGTGCCCAAGACCTCTTCGACGAGCTTCTTCTGCTCGTCCTTCACGGTGTCGGTGGTGGAGATGGCGAGCACGCCCTTGCCCACGGAGGAGGGGGTGTTCGGCATGCAGCGAACAATGGGCTGACCTGCAGGAAGGCACTCGGCGAGGGTTTCGAGGGTCACGCCGGCAGCAACGGACACCACGACGGCGTTCGGTGCGAGGGCGGGTGCAATGTCGCGGGCGAGCTCGACAATGCCGTAGGGCTTCACGCCGAGCAGCACGACGTCCGCATTAGCGGTTGCCTTGTGGTTGCCGTCAGCTTCGCCGCCGGTGGTGATGATTTCTACCTTGTCGCCGAGGCGCTTGGCGAGGGCGGCGCGGGATTCTTCGGTGCGCACGGTGGCGCGGATGTGTGCGGGGTCGTGGCCTGCAGCGAGCAGGCCCGCGGCGATGGAGCCGTTCATGGAGCCGGTGCCGAGAAAAGCAATAGTTGCGGTCATCGTTGATCCTTCCTAATGGGGTGCCTGCGCCCTGCGGATGCGCGGTGTGCTGTGCGCGGCGGGCGTGTGGAGGCGTACCCTTCCAGCATAGCGGGTGCGGCTACGGGCATATGACCTGGCTCGTGCTTCATCCGGGCTTTCTGGGTGGCGGCTTCACTCTGCGCGCCCATGTATCGACCCCGCCATGTGCCGGGTCCCAATGTGCCGCCCCGCTTCTCGTCTTGTGGCCCGCTGAGCCGCCAAAAGCGCAGGCGTAGAATGAAAGCAACTTCAACCGCGGCAGTTTATGCCGGATATGAGGCCTTCAACAACACACAGCACGCAACACACAAACCCCCTTTTTCTATGTCTTCGCATACTGGTTCTTCCTCGAATTCTTCCCCGAATAGCCCGCAGAATCCTGCTGGTTCCCGCTCTTTTTTGTTTCGCCTCCTGCTGGGGCTGACCCTTGCCGCGCTGGTCACGGGCGTGTTCAGCGGCTTGGGCGCGATTGCTCTGCATTATGTTCTGGATTTTATGCAGGAGCTAACTTTCGGTCAGGCTGAGGGACATCACCCGATGGTGACTGATGGTGCCGACCCTGCGCGTCGTGCCCTGGTGCTGGCGGCGTTGGGGCCGTTTGTGGCGTTGGTTTGGTATTACCTGCAGTCGGGCGGCCGGCGTGTGGTCGGCGTGAAGTCGCAGATTGCGGGTGCTACCGAGGAGGACCGTGCGCCGTCGCTGTGGCGGCAGATTTCCCATTCGGTGATTCAGATTGTTGCTGTGGGTGCGGGTTCCCCGGTGGGTAAGGAGGTCGCGCCTCGTGAGCTGGGTGCGCTGGCTGCGGGTCGGTGCGCGCGTTTTCTGGAGCGTGTGGGTGGTACCCGCCCGGATGGTTCGCTGCTGCTGGGTGATCGTGAGCGTCGCCTGCTGGTGGCGGCGGGTGCGGCGTCCGGTTTGGCGGCGGTGTATCAGGTGCCGATTGGTGGTCTGGTGTACCTCGTGGAGGCGATGGCTGCGGGCCTGAGCCTGTGGTCGCTGTATGTGGGTGCGGTGACGGTGTGGACGGCGACGGTCACGGCGAATCTGGTGATTTCGAATGCGCCGACGTACCCGGTGCCGCAGCTTCCGTTGGATGCGACGACGCTGACGGTTGCGGCGCTAACGGGTGTGGTGTTGGCTCCGTTGGCGTTGGGTTTTAGGGCGCTGTCGCAGCGTGCGGAGAAGATTAAGGCGAAGGACCGTTCTCTTTTGTGGCGTATTCCGGTGTCATTTGCGCTGGTCGCGGTGATTTCGCTGTGGCTTCCGGAGATTCTGGGTAATGGTCGCCTGCTGACTCAGCACACGTTTAATGTGTCGTTGGATGCGGCGGCGGGCGGTCTGACCGCGGCGGCGGCAGGGTATGTGTTGGCGTTGTGTGTGGCGAAGGCTGCCGTGGTGCTGCTGAGTCTGCGTTCGGGTTCGTATGGCGGTACGTTGACGCCGGGTTTGGCGTTGGGTGCGGCGGTTGCGTTTTGTGTGGCGGCGCTGGCGCTGTGGGCGTTCCCGGGTTTGGGCGGGGTGCCGGGTGGTGCGTCGATGGTGTTGTATGCGGCGGCGTTGACGGGTACGGCGGCGTTTTTGGGTGTGTCGATGAATGCGCCGTTGTCTGCGTTGACGTTGTTGATTGGTTTTACGGGTCAGGGTGCGAGTGCGTGGCTGCCGATGGCGGTTGCGGTGGGTACGGCGGTGCTGACCCGCTGGGCGTGGACGCGGGCGTTCGGCGCTAAGAAGTAGGCTCTGACAGGTGCCGGGCGGCCCCGGATGCGTGTGCGTCCGGGGCCGCCCTGATTTGTTGCGCCGAAGAACTGCCTTAAATTTGCTTTGACGGCTTTGAAAGGAATAGCAGATAGACTCCGAAGATGATCTTAATCGCCGCATCGATATATGCGATTACTTCTAACGGAATGTTGGTAAAAATATATCCTGCAAACACGTTGATGGCACAGATAAGACCCAGGTATATCATTGACTTTCCATGCACAAAATAGTATGGGAAGAAATGCAGCGCGGTTGCCATCAGTGCTCCCAGCCAAATCAGTCTCCAATTTTCAGTTGCAAAGAATGGGCCACCCAGCAAAACCATTAAGACAAATAGTAAAATAACGGCATACGAGGATATTTTCTTTTGAAATTCAGTCGAAGGGCCATCGGATAGTCTATTCAGTACCTTTTTATTCATGTTGATTGATAAAAAGCTAATAACGTAGCCGATGCTGAATACTTGCATGTTTATTATTTGTTGTCCTCCGACCAGGGTAGCTATTGCTATAACTGCCGCCACCACAATTAACCACAGGCCGCATGCCCTCTTATAGTTAAATTCTAACTTTTCATCTTTGTTATAGTTTAGAAAACTCACCGATACCTCCAATAGCCTATCGTAAAGTCACCACTCTTGTTACGTCACTAAATTTTAATATGAAAAAATTCTGCAATATATCAATATAACCCAGTCCTTCTGTCTGGTAATTATATCTCCTGTGATTATATCAAAAAGACAATAGAGAATTCGTCAAAAAACGAAATAGTCAACCCCGGATGCGTGTGCGTCCGGGGCCGCCTGCTTTTTAGACAGAGGTTTTCGATAGGTTAGTGCCTTCACCGTGGGTCTTTAACCCGCAGTGAAGACACTAACCTATCGACGAAAAGGCTAAGTCATAACCCATAACCGGCTCTCACCTACCTGGCGCAGCCGGAGATTCGGTCAAGGGTTACAGATTTATGCCATAGGTTAGTGTCTTTGGTCGTAGTTAAAAACCATGGCAGAAGATGCTAAACCATGGCACAAATTCTGCAGGGGTACGGCTCCCTCATAGCGAGAAGCCACATGTGTTTCGAGAATCCACTTATGATGTGGCTGTTCGAAACACATGTGGCTTCTCACAAGCTATTCTCATCAACATAAAATACCAAGAAAGTCACTTAGAATCTCTTGCAGACTTACGAAGTAACTGCGGAACATACCGCGAAGCAGGCCTGGAGAACCTTGTTGATATCGATTTTTCCGAGGATGATTCAAAGCGAGCCTCTTGTTCCAATTTAAACAAGAAAGAATCATCAGGGATTCCATAGAGATAAGCCATATAACCATTAAGGTCATTATTTTTATATGCGCCCCAAATCTCCTTCTCCTTACCCGACATTGCCCGTTTCACATAATAGTCAGGATACACAATAGCCCGAAGCCTGCTTGTGATTTTACAAATCATAGATTTTCCTTCCCAGGGACAGTAAACAGCAAGCCCCTCGTATCCGTCCTGAAAACCCGATAAAGCCGCACTTCGTAGGCGCTCCTTCATTAAATTAAGCTCAGCAAAATAATCAACCCAAAGCTTTTTATGATAATACTCTACAGTAATTAAACGAAACCAATAGTCAGCTTTATGAACCTCATAATAGGCAAGATATTTAAATTTCACCAAGTACAGGGAATAAAAACAGAAAATCATAAGAATCACATCCAGAATTTTAAGGATTGGATTCATATCCAAGAAAAAAATAACGAACGGAATTTGAGCAATACCCATGATTCCCAAAGTAATATACCATATATTTATAACACGGGATGGTCGAAAATAGTCCCCCTCCAGGAGATACACAGCCCTGTATTTATGGCTAAGAATCCTCTCGGCAAGCCCTTGTCTTACGTGAGAAATGCGCGATTTTACTACAGAATCCGAGCAAAGATATTCAATTTCGCGCTCCCATTTTAAAGAGGCCAACGCACCCTTCCGGGCTGCTTCAATATTTCTATACTCCTCCGGCAAAAAGGTTAAACCATATATACTTTTATGCCCTGCAAGGTTTACATATTTCTCAGAAATTTCAAGCCATACTTTGTATAGAGCAAGATTCGGAGGATTACTCTGCTTACTAATCCGAATCTTCTCATCCTCCCTACTACTGTTCATTCGGGCAACTAACAAAGCACTAATTAAAGTCACAACAGCAGCTAAAATAGGAACAACAGAAGAAAATGATCCAATTGCAGAATTAACAAAATCCCCCAAAAGGGTATTAGACATGTATTCAGGAAACAAAACACTCATTTAAATAAAATCCACCTTACCCTCAACCAGAAAATTTAAATAATGCAAGTTTATAAATTTACAAATTAAATAATTAAAAAAATATTCACCGCCTTTTAAAAATCCAACAATCACACTTGATAGTAATTCATTACATCATCATGCAGAAATCAAGACCAATAGATTATCTAGATTATCACGAAATGATAAATAACATCATGAACCCCGCAGGCGGGCGCTCATTACACACACCAGCCTGCGGGGTTCATCATCATGTTCTACTCACCCAGGAGGGTCTTCGGGTTGACCGGGGTACCCGTGCCCTCCGCCAGGTGCTCAATACGCTTCAGAATCAGGCCCTCACGCAGCGCCCACGGGCACACACGCATCGTCTCAACCCCAAACGCCTCCATCGCCGCCTCCGCAGCGATAGCGCCCGCCAGCATCTGCTCCGCACGCGCCTTCGAAACACCCGGCAGGTCAGCACGCTCAGACACCGTCATCGCCTCCATACGGCGAGTCCACAGGCGCAAATCCTGCAGGTGCATCTCACGCTTCACATGCGGGCCCGCCGAATACGGCGCCGCACCACAAATACGCGCCAACGAACGGAACGTCTTCGACGTACCCACCGTCATATCCGGCGCACCATAACGCAACAGATTCTCCGCCACCGGGGCGATCTGCTCACGCACATACTTACGCAGACGCTTCACCTGCTTCGGGCTCGGCGGCTGCTCATCAAAAAACTCACGCGTCAAACGGCCCGCACCCAACGGCACACTCATCGCCGCATCCGGCAACGCATTCGTACCCGTCGAAAACTCAAAAGAGCCGCCACCAATATCAAAATCAAGGATGCGGCCCGCGCCCCAACCCTGCCAGCGGCGCACCGCAAAGTACGTAATCGCCGCCTCCTGATCACCCGAAATACCGTTCAGGCTCACGCCGGTCTGCTCACGCACCTGATGCAGCACCGCCGCACCATTGCCCGCCTCACGGATAGCGCTCGTGGAGAAGGCCAGCAGGTCCTCTGCCTCATTCTCGATCGCGAAGTCGCGGGCGCTGGTCACGAAGCGGGTCAGCGCGTCCGCGCCCTCCTGCGAGATATTGCCCTCGGCGTCGAGGTACTGCACGAGCTGCAGCGGAATCTTATGCGACGCGTACGGTTCGGGGCGCGCCCCGGGGCTGCCGTCAATCAGTAGCAGGTGGACCGTATTCGACCCGACATCCAGAACTCCCAGGCGCACGATGCGCTCCCCTCCCCCGCCCGCGGCGGGATATTGTCTGTGTGCGGTACCGCAGGTGCGGCGCCTCTTCCAGTCTGTCAGAGGCGCGGCTCACTCCGCAAACAATCCGGGCGGATGCCCAGCATCAGCACAGCGCAAGCCTAAAAACACAGCGCAAGCCTAAAAACACAGCGCAAGCCTAAAAACACAGCGCGGGCACAAAAACGCACTGGGCACGCCGAGCACGCGTTCCCCGAGCATGCGAAAGGCGCAGGAGGCGCCCCACCCCGCTAAGGGGTTCGGGGCGCATCCTGCGCCTTCAGTTCAGCTCGAACTACGCTCGGCTACTCGGCAGATTACTCGGCGGTCTTCTTTGCCGCGGTCTTACGAGTGGTCGTCTTCTTCGCGGTAGTAGACTTTGCGGTCGTATTCTTAGCCGTAGTCTTCTTAGCGGTAGTGGTCTTCTTCACCGCGGTCTTACGCTTGACCGGACCCTTCGCGCGCTTGTCAGCAAGCAGCTGCACCGCACGCTCGTGGGTCAGCGACTCGACCGACTCCGCACGCGGAACCGTAATGTTCGTAATACCGTCGGTGATGTACGGGCCAAAGCGGCCGTCCTTCACCACAATCTTCTTCTCGCTGACCGGGTCCACGCCCAGCTCAGCCAGCGGAGGCTTAGCCGCCGCACGACCGCGCTGCTTCGGCTGGGAGTAAATCTCCAGGGCCTGCTCCAGCGTAATCGTGAAGATCTCGTCCTCACTGCCAATCGAGCGGGAGTCCGTGCCCTTCTTCAGGTACGGGCCGAAGCGGCCGTTCTGCACGGTAATCTCCACGCCCTCAGCGTCGGTACCGAGCACGCGCGGCAGGCTCAGCAACTGCAGTGCCTGCTCCAGGGTCACGGTCGCCAGGTCCATGGACTTGAACAGGGACGCGGTGCGCGGCTTGGCGGGCTTCGGCTTCTTCTTCGGCTTGGGCTTGCCGTTCTTGTAGTATTCGGTCGGCTGCGCGTCCAGGTACGCCTGGATCTGCTCCTCGGTCATCTCTTCGATGACTTCGGTGACGTAGGGGCCGTAGCGGCCATCGCGTGCCACGATCTGGTTGCCGGAGACCGGGTCAACGCCGAGCACGCGGCCGTCGGACTTGCCCTGTTCGAGCAGTTCACGTGCCTTCGCTTCGGTCAGTTCGTCCGGTGCCAGGTCGGCGGGTACGTTCGCGCGGACCGGTTCGGTCAGTTCGCCGGTCTCGGTGTCGAGGGTGCCTTCGGCTTCCAGGTAGGGGCCGAACTTGCCCACGCGCAGCACAATGCCGTCCGCAATCGGGATGGAGTTGATGCTGCGGGCGTCAATCTCGCCGAGGTTGTCAACGATGGGCTTCAGGCCGCGCTTGGAGTCGCCGCCGAAGTAGAACTCGTCCAACCACTCGACGCGGGACTCCTCGCCGCGTGCGATGCGGTCGAGGTCTTCTTCCATCTGCGCGGTGAACTCGTAGTTCACGTAGGGGCCGAAGCTGGATTCGAGCAGGCGCACCACGGAGAACGCGATCCAGGACGGAATCAGCGAACCAGAACGAACGTTCACGTATCCGCGGTCCATGATGGTCGAAATAACCGCCGCGTAGGTGGACGGGCGGCCGATGCCCAGCTCGTCCAGGGTCTTCACGAGGGACGCCTCGGTGTAGCGCGGAGGCGGCAGGGTCTCGTGGCCTGCGGGCTCAATCGCCTCGGCGGTCAGTGCCTCGCCGGTGGTCAGGTTCGGCAGGCGCTTCTCAGCGTCCTTCGCCTCACGTTCAGCCACGCGGGATGCGTCAACGCCCTCCTCGTAGGCGGCGAGGAAGCCGCGGAAGGTGATGACGGTGCCGGATGCTGCGAACTCGGCGTCCTGGCCGTTAGATGCCACGGCGCCCAAGCGCACGGAGGCGGTGGAACCGGTCGCGTCAGCCATCTGGGAGGCGACGGTACGCTTCCAGATCAGCTCGTAGAGGCGGAACTCGTCGTTGGACAGGGAACCGCGCACGGCGTCCGGGGTGCGGAAAGTGTCACCCGCGGGGCGGATTGCCTCGTGGGCTTCCTGAGCGTTCTTGCTCTTGGAGGTGTACACGCGCGGTGCGGAGGGCACGAACTCGGCGCCGTACAGCTCGGAGGCCTGGCGGCGTGCGGCCTTGACGGCCTGATCGCTCAGCGCAACCGAGTCGGTACGCATGTAGGTGATGTAACCGTTCTCGTACAGGCGCTGCGCAACCTGCATGGTCACGCGAGAGGAGAAGCGCAGCTTACGCGCGGCTTCCTGCTGCAGGGTGGAGGTCGTGAACGGCGCTGCCGGGCGACGCTTGTACGGCTTGGTCTCGACTGAACGCACCGAGAACGCGGCGGACTGCAGGGCTGCGGCGAGCGCGCGAGCCGCCTCCTCGTTCAGGTGGGTGACCTTGGAGGAGCTGAGAGTGCCGTTGTCGGCGAAGTCCTTGCCGGTGGCGATGCGGTTGCCATCTACGGCGACGAGCTTGGCGTCGAAGCCCTCGGAGGCCGCGTTCAGGAAGCGTCCGGACAGGTCCCAGTAGTTGGCAGCGACGAAGGCCATGCGTTCGCGTTCGCGCTCAACCACGAGGCGGGTCGCGACGGACTGCACGCGACCTGCGGAGAGACCACGGCCGACCTTGCGCCAGAGTACGGGGGAAATTTCGTAACCGTAGATGCGGTCGAGGATGCGGCGGGTCTCCTGCGCGTCGACCAGGTGCAGGTCGATGTCGCGCAGTTCGCCGAAGGCACGCTGAATGGCTTCCCGGGTGATTTCAGGGAAGGTCATGCGGTAGACGGGTACCTTGGGCTTGAGGACTTCCTTCAGGTGCCATGCGATGGCCTCACCCTCGCGGTCACCATCGGTTGCCAGGTAGAGCGCGTCTACTTCTTTGAGCTTGCGCTTGAGCTCGGTAACTTTCTTCTTTTTGTCGGGGTTGACCACATAGTAGGGTTCGAAGCCGTCTTCAACGTCGACCGCGAACTTGCCGTAGGGGCCCTTCTTGAGGTTTTCGGGCAGCTCGGAGGGCTGCGGAAGGTCACGGATATGACCCATGGACGAGTCGACCAGGTAGTCCTCGCCGAGGTAGCCGCTAATGGTCTTGACCTTGGAGGGGGACTCCACGATTAGCAGGGCTTTTCCATTCTTGGCCTGAGCGGGCACGGCACTCCTCTATCTATGTGTTGTCGCTACGTATTCAACCATAACCCACACGAACGCCCGGTCCGGGCGGTCGAGGCGGTTCAATACGATGGGTGAGGTGTTTCGTTGAGCGATTAGTGTGTTGGACTCCCGGAGCGGGGGTCGAGGTTGCGCCCCGCACCGTGTGTGCGCTGAGACGCGGTGGTCGCAGGGTACTCGCTCCATCATACGGTACCGGTGGACTGATTGGTGCACGGGGCACCCATTGACGCGCTCACCGGGGATCCTGCGGGGCCACGTTTTCCGGGCTGTGGACGCTAACCGTTACCTCGTGAGGGTGTCCGAGTCCGGCTGGGTGCCGTCCAGGTAGGTGGGCAGCAGCGGGTACTCGCGACCGTACACGTTTCGGGGTACGATGCGCACCCACTGCATTTCGTGCGTGTCGGAGTCCGGCAGGTCGAAAGTGCGCACGATCTGCGGGGTCATCTCGGGCGGGAGCCAGTGGGCAACACCGACCACGATGACCGAACGGATGCCGTCCTCGAGGGTTTCGTCGATTTCAAAGGCGACGCGGCGACTAACCACCACGGAGGAGAACTTATTGCCGCGGGTGGTGCGAATATAAATTTCCTGGTTGGCCACGGCGTAGAGCACGGGGAGCACGTCGACGTGCTGCCCGTCGGTCATGACGAGTCGGCCGAGGGTGTTCGCGTGCAGGCGCTCCCAGCATTTCTCGGCGCTGATGCTTTCATCGGGGTAGAGATTGCTCATGCTCTACAGTGTATGCGATGTTGGGCCCGCGTCAGGGCAGCGGCAGGTCGCTGCTGATAACGAGAGGCCGGCGCGGACCCGGTGCGTAGAATGGTGTGCATGAGTATTTCTGCCCCCGACTTCGCCCCCGAGTACGCCGCTGTTGCGGATGCGCCCCGCAGCGACGACTACGCCCGCCTCGTGCGCCTGCGCGAGCGCCTCACCGCCCTGAACTACACGTACGACGCCGTGCAGGAGCTTCTGGGCGCGAACGCCGCGGATGCGATGGCCCGCGACCAGGTGGTCCCCGGAATTTGGCGTGTCGAGCAGATTCTGCGCGGTGAGTACAGTGCGGAACAGAAGAACCTGGCGCGCCTGCTGGCGTTTTTCCTGCTGGCCCGCCCGCTGACCGAGGCGGAGGCGACCGAGGTCTTCGGCAAGACCCTGCAGGACTTCGCGGAGGCATCCCTGATTGAGCGCGACGCGGCAGGTCGCTGGACCGCGAGCGTTGACCTGCGCCCGCACGCCGCCGACGACGGCACCGAGATTTACGTGGCCGCGGACCTGGGCGCGCATCAGCGTCCCGGCGTGCTCCGCAAGGATCACGTGCTCGGCATCGGTCACGCGTCCCTGACCCTGGCGCAGATTACCGAGCGCACCCCCGTCAAGCGTGCCCTGGATGTGGGCACCGGCTGCGGTATTCAGACCTTCCACCTGCTCGCCCACGCCGAGCATGTGACCGCAACCGATATTTCGGAGCGCGCGCTGGCGTTCGCCCGTTTTAACCTGCTGCTGAACGCTCCCGCTCTCGATATCGACCCGCAGAACCCGCAGGATCGCGTGAGCCTGCGTGAGGGTTCCCTGCTGGACCCGGTGGCCGGTGAACGCTTCGACTTGGTGGTGTCGAACCCACCGTTCGTGATTACCCCGCGCGTGGCCGGTGAGAGCGCCGAGGAGCAGTTCACCTACCGTGACGGCGGACTGCCCGGCGACGAGATTGTCAGCACGATGGTGCGCCACCTGCCCTCGGTTCTGGTGCCCGGCGGCCGCGCGCAGATGCTGGGCAACTGGGAGATTATCCGCGATTCCGAGGACCCCTCGCAGCCGCGTTCCTGGGACGAGCGCGTGCGCGCCTGGGTTGAAGATGCCGACGCCGAGGCCTGGATTATTCAGCGCGAGACGCTGAGCCCCGAGTCCTACGCCGAGACCTGGCTGAAGGATGCGAGCGAAAACCGCGACCGCAAGCACTACGAGCAGACCTACCTGGCTTATCTGAACGACTTCGAATCCCGGAACGTTCATTCTATTGGCTTCGGCATGATTTGGCTGCGCCGCCCGACCGAGGCGACCGCGGCAGGTGCGACCGAGCCCCTGCAGCGTTTCGAGGAGATCACCTACCCGATTCAGCAGCCCATCGCTCGTGCCCTCACCGAATCGGTGCGCCGCTACGACCGCCTGGCCGCCATGGACGATGAGGCGCTCCTCGCCGCGCACCTGGAGGTCGCCGAGGACGTCACCGAGGAACGCCACGGCCGACCCGGTGCCGAACACCCCAGCGTCATTCTGCTGCGTGCCGGATCGGGTCTGTGCCGCACCCAGCTGCTCTCCACCGAGACGGCGGGTTTCACCTCCGCAAGCGATGGCGAGCTGGCCGTGGGCCAGATTGTGGCGGCCCTCGCGATGCTGCTCTCCTGGCCCGAATACGATGAGGCTGCCGCCGCCGCGCGCGGTACGCAGGAACAGCATCCGCGCGATACCCTGCTGCACGCGGTGCGTGAGCTGGTGCTCAAGAGCTTCCTGCACTTTAGCGACGAGCACACGGGCGCAGAATCGGCTGGCGAAAACGCCGCTGAGGTACATGCGGCAGAAGCGCAGGGCTAGGCGTGCGCATTTGGTCCCTTCACCCCTGTCTGCTCGATCGGCGCGCCCTGGTCGCCTGCTGGCGTGAAACCCTGCTCGCGCAGAAGGTGCTGCGGGGTCTGACTCGCGGGTACACGAACCATCCGCAGCTGATTCGTTTTCGCGCGCATCCGCAGCCGCTGGAGGCGGTTGCCGCCTACCTGTCCGGGCTGGCGGATGAGGCGGATGCCCGCGGCTACTCGTTCAACCGCGCACTGATTGGTGCGGGCGAAAGCGTAGGCAAAAACTGCGCCGACAAGGTAGAAAACCCGTACGCTTCGGTTGCTCGTATTCCAGTTCCTCTCGGGCAGTTGGAGTATGAGCTCGCCTTTCTGCGGCACAAGGTGGCCGGGCGCGCCCCCGAGTGGGAGCAGCGGTTGAGCGAGCGCCTGGCGGCACGCGGCGAGCTGGCGGCGCGCGCGCATCCGCTGTTTGAGGTGGTTCCGGGCGCTATTGAGCCCTGGGAAAAGACGAAAGATTTTTAGACAGAAGGATTTCTAAGAACGTGAGCATAGTAATGCCCCGGCGGAACCCTTGCGGGTGCCTGCCGGGGCATCGCTGTATGTGTGGCTCAAGCTGTATGGGAATAAACATCTCAGCGCATTACAGAGCGCTGGAAACAGCTTGGCACGGGGTCTTTACCCCAGGACCTTCACCTCAGGGCCTTTACTTGGTGGTCAGCGCGGGCTTAATTTCCTTCACGATTGTCTCAAGCATCTTCAGGTTGAAGTCCACGCCCAGCTGCAGTCGACCCGCCGCAATGAGGTCTGCCATGGCGGCAAGTTCTGCCATGTAGAGCGGGTTTTCGTAGCGCATGTCTGGGTTGCACCACTGGCTCTTCATCGCCGGGTGACGGGTCAGTCGTCCTCGTCTTCGAGGTCCTCTAGCACTTCGAACGGCGACTCGACGTCGCCGCGCCAGGCCTCCAGGCCCTCGCGCACTGCGAGCACCGCCACGACCAGCGCCGCAACCGAGTCAGCCCACCACCAGCCGAACAGGCTGTCGAGGACGAGGCCGATGAACACTGCACCGGAGAGGTAGATACACAGGATGAGCTGCTTGGCGTCGGCCATCACGCTCTTGGAGCCCAGCTCCCGCCCGGTGCGGACCTCAATCCACGCCAGCAGAGGCATGACGACCAGGCTCAGCGCGGTGATGCCGAGACCCAGCGGGCTGCGGTCGGGGCCCTCCTGGCCGACCAGGGCCAGCACCGCGTCGATCGAGACGTAGGCCGCCAGCGCGAAGAACGCGATGCCGATGGCCTTGACGGTGACCGTTTCCCACCGCTCAGGGTCCTTGCGGGTGAACTGCCAGGTGATGGCCACGGCCGAGAGTACCTCGACAACCGAGTCGAGCCCGAAGCCAATGAGCGCCGCGGACGAGGCGAGGACGCCTGCCCAGACTGCGACGATTGCCTCGATTACGTTGTACGTGATCGTGAAGCCAACGATGAAGCGGACGCGCCGGTGTAGCATCGCGCGGCGCGCGGTGGTCAGGGTCTCGCTCATGCTCCCGCCGCCGTTCCACAGCAGCCCGACACCGAGCATGCCGGGTCGATGCACGGCGCGGCCTCGTCCACCGCGAGCGTGACGTCGATCAGGGACGTCAGTGCCGCGGCGAGGTGCGGGTCGGCGATCTCGTAGCGCGTCTGGCGGCCCTCGGGCTCGGCGACGACGATTCCGCAATCGCGCAGGCAGGTCAGGTGGTTGGACACGTTCGAGCGGGTCAGCTCCAGCTCGCGCGAGAGCACGGCTGGATAGCTCGGGCCGCCGAGGAGGGTCATCAGAATTCGGGAACGTGTCGGGTCGGCCATGGCGCGGCCGAGCCGGTTCATGACGTCGAGGTGTGAAGCAATAGTCAGCATACGATGACTATACAGTGATAACTGACCAATTGTCCACTTGTGCGGGCTGCCGCACGTGCTCCGCGCCCTTGCCCTCAGGAGGCGGTACGCGAACTAGTACTCAAGAGCTTCCTGCACTTTAGCGACGAGCACGTGGGTGCAGCATCGGCTGACGAAAATGTCGCTGAGGTACATGCGGCAGAAGCGCAGGGCTAGGCGTGCGTATTTGGTCCCTACACCCCTCCCTGCTTGATCCGCGCGCCTCACCCGCCCGGAGCACACATACCGCCACAAAATGCTGGCGCAAAATATAGCCGAAAAGGGCGCAGAAAAGCCCGGCGGCACGAACACATCGCACCACCGGGCCCTTCTATTCAACAGCTAAAACTGCAAGTTATAACGACAGAAACAAACTGCCCTGGGAAAACTGCCTTAGGAACGCTTCGCCAGCGGAACCCACAGCTCCATACGGTAATCAGCCGCCTGCATATCGCCGCGACCGTACACCTCAAGACCACCCACCGGGCGGTACTGCGGATTCTTCGCGAAGAACGCCTCCTCAAAGCTCGCAAAGCCAGCCGGAATGGACTCCGAAATCGGGCCGGTCACCTCAACCACCGCGTAGGTGCTCGCAGGTAGTTCCAACACGCCCAGGCCCAGCTTCGCCGCGCTCGCAGGCTCCGAAACCAGGAAGCCCGCCGTGTAGCGGACCTGACCCTTCGGGTTCGGCTGAGTGCACACGCCCAGGTACTGGGTCACGTTCAGAACGTCCAGCATTGCCGGGGATGCCTTCTGATTCAGCTCATCCCACAGCGGGGAAAAGTCCTCGTCCATGGAAAACACCTGGGAAACGCCGGCAACAACCATCCCCAGGTGTTCCTCAACGCGGGGCTCTGAAATCTGAACCGCACCGCCCTTAGCGGCTGCCATTAGGCGTTCGCCTCAGCTACTTCGCGGTCCACCGAGCACTCGGGCACGCAGTGGCGCTTCGCGTCATCAGCTGCGCACTCGGGGCAGAGCAGAACCAGCTCGCGGCAGGAATCGTTGGAGCAGTTCTCGAACTTGTTCGAGGGGGCGCCGCACTGTTCGCACTTGCCGATGGTGACGGTGTCGGGGGTGAACTCCATGTGCATGCGCTTGTCGAAGACGTAGAGCGAGCCTTCCCACAGTTCCTTATCGCCGTACTTCTCGCCGTAACGCACGATGCCGCCGTCGATCTGGTAGATCTCCTTGAAACCGCGGTTCTTCATGAGCGCGGAGAGAATCTCGCAGCGAATACCGCCGGTGCAGTAGGTGACGACCGGCTTGTCCTTAATGTGGTCGTACTTGCCGGACTCAATCTCGCGGATGAAGTCGTGAGTGGTGCGCACGTCGGGAACGATAGCGTTCTTGAACTTGCCGATCTTCGCCTCAAACGCGTTACGGCCGTCGAAGAAGACCACTTCGTCGCCGCGCTCTTCAACAAGCTTGTTGACCTCTTCAGGCTTCAGGTGCACGCCGCCGCCAACGACGCCGTTCTCGTCCACCTGCAGCTCGTCGGGAGCGCCAAAAGCCACAATCTCGTCACGTGCCTTCACGGACAGGCGGGGGAAGTCCTCCGCGCCACCCTCGGACCACTTGAACTCCATGTTCTTGAAGCCGGGGTACTTGCGGGTTTCCTTGGTGTACGCCTTGACCGCGTTGATTTCGCCGCCGAGGGTGCCGTTAATGCCGTGCTTGGAAATGAGGATGCGCCCGCGCAGGCCGAGCTTCTCGCAGAGGGCACGCTGCCAGAGCATGACCGCCTGCGGGTCGGCGATGGGGGCGAACTGGTAATACAGAATAATCTTATTTTGAGCCACGAAACTATTTTAACGTGCGATACCCCCAATACATACAGAATCCTTGATGCGTGCGAACCCTCGGCACGGAAATACGCCCGATACCCCGGAACGCCCCCGACCGAAGACGGATGGGCCCGTAACGAACGAGGGAGTTCGCGCGCGAGCCGAGACCTACAATTGAAGCCATGCCCCAGCACGCAGCTCATCACCCCGCAGATCCCCAAGCCGCGAATGTAGACCGTTCGGGGTCACCGGCGGCACCCGGCGCACCCCGCCGCCTCGGCGACCTTCCGAGTACCACCCAGCAGGCCCTGAGTGCCCTCCTCCCCGAACTGTCGCCCGCCTCCGCTCTGCCCGAGCAGATCACCCACGTGCACACCATCCCGGCCCGCGAGGCGGAGCACGCCCCCTGGCCGCAGTGGATGCATCCGCGCGTGGTGGAGGCCTTCGAATCTCTCGGCATTTCGGAGCCATACGCTCACCAGGTCGCCGCCGCGCAGGCGGCCCACGCCGGTCTTGACGCCGCCCTGGAGGCGAGCGCGGCACGCTACGGCTGGCAGGCGGGGCGCGTTGAGGCGGGGGCTCCTGCACACGCTGAAGGTGCGAAGAGTGCCGGCGGGCACGTGATTGTGGCGACGGGCACGGCATCGGGCAAGACCCTAAGCTACCTGATGCCCACGCTGGATGCCGTTTACCGAGCTTCGTGCGGTGAACCGGTGAGCTCTACATCCGCTTATTCCGGGACTGAGAACCTCAATAATAGAGCGAATATTCTTTATATTTCTCCGGCGAAGGCGCTCTCCGCCGACCAGCTCACCGCCCTCACCTCCTACAACCTACCCGGACTCCATGCGGCAAGCTACGACGGCGACACCCCCGTCGGCGAACGCCGCTGGATCCGCGAACACGCCAACTTCATCCTCACCACCCCGGACATGCTCAACTACTCGATTCTGAGCAACCACCGGCAGTGGGCTTCCTTCCTGCGCGGGCTGCGCTACGTGGTGCTCGACGAGGCCCACAGCTATCGAGGGGTCTTCGGCGCACACATCGCCAATCTGATGCGCCGTCTACGGCGCGTCTGCGCCCTTTACCGCAGCGTGCCCGTGTTCTACGGTGCCTCGGCCACCAGCTCCAACCCGGTCGAGTCCTTCGCCAAGCTCATTGGCGTGCCGCAGCGGGCGGTCACCGCCATCACCGAATCCACGGCCGCCCGCGGCGAGACCGCCGTGGTGCTCTGGGAACCCGAGCTACTCCCGCCCGCAGCGACCGACCGCTTGGCCGCCGGTGCCCGCAGCACCCAGCAGGAGGCCCTCAAATCCGAAGCCGAACAGAATGCCCCGCGCCGTCTCTCCCCCATCGAGCAGGGTGCGCAGATGCTCACCGACCTGGTGCTATCGCGCACCCGCTCGCTCGTCTTTGCGGGCTCGCGCCGCAGCGTGGAGGTCCTCTCGCAGAAGACCCAACGCTACCTCGACGAGGTTGAGCCCGGCCTCGCCCACCGCGTCGCCGCATACCGGGCAGGATACACCCCCGAAGAGCGCCGCGAACTCGAACGCAGGCTCCGCAACGGCGAGCTGCTGGGCCTGGCCAGCACCTCCGCACTGGAGCTGGGCATCGACATCTCCGGCCTGGACGCCGTACTCGTGGCGGGCTGGCCAGGTACCCGCGCCTCCTTTACCCAGCGCATCGGCAGAGCCGGACGAGGCGGCCAGGACGCGCTCGCCGTGCTCATCGCCGACGACAACCCGCTCGACACCTACCTGGTGCACCACCCGGAGGCGATTTTTGAGCAGGACGTTGAAGCCACCGTTTTCGACCCAACCAACCCCTATGTGCTCTCCCCGCAGCTGTGCGCGGCCGCCCAGGAGGCCCCCATCCGCGCCGAAGAGCTAAGCCTCTTCGGACCGCATACCGCCGCTCTGCTGGATCGCCTGGTGCAGCAGGGGTACCTGCGCCGCCGCGCCGACGGCTGGTACTGGACGCACGCCGAGCCTGCCGCCGACCTGGTCGACATCCGCGGAACCGGTGGTGGCCCCTACCAGCTCATCGACGGGCAGGAGGGTACGCTCGTCGGCACCATGGACGCCGCACACGCCATGAGTCAGGGGCACCCCGGAGCGGTATATATTCACCAGAACGTTCTCTACGTGGTCGAATCCCTCAGCGAGGACGAGCGCGTGATTCTGCTCAGCCGCGCCAACCCGGACTTCTACACGCGAGCTATCGAAACCACCGAGGTGCGAGTGCTCGCCGAGCGGGCGCGCGTACACTTCGAGGAGGCCCGCAGCGTAGGCCCCGGCGAAAGTTCCGACACCGTCCTCACGATGCACCGCGGCCAGGTTCAGGTCACCAACCAGGTGACCGGCTACAAACGTTTCTCGGTCTACGGCGGTGAGCACCTGGGTAACGAGCCCATGCCCATGCCCCCGGAGGTGCTCATGACCGAGGCCGTCTGGTTCACGTTCGAGCCCAGCTACCTCTTCGGGGCCGGAGTGACCGAAGAGGACGGCCCGGGCACCCTGCATGCCGCCGAGCACGCCGCCATCGGCCTGCTGCCCCTCATCGCCACCAGCGATCGCTGGGATCTGGGAGGGCTCTCCACGCTCTACCACGTCGATACCGGCCAGCCCACGATCTTCGTTTACGATGCCGCGCCGGGCGGTGCGGGCATCAGCGAGCGCGGCTTCAACGCGGTTCGGCGGTGGCTGAGCGCCACCCTCGAGGCCATCGAAAGCTGCGGATGCAAGCAGGGGTGCCCCTCCTGCGTACACTCGCCCAAGTGCGGTAACCGCAACGAGCCCCTCAGCAAGGCCGGCGCGATGGCCCTGCTGAGGGCCATGCTGAAGAGCATCGACGGAAGCACCGATACGGGTGAGGCGGGCGGGCTCGGAATAACCGCCGAGGCCTAGAAGCCGTCGAGGGCTGACTCCCGAAGCTCAATCTGTCAGAGACGCTTCCTCCGCGGGCATCTCCTCGGGAGGGTCATCAGCCTCGGGAACTTCCGGGGCGTGCTCTCCCCGCGGGTGCGCGGCTCCCGCCCGGGCTCGCGCTCTCGCCGGGCCCAGCACGCTCATCGGGCCACTGACCGGCACTACGACCGTCACCTCCACGGTTTCGGGTCGGTCAGGGAAGATGCACGCCTCCAGCCGGGCGCCGTTCTTGACGGCCCATTCCTTGGCCACCTCGCAGGGGTCTCCGGGGGCAAGACCCCTGTAGGCGTCCGCCGCGGCCAGGGCGCTGAGATCGGCTGCGGAGGAGGCCCGTCGGTTGGCGGAAACCACCCCGATGAGTCCGGCCACCGTCACCGTCATAATCAGCAGAACGGCCACAATGCCCAACGCGAGAACGGTGCCGCTGCCTTCTTCTCCGAGCCTCGCGGATACCGGATCGCCCGCCCTAGCCGGGTTCACCAGAGTCGGCGCTGTGCCCTCCCGGTTCTTCCGATTCATCAACACCTCCTTCCTGTCGGGCATGGGCCTCGGCTCGCAGGGTCCATCCCGTCGTGGCGCCGATAACGCCGGGAGCGGGGCGGGTCACCACGACCTGCACCTGCGAGGCCTCACCAGGCTCCCCGTTCGCCGCGCTCACCTGCACGCTCTGCGCCGGGTCGATGCGTTCGACGACCGCACGAATCTCAGCTTCCGAGTCGCCCCGGGCGGCGGCGCGGGCCGCCGCTCGGGCCGATTCTTCCAGCTTTATCTGGGCCACGCCGGTGGAGGCTGCCCCCAGGCAAAGGGCGAGCGCCGCGGTCACGGCGGGCAGGGCCACCGCGAACTCGGCGGTTACGGCGCCCAGTTCCTCGGGCCGAGGGCCAGGCCGCGGAGACCTACCCGCAGCACTACCCAAAATGACACGAACGGTCATTCTTTATTTTCCCTTTCTGTGCTGATATTCCAGTCGTTTCTACCGGTCATAATTAGGCCCGACCCAATATCTTATAGCCCTATAGCAGGCCCGTATTCCCCGCAATCGAGAGGGCGTTACGCACAATGTCCATAAGCATTGAACGCACCTCATCCGACTTGAGGATGACCACCAGCAGACCCGCGAAGCCGACCGCAGCAAGCATGACGATTCCGTACTCCGCGGTGGATGCGCCCTCCTCCACGTCACCGGCGGGGGCGTAACATTCGGCTTCGTGCGTTTCACGCTCCGCGGCATCGAGAGCGGTGGAGAGCTCGAGCGGTTCGTCCCCGCACGGGCTCCCGCAACACCCGGTCGAATCAGCGACCGCAGTCCCATCTCCCATAGCGAGCGTGCCGCCCTCTTCATCCTCCTCATGCGCGCAACCCAGTGCACGGCAGGTGGGGCCGCAGGAGTCTAGGGTGCATCCTTCGGCCAGGGCACGGGCAATATTCAGAACGCGTTCTTCGCGCCGAGCCAGCTCCTGCGGGAGCCCCATCGGGGCCTCACCCGAGGCACCGGGCAGGGTAATCTTGGGGGCCTTCGCATCGGGCAATTCATCCCCGTCGAAGAGGTCCGCACATTCCTCGCGCAATTGCTTGAGGGTCGTGGAGATAGCAACCGAGAGCGGCACGGGCCCGAGGATAGTCTGGGCAGCCTCCGCCTCGTAGCGGTCGGCTTCGTTCTCTCCACGGCGTTCGGGGTAGGTGGGGGTCAGAATGTTCGTCATTGGTCTTCCTTTCTCAAGATATTTTTGGATTGTGCGCCGGGCAGTTCGTTCAGCGCCGGGCGCGAGGACGCGGGCTCGTTCCCGCAGGGCCTACCCGGTGAGGGTCGGCAGGAGCGAAATGAGGATGGGCACGATACCAAGGCAGATAAATGCCGGCAGGGAGCAGAGCCCGAGGGGCACGACCAGGGCAACCGAGAGTTTTCCCGCGGCCCGCTCTGCGGCGCGACGCTCACTCAGGCGTTGCGCGTCGGCGAGGGCCCTGAGCAGGGGCGCGCTCGGGCTACCGGCGGTGTAGGCCGGGGCGAGTGCGTCCCTCAGCGGGCCCCAGCTTCCCGTGGTGGTTCCGGCCCAGGCCGCCTCCCAGGTGGCTCCCATTTGCAGTCGGCGGCATATCGTTCGCAGCTGCCCGCTGTTCAGGGCCTCGGCGAGAGCCGTCAGGGCCGAAAGTGGCGAGAGCCCGGCCCTCAGCTGCGCGGCGAGCAGCTCCAACATGAGAGCCGTGTCCACTCCGGGTGGAGCGCAGGCTTCCGTGTGCCCCAAAGACGCGCGTCCCACAGAGCCGAAGCGTCGAGCCTCACGACCGGTCGGCTCCCTCGCGAGGTGCCCACCGAGTCGGACGGGCTGAGCGACCGGGGAGCTCCTGCCCTCGCTCTCCTCCTCGGCCCGATGCACCAGCCGGGCCGTCCATCCTCGCCCGATAAAAGCCAGGACGAATCCGAGCAAGCCCGCGAGGGCACCGGCCACCGATCCGGTGAGCACACCCAGCGGGTCGCTGCCCATCAACATTCCCAGTCCCAGCCCGATGAGGGGTAGCCACGAGAGGATTCGACCGGTAGCGCGAGGTGCCGCCAGCGCGCTCTGCCGTCCCAGGAGCGCGTCGATACGTTCCTCGGCGTGCTCGGCGGCCCGCTCCAGGCTGGTAGCCAGGGGCGCTCCGGCGTTTTCGCTCATGCGCAGGCTGAGGGACAGGTCGCGCAGACGTTCTCGGCTGTGAGGTCGCAGGCTGCGTTCGCCCTCGCTAAGAACCTGTTCGCAGGCCAGATGCGGCGATAGTCCCCAGGCCGAGGTGGTCTCCAGAGCCCGGATAAACCGGCGAATATCTTCACCGATCCGTGGGTGTTCTTCGGGGTACGAGAGGGATTGCACCGCCTCGTGCAGACTCATCCCCGACCGCAGGTTGAGGGCCAGGGAACGCAACACGAGCGGCCATACGCGCATCTCGTCGGCATCCGCTACGCCGGGGCGGCGATTCTTCCAGCGCTCCCGCAGGTTCAGCGATGCGGTTCGTGCGGCTCTCATGCTCTCCCCCTTTCCTGGGCGCCTCCGGCTGACTCGGACGGGGCTACCCCTCGATCGGACTCCGGATTAATGGGAATCCTCCGCACCCGCAACCGCTCTTCGGGCCCCTCAACGTGCAGGCTATACACGCCCTCAATGCGGCGGCAACCGTCCTGCTGTTCGAGGTGAATAATGCGCTCAAAAGCCGTTACCGTATGCAGAGCAACCGTTCTATAATCCAGGCCCGCGAGCGCGCCCAGAGCAATCAGCCGGCGAGGCACCGCCTCGGCGCTATTGGCGTGCAGCGTGGTCCCGGCACCGCGGTGACCGGTGTTCATGGCGGTCAGCAGGTGCACCACCTCCGCCCCGCGGCACTCCCCCACAACCAGGCGGTCCGGGCCCATGCGCAGGGCTTGCACGATGAGTTCGCCCAGGCCGATAGCGCCCGCCCCCTCTGAATTCGCGGCTCGGGTTCTAAGGGCCACAACCTGCTCATGATCGGGGGCGAGCTCCGGAGTGTCCTCCAGAATGACGATGCGCTCGGCCGGTTCACACAGCCCCAGCAGGGCGTTGAGGAGCGTCGTCTTACCGGTTCCCGTACCGCCGCTAATGACGAATCCACGGCGATCGGCCACCATGCGACGCAGGTAATGGGCGGTTGCGGCATCACACAATCCGGCGCTGACGAGGCGGTTTAGGCCAGGGCGTTCCCTTGCCTGCAATCGGATGGACAGGCGGGTGCGCTCGCTCAGGGGCGGAATGATGGCGTGGATGCGTCGACCCACCTCATCGCTGACGTCGGTAGCCGGGTGCGCGGTATCCAGTTGCCCACCGCGGCGGCGAATAAGGCGCTCGGCCAGGGCACGCACTCGCTGCTCGTTGCCGAGGCTCAGGGCGACGGGGCGAACCTCACCGCCGATGCCCGCCCAAATATCGCAGGGTGAGTTCACGTAGATATCGGTGATGGCGGCGCCGAGTTTTTCCCCCGCTTCAAGGAGCAAATCGAGCGCGCCAAACCCGTAGAGCTCAGACCCCAGGTAGCGCAGAGCCAGTTCTCGGTCGACGGGTACGTGTTCGACGCTGGGGTAGCTCCACGGGGCGGTCCCCCGTCCGGCAGCGCGCGGACCTGCGGGATGTGCAGTAAAAACGCCCGGCAGCTTCCCCGGCTTTCTCCGCAGGGAGAGGGGACCCGAGAGGGCCCTGGGCATAAAGCGAGACAGGAGCCCCGGGGCTACCCGGGGCGGCCCCGGGAGCGCACCGGGCGGCGGGGCTCCGTCTGTCTCGGCGATAACCTCCTCCACGACCCCCTCGAGGAGAGGACGCAACGGCGACTCGAAGAAGGGCTGTGCTGATGAGGGCCCGTTGAAGGCCGCGGCTCCGTCGAGCGCGAGGGAGCTCCATTCCGGGGAACGCAGGATGCGCTCCCTCGCCTGCACGGCCACGGCGCGAGCCCGGTAGTCTTCGGGCACCATCAGCGCGGAAACGCTCGCCCCGGCAGACACCCCGCTAGGCATAGGCACCCCGTGAGGCGCCACAGCGGGCGGTGTGAGGGCAAGGCCCTGTTCCGACTCCCGCGGAGGAATCTGCGCCCTCACGCGCGGCGAGTCAGCGAGTAGGGTGCGCGGCGGGTTCTGTAGCTGATCGGTGGTCTTCATGGGTTCATCACACCACGTGAGGAAAACCCCCAAATATAGAACAATCGTTCTGTGGATAATTCCGGCTTAAACCCCGCAAAATCCGTTATCCACAGGGCGTTTTCGCCTCGTTTTGGCCGCTCAGCCCCCGTTCCGACGACTTTATGACAAAACGCGAAAACCGCACGACCCCAGAGTCGTCCGCCCCAAAAACTCGCTTACTCCAAAACTCACCCGTTTCAAAACCCGCCCCCGCTTCGCACGGCACCCCTGTCTCACACGGTATCCTAGCTTCGCGCCCCCCCGACTCGTACAACCCCTTCAGCCGCTTAGCCGCCCCTACTATCCACAGGCTCGACGCCCCGTCACGGCCCGTGCCCGGTCGTCACCGATAATGGAACTATGTACATCCTCCTCAGCCCCGCCACCGGTACGGACATCACGGCCCGCACCGGCACCGCGAATCAGCCCGTCACCGCCCGCATTGCGGCGGGCGTGCCCGCGCGCGGCCGGGCGGAGAACCCGGTGACGTCCTGGGGAGCTTTCCACTACGAAGACCCCACCGCCGAGCAGCTGGCCGACCCTTCCTTCATTCCGCAGATTCTGCGCGCAGACCGGGTCAGCGCCGCGAACCTGGCGGCCTATGTGCGCGAGGTTGAGCGGAGGGCCGAGCGGTCCTCGGACCGCCGACCCCCGCGCTGGATCTGGGCCGATACCCGTCACATCGCACCCCTGCTATTGCGGCGCGGGGTGCGCGTGCACCAGTGCTACGATCTGCGGCTCGTGCAGCGTATTCTGCGGACCGCAGCCACGCATCCCAGCCGCTTTGTCAGCTACGAAACCGAGCTGGACCTCTCGGAACTCGCCGAGGCTCTAGAGCCCCAGGGATACCTGCCGGTGGCCCGCCAAATTCAGGGGCAGGAGGAACTATTCGGCGCGGATTTCCTGAGCGGTGCCGCTCAGAAGAACGCCGGTTCAGCCGGTGCTTCCGCAAAGAATCCCGCGCAGGCCTCGGGGACCCACGATCTTCTTGAGCCGGCGCCTCACGAGCCCTTCGAGGCACAGCTTTCGGCCGGGCCCGTCCGTCTTTTGCCGGAACACCCCGTCGTGCGCGCCCTCATGGGCGAATGGCTGGCCCAGGCGCGGGCCATCAGCTCCTCGAAGCATCCCGAACGTCTGCGATTGCTGGCGGCGGCCGAATCGGCGGGCGCCCTCGTCGCTGCCGAAATCGGGTACTACGGCATCCCCTTTAACGTGAGGGCTCACCACGAACACCTGCAGGAACTACTGGGCCCCCGGCCCGAGCCCGGCCAACGCCCACAAAAGATGCAGGAGCTGGTCGAAGAGATCCAGCGCATGCTGTTCATGCCCACGCTTAACCCCGACTCACCGCAGGAGCTTCTGCACGCCCTGCAGTCGGCGGGTGCTTCGGTGACGTCGACCCGGTCCTGGGAGCTCAAGAGCTGGGCGAAGGCCGTGCCCTCGCAGCGGCAGAAGCGGCAGGCCCTCATCGAACCGATTCTGCGCTACAAGAAGCTGTACCGTATCTGGACCGCCAACGGCTGGGCGTGGTCCGACACCTGGGTTTCTGAGGGCGCTTTCCGCCCGCACCTTGAGGTGGGCGGGGCCGCGACCGGGCGCTGGGGCGCTTCGGGCGGCGGCGCCCTGCAGCTTCCTGCCGAGATTCGGCAGGCAATTCAGGCCCCCGAGGGGCAGATTCTGACGGTGACGGACGGCTCGCAGATTGAGCCGCGCATCCTGGCGGCCCTCAGCCGGGATGAGGCGCTCGCATCGGCCGGACGAGGCGCCGACCTGTACGCCGGCATCGCGGAGTTGGCGCGTCTCAAGGGCGTGGGGTTGACGGAGCGCGCCCACGCCAAGGTGGGCATGCTCGCCATCATGTACGGCGGACGCAGCGGCGAGATTGGGGCGCTTCTTCCGCACGTTGCGGCCCTCTTCCCGCAGGCCATGGAGTTCACGGAGCGGGCGGCGCGCATCGGTGAGGCGGGCGGTCAGGTGACGACTTTTCTGGGGCGCACTTCACCGCCGGTGAGCGATCGTTTTCGCGAGATTGTGGCGGATCGTTCCTCGCCGGCGGCCGAATCGCGTGCGGTGTCGACCGCGCGTGCTCACGGCCGCATGACCCGCAACTTTATTGTTCAGGGAACCGCCGCGGAGTGGGCGCTGTGCTGGATGGGTTCGGTGCGCACCCGCCTGCTGACGGAGACGATTTTCGGCATGCCCATGCGCACCCGCATCGTCTATTTTCTGCACGATGAGCTGCTGCTGTGCGGTCCGGAGCTGGAGTCCGAGCGCGTGGCTCGCATCGTGCGCGAGTGTGCGGCGGAGGCGGCGCGTCTGCTTTTCGGCAGGGTCCCGGTGGATTTTCCCGTCTCGGTGCACCACGTGCACGATTACTCCGAAGGTAAATAACCCGCGGCGGGCTGTGCGGGCCGCCGCGGGGTGGGGCCGCGTTCGTTTCCACCGGCTGGCTCCACCGGCTGGCCGGCACGCCATACGGCCGGTAGATTTAGGGCTCGTACCCGGGTGCTGGACGTAGATCGTTGCGGTTCCAAGGCACGGTCCAGCCAAGCGAGTCGAAGATGCGGTCCAGCAAAATCGCGGTGAATCCCCACACCGTGAACTCCTCACCGCCGGGCATGCACACGTCGAAGGCGGGGGTGCGGTGCGAGGTGCGGCCGCGTTTGATGTAGGCGGTGTGCCGGTTGGCGGGGTTCAGCAGATCGCGCACCGGAACCCGCGCGATGAGGGCCGATTCGTTGCGGTCGACCACGCTGACGGGCACGGGGCTGTTCCACCAACCGATGACGGGGGTGACCATGAAGTCGCTGATGGGAAGCGGCAGGGTGCGTAGCTGGCCGAGGACCTGCACGCCGGCGGGGTCCAGGCCGGTCTCCTCCACGGCCTCGCGCAGTGCGGCGATGTGTGCGACCGGTTCGCCCGTGGACTCGGCGAGCGCGTAGTCTTCGGGGTCGATTTTCCCGCCGGGGAAGGCGGGCTGACCGGCGTGCGCGCGCAGTGTTGCGGCGCGCACGAGCAGAAGCACGTCCAGGTCGGCACCCACGTTCTCGGGGCATCCTTCGAATTCGCCGGTGGAGGGCGAGTCATCGAGCACGCCGAAGAGAATCAGCACGGCGGCCTCCTTGCTCAGGGAGCTGGCGGGGGCGCTGCGTAGCAGGGCGTCCACGTCAAATTCGACCCCGCCGCTGGCGAGGGCCTCGAGAAGGTCACGGGCAGGGTGCTCGGTTCCGCTGGTCACGGTCATAGTTGGTTGCTCTCCGCATCGTATGCAGGCGTGGGGTTGTGCTCGTCCATGGCTCGCGCTATCCGTGCGGGCCGTCTACGGCGATTTCATCAGTGTACGGCAGGGTCCGGCTAGGCGCTGAGCGGGTACCCCTCGGCCTGTAGCTGGCGGCGGGTTGCGCCCTGCAGAAAGCGAAGGTGCAGGTCCTCGCGGCCGGGGGCCATTTCGTATTTCATGAGCTTGCGGGCCTTCTGCTCGTTGGTCTCGCCGATGCCGTAGGAGGGGCAGAAATCTGCAACCGGGCATACGCCGCAGGCGGGCTTCTTGGCGTGGCAGATGCGGCGGCCGTGGTAGACCATGCGGTGCGAGAAGATGGTCCAGTCCTTGCGTTCGATGAGCTCTGCAACGTCCTTTTCGACTGCTTCGGGGGCCTCGGCGGTGGTGAATCCCATGCGGCGGGCCAGGCGGCCAAAGTGCGTGTCGACGGTCAGTCCGGGCACGCCGAAGGCGTTGCCGAGCACCACGTTTGCGGTTTTGCGGCCGACTCCGGCGAGCTTGACGAGCTCCTCGAGGGTGGAGGGCACCTGCCCGCTGTGCTCCTCGACGAGCTGGCGCGAGAGGTTCACGATGGAGCGTGCTTTGGCGCGGTAGAAGCCGAGGGACTGGATGTAGGGCTCGACCTCCTCGTAGCGTGCGGAGGCGAGCGCGGTGGCATCCGGGTAGCGGGCGAAGAGAGCACCGGTCACGGAGTTGACGCGTACGTCGGTGGTCTGGGCCGAGAGCACGGTGGCGATGAGTAGCTCGAAGGGGGTGTCGAAGTCGAGTTCGGCGACGGCGTAGGGGTAGGTTTCGCCCAGGATACGGTTGATTTTGCGGGCGCGGCGCACCGTGGAGAGGTGGCTTTCGGGTGCGCGGGCCTTGAGCCGGCGTGCGGCCGCGGCGGCTTTGAACTCGGGGACGACGCGAATCTGCAGGAGTGATTCGGCGTTGTCTGCCGCAGTGTCTTTGGCGGGGGTGTTCTGTGCGGCCGTTGCGGGGTGGGTGGCGTTCTCGGTCATAGCGTGAGGGTACCGGGCTTTGGGGTGCGGACGGTAGCGAGGTTCACCGTAGTTGGCCCCCGTCTTCTATACCGCGTCATTTTCTGGGCAGTTCGCGTTGGCTCGTACTGTGCGGGTGCCTGCTGTGCCACACTGGTTCTATGTCAGATACGATTTTTGTGCTTAACGGCCCGAACTTGAACCTGCTCGGGCAGCGCCGCCCCGAGGTGTACGGCTACACGACCCTGCACGATATTGAGCGTTCGGTGCGTGAGCGTGCCGCCGCCCACGGTTTCGACGTTGAATTCATGCAGTCCAACCACGAGGGTGTTCTGGTGGACGAGATTCAGCGTGCCCGCACGCGCGGGGCCGCCATCATTATCAATCCGGCGGCGTACACGCATACCTCCGTGGCGCTTCACGACGCCCTGGAGGCGGCGGAGCTTCCGGTGGTTGAGGTACACCTGTCGAACGTTCACCGCCGCGAGGAGTTCCGTCACCGTTCCTTCGTATCCCCGCAGGCCACCGCGGTGATTGCCGGCGCCGGCGCTTACGGTTACGTCATGGCGGTTGATTTCCTGGCGCAGCATTTGGCGGAATAGCCCAGCGCAGCATTTGGCGGAATAGCAGCGCAGCGCCTCGCTGAGTAACTCGCCCTTCCCCTTTCGTTAAATAGTTCAGGCTCCCGTTCCTCGTGTGAGGGCGGGAGCCTGATCTGTTGTGCCGCTGTTCCGCGGCTCGATACTAGCTACTTACGGCAGGATCCAGTGGAGACGGCGGCGGTGTTGTTACCGCCCTCGGCCAGGGCCTGCTTGAGGGTGGTCGCGGTGATGGCGTAGCCGGTCTGGCCGGTGGTTGCCTTACCGAAAATCACGCCAACCACGTTGCCGTTCTCGTCGAGGACGGGACCACCGGAGTTGCCGTGCTGAACGTCGGCTGCCAGCTGATAGACCTGGCGCATGGCGTTGGCTCGGCCGGTGTCGGCGTCGATGGTCTGGGTGTTGCCGATGCCCTGCACGGTGGCGGGCAGCGCCTTGAACGGGCCGCCCTTGGGGTAGCCCATGAAGGTCACGAGGCTACCCGCGGAGGCGTTCTTACCGATGGTAAGCGGCTTCAGGGGAAGCTTCGGCACGCTGATGAACGCGAGGTCCTGTTCGCTATCCATGTAGACCACGGTGCCGGGCCAGGTGCGTCCGCGGGAGTCCTGCACGACCGGGGAGCTCACGCCGGCGACCACGTGGGCGTTGGTGACGACCAGGCCGGTGTCGGCCACGAAGCCGGAGCCGGTGGAGGTGTAGCCGCACTGCTCTGCGGCTCCCAGGATCTCCACGACGGAGGCGCTGGCGGCATCAAGCGCATCGGACTCAACGCTCTCGGTCGGGGCGGATGCTTCGGGGGCGATGAGCTCGCTGACCTCGGGAATGGAGGTGGAGGCGAGCACGTTGTTACGGACCGAGTCGATCTGGTCCTTAAGGGCGTCGGGGGTGCTGGTGACCATCCAGGTTAGGGTCTTGGACTGGCTGAGCGCAGTGTTCAGCTGCGGGATGGGCACGGTGCGCATCGAAATGGTCAGCACGACCAGCACGAGGGCGCAGGCGGCGAGGTTGAGTACGCCGCCGAAGAACCGTTCGATGCCCTTCAGCGGGGTAACGTCGGTGACCTTCCGGATGGTGCGACCGGCGACGATGCCCAGCCACTGCCCGATGGTCAGGCAGAGGATGAGCACGCCAACCGCGGTGATAAGGCTCCACTGGGTCCCGACGGAGGCGACGGCCAGGGGCACGAGCCAGGCAGCGGCGCAAACGCCCAGGCCGAGGCCAAGGAAGGTGCCGAGGGTCGTGAAGAAGCCGCTACGGACTCCGGCGAGGAAGTAGAGCAGTAGAAGAATAGGGATGACGATATCAAGGGGGTTAATGTCAGCCATTTTGACGGGGCCTCCTTGGGGGGTGGGTAGAAATGATTATGGATGCACCCACGATATGCGGCCCGTCGGTGGGCACACCCAATGGCCCGATAGTAGACCCATAAGCTGTGCTAAACCTTAGAATTTGCCGGACATGAAAAACTTTTGTTGTAAAGCTCCGGATTCTGAGTGCTTAAACCAAAATTTTAGGGTACGCTCTTATCAGTTGAATATGTCACACCCGCTTGAGCCGTCTCACACTTCAGTCGTGAGATACTTTACATAGGTTCAGGCTCACTCACTGAACATCACGGGCTTCGGCTCTTCACCTCATATCTAGGAGAACTTCATGGATCTCGAGATCCTCCGTCGCACCCCTCTTTTTGCGAACCTTGACGACGCAGCATTTGCCCTGCTGACCGATGACATTCAGGAGATTGATCTCTCCCGTAACGCCGTCCTCTTCTATGAGGGTGACCAGGACGATCAGCTCTTTGCCGTGCTCTCCGGCAAGGTAAAGCTGGGTCGTACCGCCGCCGATGGCCGCGAGAACATGGTCGCCATCATGGGCCCCGGCGACGTGTTCGGCGAGATGGCTCTCTTCGATCCTTCACCCCGTTCGACCAACGCGGTGGCTGTTTCCGAGACCCGCCTGGCAGCTATTAAGCACGAGTCCTTCAAGCGTGCCCAGCAGCTCGACCCCTCGATTTCCGACCAGGTTATCAAGACCCTGGCTCGCCGCCTGCGCCACGCTAACGAGGCCCTGGCTGACCTGGTCTTCTCAGATGTTCCCGGTCGCCTGGCCAAGGCTCTGCTGGATCTGGCCGACCGCTTCGGCCGCCCCGCAACCGACGGCGTGCTCGTTGCCCACGAGCTGACCCAGGAAGAGCTGGCACAGCTGGTCGGCGCATCCCGCGAGACCGTGAACAAGGCTCTGGCCGAGTTCGTTTCCCGCGGTTGGATTCGCCTGGAAGCACGCGCTGTGGTCATCCTCGACCTGCCCCGCCTGCGCCAGCGTTCCCGCTAGGCGGTAGCGGCATAACCGCTATCATTCTTCGACCTTGCGGTCTTTCGTCCCGGCTCTGCCAGGCAGGATGAGTGCCGCGACGTCACGCTTTGAATACGGCAGGAGCCGCCTCCTTTGCATGGGGAGGCGGCTCCTGCCGTTAATTTGCGCGTTGAGCGGTGCGGCCGAGGCGACCTGGGCCTCGGTAACGGTCGGTCTGAGAGTGTGCATGCCCAGCGTGCGCAGGCCTGAGGCTATGCGACGCGTCCGTCCCGCTCGTTTCCGGTCTGGGGCACCGCGCCCAGGCCTCCGGTGAAGACCGGCCCGGTCGGAGCGGGAGGCTCCACCTCGGTGAAGGAGAGCATGCAAGCACCGTTATGGCTCACGAGCACGGCCTTGCGCACCTCGATGCGGCGGCGCTTCGACAGCCACGCCACCGAGGTTTGGGCCCTCGCGAGAGACTCCAGCATGCACATAACGCCGGGGGTCACGAGCTCTTCCAGGCGGCGACCGACGGTGTTGGGCTGGCCGATGCGGTCGCCCAGCTCGCTCGTGTCGCGCGCTTCCAGAAGCTCACGCACGTTCAGCCAATCACCCCACACGCCCTTGCCGAGCAGCAGCTTCGGGTCCTGCCCCACCGGCAGAGCGGTGGTGAAGTAGGCGATGTCGTAGCGCTTGAGGAAGAAGTCCGGGGACTGCCAACGCGCCACGGGGCGCAGCAGGTCAGCGCGAATACTGAGCCCGCTCGAAGACAGGAAGTGCGCGAAGCTCTTGTCCTGATCGGCCACGGCCTCGCGCCAGGCCATCAGCTCGGGGGTGCTGGAGCGTTCCACGACGTCCTGTTCATCCTCGCCGGCCAGCAGAATACCCGTCTCCTCGAAGGATTCGCGCACGGCGGCCATGACGCTGCGGCGCGCTTTCGTCACGTCGGAGTAGTGAAATTGCTTCTGCCAGTATTCGGCTCCGGGGCCCACCCAGGAGGCGGATTCGTCATCACCGGGGAGCGCGGTACCGCCGGGGAAGGCCACCACGCCCAGCGGCGAGGCACCCGGGCGGTAGGTCAGGATGGTCTCCAGGCCGTTGTCGCCGTCGCGCACGAAGATGACGGAGGCCGCCTGGCGCATCGTGCAACCGGGGGTTCCCTCGTTACCCTCTTCGCACCAGCTTTCCGCGGCGGCTCGCATGAACTCGGGGATCACGTAGAGGCGCTGAATAGCCTCGGTGCGGGGTGCGGGCGAGGAGTTGCGGCCCGTGAACATGCGGGGATGTTCGGGCTCGGCAGGTACCTCCGCAGTGCCGAATCGGCGCTCCTGCACTGGCAGGGGCAGCGTCTTCACGTCGTTGGCGCCGCCGGGAGTCTCAACCTGGCGACCTTCCTGAGAGGCGCGCTGCGCCTGGGCCGCGCGGATAGCCGACAACGGCAGTGCGCCGGTGTACAGCTGATTAGACATATTCAACGATAATCTCGACCTCGACGGGCGAATCCAGGGGCAGCACGGGCACGCCCACGGCGGAGCGAGCGTGCTGGCCAGCCTCGCCGAAAATCTCGCCGAGTAGCTCGGATGCACCGTTGATTACGGCCGGCTGAGCGGTGAAGTTCACCTCGGAGGCCACGAAGCCCACAACCTTTACGACGCGCTGAACGCGGTCCAGGTCACCAATCACGGACTTAACGGCGGCCAGGGCGTTCAGCACGCTGATGCCCGCGTACTTCTTCGCATCCTCGGGGTTCACGAAGCCCTCTTCACCGGAGCCGGAGACCTTACCGGTGGCGGGCAGAACGCCGTCGACGAAGGGCAGCTGGCCGGAGGTGTACACGTAGGAGCCGGAGGTCACCGCGGGAACGTAGGCGGCGACGGGGGCGGGTGCGACGGGCAGCTCGTAGCCGAGTTCGCGGATGCGGGCTTCGATGCGAGATTCAGTCATGATTACTCCAGAAGGATTGCGGGTGCTAACACCCGGACGGTGATGAGATGTGTGCGTTGCGTGCCGTTATACAGTTCTTTCCACGGGTCCGCGGTGTACCCTTCGCTTTACGAAGGGTTAAACGGCTAACCGGCGGCCCGCCTCAGCTATTCCCAATTGCAGCCACGTTTTCGGCGCGGAGCGAAGATAGCTGGGGGAGCCGCCGGAGGGGCGACGTTTAGTCGGCCTTCTCGCGCTTAAAGTAGGCGATAGGGTTACCCTGAGTGGGCGCGACCATGTTCGATGCGGGGGCTGCGCCGGCGGGTGCGGAGGCACCGGGGAGCACGGTGACGAGCTCCCAGCCGTCCTCGCCCCAGTTATCGAGGATTGCCTTGGTCGTGTGGATCATCAGCGGTACAGTTGCGTATTCCCATTTCTTCATACCCTCTAGCCTAGCTTTCGGGGCCCTACTTGTAAAAGGGATTGTCACATTGTGTTGTTCACGTGCTGCGCCTTCCTTTCCGCGTCTCCGGCGGCTATCTAGCGGTCGGAAAACCCGAGTGAGCGCCTCAACCGAGGTTCTCTCCAGAGAGGGCTTCCTCTCACAGCTTCATGGGTTAAACTGAATGAATGGCTTCATCTAAGAAAACCCGTGCGCGTCGCCGCCCGGGAGATTTTTTGCAGTTCCTCGCGTTCAGCGTGATTGCCGGTTTCCTCGCGGCAATCATTGTCGTGCCTCCGGCCGTGAGTGCCGGCATGGTCGCGAACGCATCGATGTCATGGTTCCAGGACCTCCCCGAAGATATTGCGGAAGGTCCCTTCTCGCGTCCCTCGACGATTTACGCTGCGGACGGCACCACCGAAATCGCGACCTTCTTCGACGAGAACCGCGACCCGGTCAAGCTGGACCAGATTTCTCAGCACATGAAGGACGCCATCGTTTCGGTTGAGGACCGCGACTTCTACAAGCACGGTGCGGTCTCCGCGATCGGTATTGGCCGTGCGTTCCTCAACAACATCGTTAACTCCAATAGCGGCCGCCGCCAGGGTGCTTCCACCCTGACCCAGCAGTACGTCAACAACCTGATCGTGGACGCCGCGGTGTCCCGCGGTGAGGACGCTACCGCGACCCTCAACGGTAACAAGACGTACGCTGCAAAGATTCGCGAGATGAAGCTTGCGATCTCTATGGAGCAGAACAAGTCCAAGGATGAAATCCTTGAGGGCTACCTGAACATCGTGAACCTGGGTGGTTCCAACTACGGTGTCGAAGCTGCCGCACAGTACTACTGGGGCATCTCCGCTAAGGACCTGAACGTGGCCCAGTCCGCTCTGATCGCGGGCCTGGTGCAGGCACCGAACGTGTACGACCCAACCGTGAACCCCGAGCTGGCCCGCGAGCGCCGCGACGTGGTGCTTGGCACCATGCTGCGCGACGGCAAGATTTCCGATAAGGAATACAGCGAGGCCATCGCCAGCGATATTAAGCTCGACATCCACCCCAAGTCGCAGGGTTGCTCCCTGAGCGGCGATAAGGCCTTCTTCTGCCGCTACGTGGTGAACTACCTGCTGCAGGACGAAAGCTTGGGCGCTACCGCCGAGCTGCGCAACACCGCGATTAAGCGCGGCGGTCTGAAGATTGTGACCACTCTGAACCCCGAGGCTCAGACCGTGGCCAAGCAGGCTGTGGACTCCACCCAGCCGGCCGCCACCAACTGGAACGACGTGAACTCCGCGCTGACCAGTGTCGAGCCGGGTACCGGTCGCGTGATTGCCATGGCTCAGAACACCGAGCTCGGTACCCCCGCCGATGCAAACGACCACTCCAAGACCGAGTACAACTACAACGTTGATGTAGCGTACGGTGGTACCCCTGGCTTCCAGCCCGGTTCGACCTTCAAGCCGATTATTCTGGCTCAGTGGCTGATTTCCGGCCGCGGTGCTAACGGTACCGTGAACGGTACCCAGCTGTTCTGGCCCACCAGCTTCGGCTGGAACGCCCGTTGCTACGACGGCGGCAAGTACTACTACACCGGCCAGGCAAACGGCTGGTCCTACAAGAACGCGTTCAACGGTGGCCTAGGCTACAACACCGCGGCGTACGGTATCCGCCAGTCGCTGAACTCGTACCTGTACGGCATGCTCTCTCAGCTGGACCTGTGCGATGTGCACGACCTGTCCATCAAGATGCACGCGCTGGACGGTACCGGCGAGCCGCTGCACAGCATCCCCGACCTGGGTACCAACATTGGTGGTACCAAGTACGGTATCTCCCCGCTGACCAGCGCTTCGATGTACGCGATTTTCGCATCCGAAGGTAAGTACTGCACCCCGCGCCCCGTCGATAAGATTCTGAAGAACAACGGCGACACCATGAAGGAATACCAGAACCAGTGCGAGCAGGTTCTGGACCCGGATATCGCAAACGGTGTCAGCTGGGTTCTGAAGGGCGTTATCCAGCCCGGCGGTTCCGCCTCGCAGCGCGGCATCGGCCTGCCGAACGGTTCGGCTGCAAAGACCGGTACGAACGATAACTCCTCGCAGACCTGGCAGGTGGGTTACACCCGCGGCCTGGCCACCGCGTCGTGGGTTGGTTCGAACAACCTCGGTTTCCGCTCTCTGAACGGTGTGGGCATTAACGGTCGCGTGCTGAACTACGTGGATGGTGCAACCTACGCTGGTGCCCAGTGGCAGACCTTTATGAAGGCCATCGCCCCGAAGTACGACACGAAGGACTTCACGACCCCCAGCGATAAGGTTCTGTCTTATAACTCCAACCCCAGCTAAGGCTGAGGTTTGAAAGGCGATTGATGATGTGTGAAAACGCAGTCAACGCCCGCGTCCCCGTGGCGGTCCCCGGCGCACGCGGCTCCTCCCCGCTCCTGAAGAAGGTTGCGGGGGCGGTAGCCGCCACTGTAGCTTTGGGGGCCGCCACGGCGGCATACGGGCACTTTATTGAGCTGAACAATTTTCAGCTCCGCACCGAGTCCCTGCCGGTGCTGCCCGCCGGTAGCCCCGACTTCAGGATTCTGCACATCTCGGACATGCACATGATTCCGGGGCAGCGGAAGAAGACCGAGTTCATGCACTCGCTGGCCGCACTCGAGCCGGACCTGGTCATGAACACGGGCGACAACCTCTCTCACGTGGGTGGCATGGAGCCGCTTCTGGAGGCGCTCGACCCGCTCATGGATTTCCCCGGCGTGTTTGTGCCCGGCTCGAACTGCTACTTCGCACCCATTTTCAAGAACCCGGCACGCTACCTGTGGCAGCCGCGCACCCCGCAGATGATTGAGGAAGGCTCGCGTGTAGCCCTGCCCATCGAGCAGATGCACGAGGCGTTCGAATCGCGCGGCTGGACCGGCCTGGTCAACCGCTACGATACGCTGACGCTGAACGGTCTGCGCCTGGAATTCTCGGGCGTGGACGATCCGCACCTGCGCTACGATAAGCACCCCGGTTTTGCTCCCGGAGCCTTCGACGAGAGCACCGAGCCGAGCGTGCGCATCGGCGTGGCTCACGCCCCCTACATGCGCACCCTGCACCGCTTCGTGCAGGACGGCGCGCAGGCCATCTTTGCCGGTCACACGCACGGCGGCCAGGTCTGTCTGCCGGGTGGTCGGGCGCTGGTCAGCAATTGCGATTTGCCGGCCTCGCGCGCCAAGGGCGTGAGCGAGCAGTCCGGCATCCCGGTGCAGGTTTCCGCCGGTCTGGGCACCTCCCGTTTTGCGCCGGTGCGCCTATTCTGCCCGCCCGAGGCAGTGCTCGTGACCCTGACGGCACGCGACGCCGATGAGCCCGCCGGCACGGCGGGTGGTCGCCACTAATGTCCGAGGCTTCAACAACGCATACAGGAAAGCAGCGCCGCAACCCGTTCCTCGAGACGGCGCCCGAACCGATTCCCGCACCCATCGACTACGCCGAGGGCAACCGGGCTCCCCGCACCCTGGCCGCCTACGCGCGCCCGATTCGCCTGCGCTGGAGCGTGGGCCTACTGGTGGCCTTCGGGGCCGGCGTGCTGGAAATTTCGATTCCGCAGGTACTCCAGATGATTGTGGATCACCTCTCGCACAGCGCCACTGAGAGCGCCATCTGGGCGGCGGGCGGCCTGGTGCTGGTCTTGGCGATTGCGCACGCATCCTTCGCGTACTGGCGACGCTGGCTGCTGGTGGATCCGACCTCCACCATCGAGATGTCCATGCGCATGAACTTCTTCGATCGGCTGCTCAGCGCACCAATTGCGCTGCTGGACCGTTGGCCTTCCGGCCAGCTGCTGACGCGTTCGATGAGCGATTTGGGCACGATACGCCGCTGGCTTTCCTTCGGCATCGTACAGCTGCTGACGGTGATCGTCATGTTCCTGGGCGGCGCCTTCTACATGCTGCAGTCATCGCCCCTGCTGGCGCTAGTCTTCGTGGTGACGGTGCCGGTGCTGGTGCTGTCGCTGGTGAACTTCACGCGCAAGTACTACCGGGTCTCCCATGAGATTCAGCAGCTGACCGGTGACCTTTCGACCCGCATCGAGGAGTCGGTGCGCGGCATCCGCGTGATTAAGGCGCTGGGACGCTCCCCCGAGCAGATTCGCGACTACTCCCAGGCCGTGGATGTTCTGCAGGAACGCGAGTACGGCAGGTCGATGCTCGTGGCCCGCGTGGCGCTGAACCAGACCCTGATTGTGGGTATCTCCACGGCAGTCGCGCTGGCTCTTGGCGCTTCGCAGGTCGCCAACGGCGCGTTGAGCCTGGGCGCGATGACCGCCTATTTTGCGGTGCAGACGACCGTGCTGAGTCATGTGATTCGTTCGACCTCGCTCATGTCCGCGTACCTGAGCTATAAGGTGGCTCTTGAACGTCATAACGAGGTCATGGACGAGCCTGGCTTTGAGGTGGTGCGGCTGATAGACCCGGCGAAGGCCGACGAGTACTCCCCGAACCCCGCGAACGTTCAGGATTCCGCGCAGCGCTCTTCTCTTTCTTCTCATCCTTCTGACGCCTCTGGAGCCGCACGCTCCGGAAAGGAAAGCATGCAGTACCCCAGCGGTGGCGCCGTATCGGTGGCTTTTAACCAGGTTTCCTTCAGCTACGAGGAGTCCGCCCCCGCAGTGAATCCGGCGGCTGATTCTTCGCTGGAGCACGGCGCGTATCTTCCGCAGGCTGACGTGCTACACGACGTGACGTTCAAGGCGTTCCCGGGCGAGATTCTAGCTCTGGTGGGCGCCACCGGTAGCGGCAAGTCCACGGTGCTCTCGCTGGTGCCTCGCTTCTACGAGCCGACCTCCGGCTCGCTCCGTCTGGGTTCGCACGATATGGCGGATCTTTCGGTGGAGCAGGTACGCGCGCAGACCGCGTTCGTTTTTGAGGAGGCGGTCCTCTTCTCCGGTTCGGTGCGCGAGAACGTGCTGATGGGCGTGGCCGACCAGTACGAGGGCGGCACCTCCGACGAGGATTACCCCGGCGGCGACGAGCTGGAGGCTACCCTGAACACCGCGTTGAAGCTGGCTGCCTGCAAGTTCGCCTACGAGCTGCCGCAGGGGCTGGACACGATTATCGGTGAGGAGGGTCTGAGCCTTTCGGGTGGCCAGCGTCAGCGCCTGTCCCTGGCGCGTGCCCTGGCGAAGCGTCCCTCCGTGCTGCTGCTGGATGACCCGTTCTCTGCGCTGGATGTTGATACCGAGGAGCGCATCATCAACGGTCTGCGCGAGGGCCTGGAGGGGCTGGGCGGCGCCACGACCCTGCTGACGGCGCACCGCCCCTCGACGGTGGCCCTGGCGGACCGCGTGCTGCTGATGGTTGACGGCACGATCACGGCGGAGGGTACCCACGCCGAGCTGATGGAATCTTCGGAGCAGTACCGCCGGCTGATGACCATGGAGGAGGGCTAATGCCAGCCCATTTCCCGGTGCCTTCCGAACGGGAAGCCAGCCCCGAGGAACGAGCCGAGACGAAGAGGCGCTCCCTTGCCCTGCTGAGCCATTCCCTGCGTCCGCATCGCGTGGCGCTCATTGTGTCGATTCTGTCGGTTTTTGTGGTCACGATTGCCTCGGCGGTTCAGCCGCTGCTGATTGCCCGCGTGCTGGACAGCGCCATCGCGCCCCTGCGTCAGGGGGATTCGGGGCCGCTGACGGTTCTCGTGGTGCTCTTCGCGGTGACGGTTGCGGTGGGCGCTCTTTGCAGCTGGCTTAACGTGGCCTGCACGGTGCGGGTTTCTCTGGGCGTGGTGGTGTACCTGCGCAAGCGGGTCTTTGCGCACGCCCAGTCGCTGAGCGTTTCTTTCCACGAGAAATACACCTCGGGTAAGGTTATTTCGCGTCTGACCAACGATATCGATACGGTGCGTTCCTTCCTGGATAGCGGCATCAGCCAGCTGGCCATCACCCTGCTGTCGATGGTTATTTCTGCGGCGGCTATTTTTGCGCTGGACTGGCGAATCGGCCTGCTGATGATGTTCATGGGTGTACCGATTTATTATCTGACGCGCTGGTTCCAGAGCCGTGCTACCCCGGTGTATCGCCGTATGCGCACCGAGTCGGCACGCCTGACGAGCCGTTTTGTCGAGACTTTTGCCGGTATCCGCGCGGTCAAGGCTTTTGGTGCGGAGGCGAAGCTCCGTTCCGAGTATGCGCAGACGGCAGAAAGCTACCGCGTGCGGGTCATGGACTCGGTTAAGGTCTTCGGCATCTACTCCCCCGTGCTGATTCTTCTGGGTGATGTGTTTATCGCGGCGGCCCTGGTGCTGGGCGGTTACGCGGTGCTCGGCGGCGATATGCAGGTCGGTACCCTGCTGGCGCTGGTGATTTACGCGCGGCGCGTGTTTGAGCCGGTCATGCAGCTTTCGGAGTTTTACAACATGTTCCAGTCCGCTATGTCGGCGTTGGAGAAGCTGTCTGCCTTCCTCGCGGAGAAGCCCGAGGTGGCCGATCCCGAGAATCCCGTTTCTCCCGTTCTCGAGAAGACCGGTCCTGCGGTTTCTTCGCCCGATGACTCAGCACGCGGCGCCCTGGTGGAGTTGGATAATGCGGTCTTCGGCTACACGAGTGAACGCCACGCCCTGCAAAAGACGAGCCTGCGCATCGAACCGGGTACGACGGTGGCTCTGGTGGGTCCGACAGGTGCCGGCAAGTCGACGATTGCCAAGCTCGTGGCGCGATTCTACGACGTGTCCTCGGGTGCCGTGCGCATCGACGGCGTGGATGTGCGCGACCTGACCGATGCGCAGCTACGCCGCGAGGTGCTTATGCTGACGCAGGAGGTATTCCTGTTCTCCACAAGCATCCTGGAGAACATCCGCATGGGTAACCCGCAGGCGAGCGATGAGCAGGTGAAGGCGGCCGCGAAGGCGGTTGGCGCCGATGCGTTCATTGAGCGACTGCGCGACGGCTACGACTCGCTTTTGGGCCGCGGCGGTATCTCCCTGTCCGCGGGTCAGCGTCAGCTGGTGTCCTTTGCCCGCGTTTTCCTTGCTGATCCGCGCCTGCTGATTCTTGATGAGGCGACCGCCTCGCTGGATATTCCGAGCGAACGCGCCGTGCAGAAGGCCCTGCACACACTGTTGAGGGGGCGCACGGCCCTGGTGATTGCCCATCGCCTCTCAACGGTGCTCAGCGCCGACCGCGTGCTGGTGATTCGGGATGGCGCCGTGGTAGAGGATGGCTCCCCGCAGCAGCTGATTGCCGCCGGTGGTCGCTTCGCAGCGATGTACGCCTCCTGGGATGAGCTGAACCGGGCGCCGGAGGAAGGCGAATAACCCGGCTCCGAGGCTTGCTTCAGCCTCTAGCACGGGTCGAGCGATTTTTTGGTTGCTCTGTTTGCGTTCCGTATTTTTTTGGGTTATCCTAGGTGAGTTGCCTACGGTATTCGCCGATAGGTTAACCTCGGGATGTGGCGCAGCTTGGTAGCGCGCGTCGTTCGGGACGACGAGGTCGCAGGTTCAAATCCTGTCATCCCGACAGATAGCCCCGGTCATGGTTTCATGACCGGGGCTTTGTCGTACCCGCAGTAATTCTGCCGCAGGTCTCTCAGCAGATTCCGGCGCATATTCTGCTGTATGTGCTGAGTACATAGAAGCGACCCCCTACCCGCGGTACGCAGATAGGGGGTCGTCGTTCACGCTACGTGTTTCTAGCCGCGCCCGGAGATAAGGGCGAGGATTGTCTCCAGGGGGCCGCGGCCGGCCAGGGAGCGCGCCATGCGGGCCCAGAGTGCGCAGAATCCCACCGCGATGATGATGCCCAGAATCAGGAAGGCGGTCCAGTACACGGCGGTGCCCCAGCCTCCCGTGGCAACGTAGTGCTCACCCACGGTAAAGGCCTTGATGGTGGGGCCGGCGTAGATAATGAGCGCGCTCAGCACGATGGAGGCGCTCAGCGACATCTGCCCGAGGCGGGCAACGGGGGTGAGGGCACCCGCCTGTGCGGAAAGTAGTCGCGCACATTCGGCCCAGAAGTAGAGCGTAGCGGCCAGGCTGAGGGTCAGCTGCACGTGGGGCGCATCCAGCACGCCGAGCCCGGTGTAGGGGTTGAAGACGCGGTAGACGGAGAGCGCCAGCACTGCGAGCACGACGGGCACCGCGATTTTGGCCCCCAGGCTCGTGTAGAGGCGCACCAGCAGAATACCCAGGCACATGACCCAGAGCAGCTGGGCGCTGGCGGTAAGGTTCAGACCGTTGGCCTTGAGGAAGGGAAAGGCACCGGCGCTCCACGCATCGGCCCGCGCTGCGGCTTCGAGGAGAATGTCGTGGGTCCAGGAGAGGTACGGGCTCGCGGCAATGGTCAGCACGGCGAGGCCCCAGAGCGGCAGATACACGACGGCCAGGGTCAGCAGGGTCAGGATCGCCAGGTGAATGAGCATATCGAAGGGCAGCGAGTATGCGAAGCCCTGGGCGGGCGTGGTCACGCCCGGTAGCGGAACGTAGGCCGCGCCCTGCACGACGGCGACGCCCAGCACGAGCAGGGCGAGGAAACGCACGATGGTCCCGGCGAAGAGCTGCGGGAAGCTTGCGGTGCGCGCGTAGTGCCAGGCCGCGGCTCCAAGGATGGCGGCGAAGAGCGGCTCGGCGGGGGTGACCAGTTGCGGCACCCAGAATCTCCACGAGACGGGGATAAGTTGCAGCCAGTACCCGAAGGCGATGAGCAGGGTGAGCACGGCGTAGGCGCGGGCCAGGTCGAGTCCGAGGTCGCGTCGCGTTCCGCCGAGGGAGGCGGCACGCAGGGCGGGGCCGCCGGAGGTGGTGGGCGCTGTGGTTCGTGCTGCCATGTCCTCGCTCCTTGTAGTGCCGTGTTTGAGAGTCTGTGCGCGTGCCAGGGGTGTGTGGCCCTGCCAGGGTATCTGCCGCATCCGGTGGTGTGTGCCGGATGCGCTGGCATAGGTGTTAAGTGTAACGGTGGAAGCTGTGACTGCTTGGGCGGTGGCGCGGAGGTTTTGCTCTCATGGCGTTTCTCTCCTCGGCTGTTGGCTGCTATTGACTGGTGCCTCTTACCCTTCGGTGAGTGCTGTTCAAGTGTTGTTGTGTGGGGTTGAGTGTGTACCATTGGTACGTTCTTAAAGGTGGGGCCATCCCGCGGGCACTTCGCCCCGGTTATTTTCCTATACGTGCCTCTACCCGCACATACACCACGTTGAGGTTTTATGTTTTCGACTTTTTCCCCTCTTTTTCTGACGGATTGGGGGACTTCCGGTGCTCTTCTGGCTTCGGGTACGACTCTTTCGGAAGGGTCGAGCCACGATAACGGACAGTTTGTGTCCATTTTCTGGATTACTTTGGTGGCACTAATTTCTCCGGTTCTTTCACGGCTGACGGGCAAGAAAATCCCCGATGTGGTTTTCCTGCTTATTTTTGGCATGCTCATCGGCCCGAACGTGCTGCATTTGGCCGGTACCGAGGGCGGCATCCCCCTGCTGAAGGAGCTTGGCTTGGGCATGCTCTTTTTGATTGCGGGCTTTGAGATTAACGTGTCGTCGCTGCGTAGCCGTCAGGGCTATAGCGCGATTGCCACATGGTTTGTGTGCTTTGCGTTGGGCATGACGGGTACGGCAGTGATTACGTCGTTCTCGCATGAGCTGAATACGTATATTGCGGTGGGCATGGCGCTGAGTTCTACGGCCTTGGGTACTCTGCTACCGATGTTGAAGTCTCACGGTGCTGCTGGCACTCCGGTGGGTAATGCGGTGCTGGTGCACGGTGCCGTGGGTGAGCTTCTGCCGGTTTTCGCTATTTCGTTGTTGCTGTCTTCGCGTTCGCCGGGCATGGCGTTTGTGGTGTTGTTGGCGTTTATGGTGGTTGCGGTTGTTACGGCGCTGATTCCTCACCGTCTGTTTGCGCATGTGCCGGGTCTGCGTCAGATTATGGCCGCGGAGGCGAATACGACCGGCCAGACGGTTCTGCGTCTTGCGATGTTCCTGCTGGCGACCCTGATCATGTGTACTGCCCTTTTTGATTTGGATGCGGTGCTGGGCGCCTTTGCGGCGGGCCTGATTCTGCGTACACTGACCCCTCCGGCGGCTCTGCATATGATAACTCACCGCCTTGAGGTAGTTGGTTTTACCTTCATGATTCCGCTGTTCTTTGTGGTCAGCGGTATGGGCATTGATGTTTCCGCCGTGGTGGCTAAGCCTCTGGGTCTGCTTGCCGTGGTGGTGGGTATTCTGCTGTGCCGCGGTGTTCCGGTGCTGTTGGCGGAGCATTTCTTCGATACCCGTTCGGAGTTGGCCACTCGCGCGCAGAAGGTGCAGTTGGCGTTGTATTCGGCGGCGGGTCTGCCGATTATTGTGGCGGTGACGGAGGTTGCGACCAGTTCGGGTCTTCTGGAGAAGTCCACGGCGTCGCTGCTGGTGGCAGGTGGTGCCCTGACGGTTCTGCTCTTCCCGCTGTGGGCGTTGGGTATTCGTCAGGCGTTTGGTTCTGCTGAATCGCCTGCGCAGGCGCCGAGCCGTAAGGAACAGATGAATGCGATGAAGGCTCAGCGTAATGCGCAGGCGAAGCTGACACCCGGACTCATCCCGACGGTTCGCGCTGAGGGCAAGGCGCAGAGCCGCGATGAGGAGGGTGCCCCCACCCGCGCTACCGCGAAGAAGCGTGCGGTTACGCGCTCCTCTTCTCGAGATTCTTCACACGATCTCTCGGACTAGGCTCCTACCGACCGCATAGAGTGGTTGTATTCCTACTCTGCGCCCATCGCGCCGAGTATAAGGTTACATCCACTTTATGTGGTTTTTGTCCATAAAACCCAAACACTCGCTATTCCTTGTATCACATCTCCACTCCCTCAAGTTTTTGCATTCCAGGCATTGACGCAAACTTTTCGGGACGCTCTTTAGTGGACGGCCACCCCTGAAAACCCTGTCTATTCCTGCCCTCGGGGCCTTTTTTCATTAAATTCGGATTTTTCACGCAAATATTACGAGACATGACGTGTCTTAGCTTTTGCGGGTGACACCCTGTCCTATAAAATTGAAAGTGCACAGGGCTCGGTCCCTAAACACACATAAAACAACTACATACGCAGAGCCGCTTCTGCCTTGGCAGGAGCTGGTGCGCACCCTCTCACACGGGGTGTGCTCTTGCCGGAGATATAGCACCCGTTATACCCCCGAAGGCTCTCAATGATGAGGAGGAATATATGAGCGAGAGAGTTTACTCTCCTTAGATAGCACCTCTAGGCCTCGCACTGAATCCTAACGATTGTCTGCACACACAGTCACTTCCGAAGGAAACATCATGCACCATCTACTCCTTACCGCGAGTACCGGTGGCGTGGAGCTGGACTTCCCGGCCTGGCTCCGAATTACCCACTTTATTAACTTCATTATGATGGGCTTCCTGATTCGTTCAGGTTGGGAAGTTCTCGCCTCTCACCCCCGTCTGTACTGGAACAACCACTGCACCCCGGGTTCCGAGTGGATCAAGTTCACCAAGGACAAGGTCCCTACCACCCCCGGTGAGTTCACTGCCCGTGACGATCAGCGTTCCCTGTCGCCGCTCATCTCCCTGCCCGGCAAGGGCCAGATTGGTCTGGGCCGCGCATGGCACGCACTGGTCACCTTCATCTGGATTGCTAACGGCCTGATTTACGTGGGCCTGCTGTTCCTGACCGGTCAGTGGCGCCGCATCGTCCCCACCAGCTGGGACATCATTCCCCAGGCTTGGGAGTCCATCCAGATTTACGCTGGCCTGCATATCCCTTCGATTGAGCACTTCCAGCCGTACGACGCTCTGCAGCAGATCATGTACTTCACCGTGGTGTTCATCGTGGCACCGCTGATGATTGCAACCGGCCCGATCATGAGCCCGGCCTTCTGCGGTCGCTTCCCCGGCTACGTGCGCCTGTTCCGTAACCGTCAGACCGCCCGTTCCATCCACTTCCTGGGCATGGCCTTCTACTGCGTGTTCACCGTCATCCACGTGGCTCTGGTGTTCGTTGTTCACCCGCAGTACAACATCGCCCACATGATGCTGAACAAGCCCTACAACGAGATTGACGCTGCTCAGTTCGCACAGGCAGTGACCATGCTGATTGGCGGCATCGTCTTCGCTGTGGCCCTGTGGCTCCTGGCTTCCTACTGGTCCCTGCGCGACCTGCGATTCACCCAGACATTCATTTGGGGTCTGACCCAGCCGATTCGTAACGTCCTGCTGGATCGCATCTCCTCGCGTCAGGTTCAGAAGAAGACCTTCACCGATGCTGACATCTCCCCCTTCCACTGGGTCAACACTCGTCCCCCGACAGAGCGTGAGAGCACCGAGTGGAACCGCTTGAAGGAGCAGGAGTTCGTTGACTACCGCCTCGAGATTGGCGGCCTGGTCAAGGAGCCGAAGTCCCTGAGCATCGACGACCTGAAGAAGCTCGGCAAGGAAGTCAACATCACCATGCACACCTGTATGCAGGGTTGGACCGGTATTGCTAAGTGGGAGGGCGTGCGCCTGCGCGATGTCCTCGCACTGGTAGAGAAGACCGACGAAGCTCGCTACGTCATGGTCACCTCCTTCGGCCACGTGGGCCACACCTATGACGGCCGCCCGACCGAACCCTACTACGAGTGCCTGGACGTCTCCATGGCAATGGAAGACGAAACCATCCTGGCATGGGGCATGAACGACAAGCCGCTGCCCGACGTGTACGGTGGCCCGCTCCGTCTGCGTGCTGACTCCATGCACGGCTACAAGATGGTGAAGTGGGTCAAGAAGATCGAGTGGATTAACGATTACCGCGACGTTGGCGACGGCCAGGGCGGTAGCCGTGAGGACTCCGGTCTGCAGCACTTCGACGCACGTGCCTAATTCGTAGCGCATCCTCTCAGACCATTCGGTCCGTGTGTATCTGGCGGACCCGGCTCTGAGGAGCACACACCCTGGGCGGGGGAAGAGCAATCTTCCCCCGCCCTTGTTTTATGCCCCCGCGCCGCGCATAGCCCGTCTGCCGGGCCCCATGGGGTCCGGGGCTCGGTGCATCCTACACCGGCTATTTCGAGCAGAGACGTTTTTGTACAGGGACGTTTGTACAGGGGGTATTCTCTCAGCAGGAGCCTCGGCCGGCGCGCCTCAATGCTGACGCAATCACTCCTAAAACGCCGCAGCTTCTCTGCTGACGGCCTGAGATATATCGTGCGATAGAAGGGATAGGCATAAACGTAAGGAACCGCCTAGCGGGCTTTGAAAGCCTGCTAGGCGGTTCCTTATCTAGAGGTTCCGCTTACTTGGCGTCGTAGATGATGACGTCCAGGGTACGGGGGCCGTGCACACCCTCCACGCGAATCAGCTCGATATCGCTGGTCGCGGAGGGGCCGGAGATCATGGTCACCGGGCGGGTGTAGGTGATACGCTCAATCGCCTCGGGCACCAGCTCCACCACGGTGGAACGCGGGACCACGCAGATGTGGTGGTCGGGCACCAGGGTGATGGCGCGGCGGCCCTCATCGGGGTTGGTGTTCAAGAAGATCGTGCCGGTCTCTGCGCAAGAGACGGTCGAACCGGTCACCACGGCGTCCACGGCGTCCAGTTCCTTCAGGCTCAGGCAACCGGGCTTGAGGGCGCTACCGGAGTCGGTGACGTGCTTTCGCTCGGCGGTATCGGCGGGCAGCCACTTCTTATCCAGGCCCTCGGGCACCACGTAGGTGGACTTCTCACCCAGGCGCTCCGCGATAACCTCGGAGATGTTCTCCGGGGTGGCGAAGAAGACGTTAGCCTTGTAGTCGATCAGACGGCCGACGAGCATGTCGATGGTCTGCTCCTCGGTCAGCTCGCTGACGCGACGGTAGTTACGAACCGGCTCCGGTGCGGGGCCTACGCCCTCGAGAGAGGAGCGGATGCGTGCGAGGATATCTTCCTTAGCAGAGGACATTAGTTGTTCTCCTTAGCTTCGCGGGCTTCCTGAGCAGCCTTAGCGTTTGCAGCCGCTTCAGCTGCCTTACCCTTGTTGGCCTCGATGAGTGCCTGAATATCAACGCGCGGTGCGTTATCGCGTGCCGCGGTCTTGCCCTTCTCCTTCTTCCACCAGTTGCGGAAGGATTCCTTGGGAGGCTCGGGGATGTCACGGTACTCGGTCCAGCCGCCAACGATACCGGGAACAGCGGTAATCTTGTGCTTGCGACCGGCGATGAGGCGGGACATGGGCAGACCGCGCTCCGCGACCGACATCATCTTGCCGGAGGTGAAGAGCTTCTTCGCGCCGAGCATCATGGCGTCCATCTGCGAGAAGGGAGCCTTCTTGTTACCCTCGAACTCGCGAACGGCGTGCTTGGACTCGACATCCTTGGCGCGCAGGTGCACGAGAACCTCGGGGAAGTTAATCTTCACGGGGCAAACCTCGAAGCACGCACCGCAGAGCGAGGATGCGTAGGGCAGCGAGTTGTTGTGCGCAGCCTCGATACCGGAGAGCTGCGGGGACAGAATCGCGCCGATGGGGCCCGGGTAGGTGGAGCCGTAGGCGTGACCGCCGGCGCGCTCGTACACGGGGCACACGTTCATGCAGGCGGAGCAACGGATGCAACGCAGAGCCTGGCGGCCAACCTCGTCGGCCAGAACGGCGGTACGACCGTTGTCAATGAGGATGACGTGCATGTTCTGCGGGCCGTCACCGGGGGTGACGCCGGTCCACATGGAGGTGTAGGGGTTCATGCGCTCACCGGTGGAGGAACGGGGCAGCAGCTGCAGGAAGGCCTCGTAGTCCTGGAAGGTGGGCAGAATCTTCTCGATACCCATGAAGGTAATCAGGGTGTCGGGCAGGGTGAGGCACATACGGCCGTTACCCTCGGACTCCACGATAGTCAGGGTACCGGTCTCGGCGATGCCGAAGTTAGTGCCGGAGACTGCCACGGTGGTGTTCAGGAACTTGTTGCGCAGGCGGTTACGGGATGCCTCTGCCAGTTCTGCCGGCTCATCGGTGATGTCCGGGTTGATACCCTCAATCTCGCGCAGGAAGATGTCGCGAATCTCGCGGCGGTTGCGGTGAATTGCGGGCACCAGAATGTGGGAGGGGCGGTCGTGGCCCAGCTGCACGATTTCCTCGGCGAGGTCGGTCTCGATGGCGTTAATGCCGTTTTCCTCGAGGAACTCGTTCAGACCGGTCTCTGCGGTTGCCATGGACTTGATCTTGATGATTTCGTCCACGCCCTGCTCGCGGATCAGGTCCAGAGCAATCTGGTTTGCCTCGGAGGCGTTGCGGGCCCAGTGCACGTGGCCACCGGCAGCGGTGAAGTTGCGCTCGAACTGCTCGAGCAGCTCGGGGAGGTTTGCCAGAACGTAGTTCTTGACGCCCTCACCGGTGTTGCGCAGCTCCTGCCAGTCGGGCAGCTCTGCGGTGACGCGGGCGCGCTTGTTACGAATCGCGTGGGTCACGAAGCGCAGGTTGGAGCGCAGCTGCTCGTTCTTGAGCTCTTCCTTGGCGTACTTGGGGAAGGGGATTTCTTCGAAAATGTTGCCCTCGCCGTAATGAACGACCTTGGGCATACCAAGCTGAATAGCGGTCATGAGGTCTTGTCTTTCCTTAGGCGATCGAGAGCTCGATGTTCTTCGAGTCAATCTTGAGCGGGTTTTCCTTGGTGGAGGCGAGGATCTCAGCGAAGTGGATGGTCTTCACATCGGAGCCGCGGCGCGAGAGCGCACCACCGATGTTCATAAGGCAGGAGCAGTCGCCGCCGGTGCAGATGGATGCGCCGGTTGCCTCGACGTTGTCGGCCTTGTCGTTGACCATGGCGCCGGAAACATCGGGGTTCTTGAAGGAGAAGGTACCGCCGAAGCCGCAGCACTGGTCCATGCCCTCAATCTGGGTGTACTTGATGCCCTCAACGGTGCGGACCAGGTCCTGCTGACGGGTGCCCAGGCGGAGCAGACGCATACCGTGGCAAGAGCTGTGGTAGGTGACGTGCTCGGGGAAGTAGGAGCCGAGCTGCTCGGCTGCGTTGGTGATGCCGAGGACGTCGATCAGCAGCTGGGAGAGCTCGAAGGTGCGAGAGGCAATCTGCTCGGCCTTCAGGGCCAGGGCCTCATCGCCGCGGCTGCGGGCTACCATAGCCTGCTGGTCGCGCAGGGAGGCAACGCAGGAGCCCGAGGGGGCAACGGCCACATCCCAGTCCCAGGAGTCGAAGGCCTCGACGTGGTTCTTGATGATTTCGTAGCCGTCGTCGAAGTAACCCGAATTGACGTGCATCTGGGAGCAACAGGTCTGGTTCGGGGGGAAGACAACCTCGTGGCCCAGGCGCTCAAGAATTTCGACGGTGGCGCGAGCTACGCGGGGGTACATGCCGTCAACAATGCACGTGGAGAAGAGTGCAATACGCATGACTTGCCGTCCTTTCCTCTGTATTCAGAGTTTCTCGGTCTCACCGCCTGCGTCTGGGGCAGGCGGAGCATTGTTCTGCGTACTTTGCCGGGCCGTTGGTGGGATGCCCATAAGCACGAACAGACGGTGCACGCCCCAAGCGGAGGTGGGATGCGGTGGGATCAGAAACCGTGGTGATGTCTTATCTCGTCCTTGTTATTTAACACTGTTACGTTTCTTTTCTCTACTCGGAATAGGGCATACTTTCCTTGTTAAATAAAGGGTTAGGTCATCCTGACTCTAAGATACATTTTCTTACCTTCCGGTATATGTGACCTCATCTCTTCTCGAACCGCGAATCAGAGCATCCCGTCGGGGTACATTTGAACGCTCATCAAACGCAGATATGCAATGTGTGGATTCGCGGGAAATGGGCACAAACCCCCTTTCTTTCAATGTTTTAGAGGCATTATTTTTCACAAAACCAACAATCAGTGTGCATTTTTCCCGCGTCACATTTGATTCCCTGCCGTACAGAAATGGGTACCCATAGGTCGGTCTCGCGAGTTGTGTGTCAGAACCTGGAATTAACTATCAGCGCCGCAACATAGCGGCAAATTCACAGAAAAATTTCGAGCCCGACCCGCTCGACGGCCTGTAACGAAGCTGCGTGCTTTTGGCGAAACCGTAATACGTCGGGTATGGTTCTATACATGCGATGAATGGTCTGACCACATCCCCGCATGGGAAACAATGACCCGTTCCCCAGCGGGATTATCTATGGTCTGACCACACACAAGACACACCCTGAACCAAAGGAGTTCCAGTGGAAACTTATACCGCTGTAACCAATGCAGTGGGAGGTAGCCTCGGCCTCAGCGCACTCGTGGCAACCATTCCCCTCCTCACCTTCTTTGTGATGCTACTGGGCGTTAAGGCACGCGCTCACTGGTCCGCACTCGTGGCACTGGCAGCATCCATCCTCGTAGCAGTCCTGGGCTTCCACATGCCCGCTGACCTCGCCGGTCTGAGCGCCGTCCGCGGTGGCATCTACGGCCTGGTCATCTGCTGGGTTATCCTCGGTGCAATCTGGTTCTACCAGCTCACCGTTCTCTCCGGCCGCTTTGAAGACCTGCGCCGCGTCTTCGACCGCCTCGGCGGCGGCGACCTGCGCATCCAGGCTATCCTCATCGCATTCTGCTTCGGCGGTCTGCTCGAGGCACTGGCTGGCTTCGGCGCTCCCGTTGCAATTACCGCAACCATGATTCTCGCCCTGGGCGTTAAGCCCCTCAAGGCTGCTATTACCGTTCTGCTCGCTAACACCGCACCCGTGGCATTCGGCGCAGTTGCTGTCCCGATTACCACCGCAGCTGACGTCGGCGGCAAGGACGCACACGTTATCGCAACCATCGTTGGTCACCAGGCTCCGTTCCTGGCAATGCTCGTTCCGCTCATCCTGCTCGTCATCCTCGACGGTATGAAGGGCCTGAAGGACGCTTGGCTGCCCGCACTGATCATCGGTGTTTCCTTCGCAATTACCCAGTGGGTCACCGCTGCTACCCCCGCGTTCAACCTGACCGACGTTGTTGCTTGCATCGTCTCCATGGGTGTTGCTGTTATCTTCCTGCAGTTCTGGAAGCCGCGCGGCGTCGAGGGCGTTCGTGAACGCTACGGCCTGCCCGCACAGGCTGAAGAGAAGGAAGCTCTGCCCGCCGTTCGCGTCTGGATGGCACTGCTGCCCTACGTCATCGTCGTTGCAATCTTCGGTGTTGCTAACCTGCACGCTGGCCTGAAGGCATGGCTGAAGAGCTTCGTCCTCAAGATCGACATCCAGGCTCTGAGCTCCCGCCTCGTCACCGCTGACGGCAAGCCCGTCAAGGATGCAGTCTACAACTTCGCGTGGATGTCCAACCCCGGCACCCTGCTGATCATCTCCGGTCTGGTTGTTGCTGTGGTCTACTTCTTCTTCAACGAGAAGGGCCGCTACGCCTTCAAGTTCCCGGCAATCTTCACCGAGTTCGGTTCCGTTGTCTACCGCATGCGTTGGTCCATCCTGACCATTGCTTCGGTTCTGGCACTGGCATACGTCATGAACTTCTCTGGTCAGACCATTGCTATGGGTACCTTCCTGGCAGGCCTGGGCACCGTCTACGCGTTCCTCGCACCGGCTCTGGGCTGGATCGGTACCGCTGTGACCGGTTCGGACACCAGTGCGAACGCACTGTTCTCCAAGCTGCAGGTGTCTGCTGCTGAGAACCTGCAGCACGCAGGTATCCACGGCGCAACCCCCGAGCTCATGCTGGCTGCTAACACCACTGGTGGTGTGGTCGGTAAGATGATCTCCCCGCAGTCGCTGGCTATTGCTGCTACCTCCGTGGACATGGAAGGCAAGGAATCCGACATCCTCAAGGCTGTCCTCCCCTGGTCCTTCGCTATGCTCCTGTTCGTCTGCGTCCTGGTCTTCCTGCAGACCAACGTTCTGTCCTTCCTGGTTCCCTAATCTGAGGCTCACCCCTTAGAGAGTTCTTGAGGTGAAAGCCTCAAGGGCCGTAGGACATTCGCCCCGGTATTTTCCGGTGGCCACGGCGGGGCGGCGAACCTTCTGGGTTCCGCCGCCCCGCTTTCTTTGTCCCTCGGCTTCCCTTCACTTCGCTTCAGCCGCTCGGAGCTTCCGCTCTTCCATACTCCCCCTCGTTATTAGGAGATTTCATGCCGCAGACTTCTCAGGATGACCTTCGGCCCGGTGCCTCCCCATCCGATGCGACAGCGTCCGAGCCGGTTCAGCCTGCGCGGCTCCACGCTCACGAACCAATCCTGAAGGACCGCAGCTACAGCATCGTTCTGGAGACTTTTGAGCGTCGCCTGCGTCTGGGTGAGCTACGCGTGGGCGATAAGCTCCCCTCCGAGCGTGAGCTGGCGGCGCGGTACGGCATTTCCCGCCCCTCGGTGCGTGAGGGGCTGCGGGTTCTAAATGCGCTGGGTCTGATTCGCTCGAGCACGGGTTCGGGCCCGAAGTCGGGTGCGATTATCATTTCGGAGCCTTCGGATGCGCTCAGCTGGGCGCTACGCATGCACATTGCGACCCGTAGCCTGCCGGTGAAGGACGTTGTCTCAACCCGCCTGCTGCTGGAGGGCCCGGCGGCGCGTGCGGCGGCGGCTGCACCGGATTCCCCGGAGCGTGAGGCGGCGTTGGAGCGGGCGCGCGTACACCTTACGGAGATGGATGAGCAGATCAGTAACGAGCGTTTCCATTTCTGCGATACGCGTTTTCACTATGAACTGTCGAAGCTCGGCGGCAATATTGTGCTTGATACGGTGATTGACTCTCTGCACATGGCGACGATGAGTTATGTGCAGGAGGCGGTTCCTTTCCTGAAGGATTGGGAGGCGGTCAAGCGCACGTTGCAGCAGCAGCATTACGGCATTATTGAGGCGATCACTTCGCACGATGAGCAGGCGGCCTATGAGCGGGTGTGCGAGCACATTACGTGGTTCTATTCGCTGTCTGACAGGGCTGCGGAGGAGCGGGCACGGCAACATCCGGCGCGGGATATTCTGCACGAGGATTTGTGCCACGAAGGTGTACACGATGAAGACGCTCACGACGGCTAGACTTTGCCCCTCAACCTCATAAACCCACATAGCTAAAGGGCGGTGCCCCGGAAGATTGACCTTCCGGGGCACCGCCCTTTAGCTATCTCAAAGACTTATTCAGCCCGAAATATTGAGTTTAGAACTTCGTGCCGGTCAGACGCTCATACGCCTCAACGTAACGGGCACGAGTCTTCTCCACAACCTCCTCAGGCAGGTGCGGCACGTTATCCGAACCGTCCCAACCCGCCTCCGGGGAACGCAGCCAGTCACGCACATACTGCTTATCGAAGCTCGGCTGCGCACGGCCCGGCTCGTACTGCTGAGCATCCCAGAAACGCGAAGAGTCCGGGGTCAGCACCTCATCGCCCAGGGTGATCTCGCCGCGGTACGAATCGGTACCGAACTCCATCTTGGTATCCGCCAGAATAATGCCCTGCTCGCGAGCAATCTTCTCCGCGGTGGTGTACAGGCTCAGGCTCAGCTCCTCCAGGCGCTCACCCACCGGCTGACCCACCTCAGCGTACAGCTCCTCACGGGTCACCAGCTCATCATGTTCACCCACCTCAGCCTTACCGGTCGGAGTGAAAATCGGGGTGTCCAGGCGGGAACCATCCACCAGACCCGCAGGCAGCTTCACACCAGCAATCTCACCGGTCTCGTTATACGCCGCCAAGCCCGAACCGGTCAGGTAACCGCGCACAATGCACTCCACCGGGAACATGTTCAGCGAACGGCAAATCATCGCGCGACCAGCCACGACATCCGGCACGTCAGTGGACAGCACGTGGTTCGGAACCTGCTTAAGCTGCTCAAACCACCACAGGGACATCTGAGTCAGAATCTTGCCCTTATCCGGAATCTCGGTAGGCAGAATACGGTCAAAAGCGCTAATACGGTCCGAAGCAACAACCATGACCGAACCGGCACGCAACTCAGCGTCATCATTGACGGTCAAGCCGGTAGCGTCAAAACGTTCCTCATTCGGAACGTACAGGTCGCGGACCTTACCGGAATAAATGTGAGTCCAGCCCGGGATTTCCAGGGGGTTAGAACGAGAAGTCATGAGAATTTCTCCTGATGAGGTGGTGTGATGTGGATGCAAAAAGTCTGTGTAATTACAATACCGCGACAGGCACGGCTCCCGATAGTGCCATCAGTCATCAATACGGCACAATCTTGAGGCAAAGAAGCGACCGGCTCCCCCACCTTCAAGCGGGGAAGCCGGTCACCTTAGGTTTTAGCCGCGCGGAGCGGGAATGTGGATGCGGTTCTCCACAGCCTTCAGCGCAATGTCGGTGCGGTACTGCGCGCCAGCCCAGGAGATAGCGCGAACACCCTCGTAGGCGGCGTCGCGGGCGGCGCCCAGGTTCTCACCGAGCGCCACAACGGCCAGCACGCGGCCGCCGGCGGTGTGGATTTCCTCGCCGGAAACCACGGTGCCCGCGTGAATCACGTGCACACCCTCCAGGGCATTCGCCTTATCCAGGCCGGAGATGACGTCACCCTTACGGGGAGTGCCCGGGTAATTCTCGGCGGCCATGACCACGTCCACCGCGGTGCGGGGATCCCAATCCAGCTCGGTACCCTCAGAAATTTCACCGCGAGCAGCCGCACGCAGCAGCTGACCCAGCGGGGTGCGCAGACGTGCCAGTACCGCCTGGGTTTCCGGGTCGCCAAAGCGGGCGTTGAACTCGATAACGCGCACGCCGCGGCTGGTCACCGCCAGACCGCAGAAGAGCACGCCCACGAACGGGGTGCCGCGCTCAGCCATGCGAGCCACGGTCGGGCGTGCCACCTTCTCCACGACCTCCTGCACGAAGCCCTCGGGCAGCCAGGGAAGCGGGGTGTAGGCGCCCATACCGCCGGTGTTCGGGCCCTCGTCGTTGTCGAAAATGCGCTTGAAGTCCTGAGCCGGGGACAGCGGCAGAACGTTCTTACCGTCAGAAATGACGAAGAGGGACACCTCGGGGCCGTCCAGGTACTCCTCTATGACCACGGATCCGCCAGCCTCAAAGCAAGCCTGAGCGTGCTCCAGTGCCGCGGCGCGGTCCTCGGTCACCACGACGCCCTTACCGGCGGCCAGGCCGTCGTCCTTGACTACGTAGGGGGAGCCGAACTCATCCAGCGCCGCCTGCGCTTCATCGGCGTTCGTTGCCACGTAGGCGCGCGCGGTCGGCACGGAGGCCTCTTCCATGACCTGCTTAGCGAAAGCCTTGGAACCTTCCAGCTGTGCGGCAGCTGCAGAGGGGCCGAAAACATCAAAACCCGCCTCACGCAGTGCATCGGAGACACCTGCGACGAGGGGCGCCTCCGGGCCGATAACGACCAGGTCGGCGTTCAGTTCGCGTGCCAGGGCGGTTGCCTGGGCGGGGTCATTCGCATCAATTGCGTGGACGGGAACATCCTGGGCAATGCCGGCGTTGCCGGGGGCGCTGTGCACCTCGGTTACCTCAGGGTCGCGCAGAAGCGCTCGAATAATTGCGTGTTCGCGGCCGCCGGGGCCCAGTACCAAAACCTTCATGCTATTCAGGGTACCCGCTATCACTCTAAAAATGTGAGCTGAGCACACTAAAAATGCGGCTCTTCTCATGTAGCGGCACATTCGCAAGAATGCACGCTAGAGAAGAGCCGCACAGCTCGGCAGGTGATGCTACCGAATCAGGCTAAAGCCTTAGATGAGGGCGGTAATAGAAGCCAGGCCGCCGAAGACAATACCGGGAGCGTTCGCAATAATAATCGGAATGTCCTTCTTGGGGCGCCACAGACCGTACAGAACCCACAGGGTGCAGTTCACGGCAGCAACCAGAGGCTGAATCCAGTCACCCTTGTGACCGTTCAGGTTACCGATAATCTGCGGGAAGTAGAACACGTACATGAGCACTGCGGTCACAGAAGCAACGCGAGCCAGGATGGGGAAGAACTTTGCGTGAAATTCAGATTCTGCGCTCAAACCGCCCTTGTGTGCGGTGTTCTGTGCGGAGGTAGTTGCGGAGGTGTTGTTCTGCTCTGCCATGGATGTACTCCTTTACATGGTTTGCCGCTCACCGTTCAAGAGTAAGTTGAGGGGGGGGGGTGAGGGGCACTAAGGATGCATACTCGTACCGGGCCGCGCCTAACTAGTTGCGCCTAGACGTGGGGACCCGGGGGGGGTGCATCATTTGCGTACTGAATACATTACGCCCGTTCTCAGACTGCATATCGGGGCATGTCAGAGATGATGAACCGTGGATACACTCATAGCTCATCGACTGACGGGGTGGGTTTTGCTCATCTGCCGCTGCCTTGGTCATCGCCGTATTCATGAGGCGGTACGTCGAGGCGCCGGAATGGTTCGTCGGGCGTCGATCGCGGTCGGTCCTATGCGGTGCTGGGTTCTTTGGTTCGTGCGGGCGGTGCCTCGCTCACGTACCTTGGTCTTACCCGTTGCGCTTGAGCACCCTTCAATTATAAAAATGAGTTACTCATAACTTCAACTCGCAGTAAACGTGAATCTCTTCACACGTCCCTCCCTCGACTGCGCCAGCCCATCCTAGCTCCGCGCCACCAGAGACAAATAGGGTCAAGCCGCACGCCCCGTTTAAACTAGAAGAATGACCAACAGCACCACCCCACAGGCAACCACTCACACCACCGACCACAGCAGCGCCTTCGACGTAGAACTCGCGCAGCTCACCCGCAACAACTTTGTTGAGGCACGCCACCGCGGCCGCCTCGTCCTGCTGGGCCCCGACGGCGATGTGCAGCTTGCCCTCGGTGATATTCACGAGCCCTTCTTCTTGCGCTCCGCCGCCAAACCGCTGCAGGCCATCGGCTCCATGAAGGCGGGCGCGCCCCTGCGCGGCTCCCAGGTCGCCATCGCCTGCGGCTCGCACCGCGGCACCTTCGAGCAGATGCGCGCCGTGCAGGACGTACTCGCCCAGGGCAGCACCGAAACCAACCCGCTCACCCCGGCGAACCTGGCGCTCATGCCCTCCTACCCCTCCGACTCACAGGCGTACAAGGCCATGATTCAGGCCAACCTGGCGCGTACTCCCCTGGCGCATCCCTGCTCCGGCAAGCACGCCGCTTTCCTCTGGGCCTGCACCGCCAAGCTGGAACGCGGCGAGCTCGAGGCAGGCTCGCAGAATTGGACCCTCCACAACTACCTCGACCCCGCCCACCCGCTACAGCAGGTCATTACCGAAGAAATTGAGGCCTTCGCGGGCGAGCCCGTAGCCGCCATCGGCGTTGACGGCTGCGGTGCACCCGTGCACGCCGTTTCCCTGCTGGGTGCCGCACGCGCCTACTCGACCCTGGGCTCGGCAATCCGTAACCTGGGGGCGGATGCGCGCGCCTCCACGGTCGCCACCGCCATGGTGGACTACCCCGAGCTGATTCAGGCACCCGGCTCCCCCGACACCGTGCTCAGTGAAGAACTCGACGCGATCGTCAAGGGTGGCGCGGAGGGCGTGCTCTGCATCGGTCTGCGTTCGGGTGCGTCCGTGGTGGTAAAGATGAGCGATGGCACCCATCGCGCAATCTACGCCGTGGCCCTGCGAGCGCTGGCCGCCTGCGGATACCTGAGCGCTGAAGAATGCGAGCGCCTGCTGCCGCTCGTGGTGCGCCCGGTGACCGGCGGCTACGCGGACGGCCGGCCGGTTGAGGTCGGCGAGATTCGCGTGCACGAGGAGCTCTTGGCTGAAGCTCCGGAGGGAAAGTAGCCGTGGCCATTCGACGCAAAACGAGCGAGGAGGCGGGCATGGCGGCGGTCCGCGAGGTGCGCGCACTCTTCGCTTCCTCTAATTCCGAGCCTTCCGAAGCCGTCCCCGTGCCCGCTGAAATAGAACAGGCGTTCGCGGCACTCCCCCGCTCCGTGCGCGCAACCTTCGTGCGTTTTACCCTCGAAGAGCTGGCCACCCTAGCCCCCGGCAATAGCGTGGAGGTGCGCGTGCCCCCGCTGGGAGTCACCCAGTGCGTGGCCGGCCCCCGCCACACGCGAGGTACCCCGCCCTCGGTCGTAGAGACCTCACCGACTGTCTGGGCGGCGCTCGTGCTGGGCGCCTGCCCGTGGGATCGCGCCGTGGCAGCCGGTGCGCTCGATGCCTCCGGCGAACGCAGCAACCTCTCCGGTCTGCTACCGCTCTTCTAGGCTCGCGTTCGTTCCCGCTAATCCGCGCGGTTTTTACCCGGCTTCCGTGGGGCGAGTTGAGATGTCCATACCGGGGTATTTAGCGTATCCTTCACCACATCCACACCGAAACCCGGTACACTTTTAAGGGTCTGGTGTATGCCATCGCACATACAGGCAGGTACGAGCGCAGAAACACACATCCGTCTCGCACCCGCGCAGACGCATCCGCAGTCCCAACGTCGAAAAGAAGTGACTTGATTCGCCCCGACGGAAAACTCACTCACGACCTCGATCCGATTGACCACGGCCCCAAGGACGCCTGCGGCGTCTTCGGCGTCTGGGCTCCCGGCGAGGACGTGGCAAAGCTAACCTACTACGGCCTGTACGCGCTTCAGCACCGCGGCCAGGAATCCGCAGGCATCGCAACCAGTAACGGCAAGCGCATCCACGTGTACAAGGACATGGGCCTCGTCTCCCAGGTCTTTGACGAAGCAACGCTCAGCTCCATGCCCGGTGACCACGCTATCGGCCACGCCCGATACTCCACCACCGGCGCGTCTCACTGGGCTAACGCGCAGCCGACCCTCGGCACCACCCCGCACGGCACGCTCTGTCTGGCCCACAACGGTAACCTCACCAACTCTGCAGACCTCTACGAGCGTGTGCTCGAGAAGAACGGCGGCAAGCCTCCCAAGCATGGCGAGCTGGCGCAGGGTAACACCACCGACACCGCACTGATCACCGCACTGCTGGCGGAGCACGACTTCAGTTCCCTCGAAGAGGCAGCCCTCGACCTGCTGCCGACCCTGCGCGGCGCTTTCTGCCTCACCTTCATGGATGAGCACACCCTATACGCCGCACGCGACCCCCAGGGCGTTCGCCCGCTCGTGCTCGGTCGCTTGGAGCGCGGTTGGGTTGTTGCCTCCGAGACCGCGGCCCTCGACATCGTTGGTGCCTCCTTCGTTCGCGAGGTTGAGCCCGGCGAGTTCATCACCATTGATGAAAACGGCCTGCGCTCCCAGCGTTTCGCGGAGGCCAAGCCTGCCGGTTGCGTCTTCGAGTACGTTTACCTCGCCCGCCCTGACACCTCCATCGCCGGCCGCAGCGTCTACGAATCCCGCGTTGAGATGGGCCGTCAGCTGGCCCGCGAGCACGCGGTTGAGGCCGACCTGGTCATGCCCACCCCCGAATCCGGTGTTCCCGCCGCAATTGGTTACGCCGAAGAATCCGGCATTCCCTACGGCAACGGCCTGGTCAAGAACGCGTACGTGGGCCGAACCTTCATCCAGCCCTCGCAGACCATCCGTCAGCTCGGCATCCGTCTGAAGCTCAACCCGCTCAAGTCCGTCGTGGCGGGCAAGCGCCTTATCGTCATCGATGATTCCATCGTTCGCGGTAACACCCAGCGCGCCCTCGTGCGTATGCTCCGTGAGGCCGGCGCGAAGGAAGTGCACGTGCGCATCTCCTCGCCGCCCGTGAAGTGGCCCTGCTTCTACGGCATCGACTTCGCCTCCCGCGCCGAGCTGATTGCGAACGGCCTGTCGGTGGATGAGATTGCCTCCTCCCTCGGCGCCGACTCGCTCGGCTTCATTTCCGAGGAAGGCATGATGGCCGCCACCGAGCAGCCCGCCGAGAACATGTGTACCGCCTGCTTCACCGGCAAGTACCCCATCGAGCTGCCCAGCGAAGAGCGCCGAGGCAAGTCCCTCTTCGATTCCGAGGAGAAGGGCAAGGGTGGCCCGCTGGCCGGTAAGGCCGCCGAGGTGACCGTCGAGCGCGCAGTCCCGGCCAAGCCCGAACACGCCGAGGCTGTTTCGATTGACACCCGCGAAGGCACCGAAACCCTCGAGACGAAGTTCGACCCCTCTACCGTAAAGGTCTCCGATGACGACGCCGGCATGGGCATGTGCAACCCCGGCCCCGACGCCGATCTCGAGGGCCTGCTGACCGAGGCGGATCGCACTCCCGCCAACTCCTCCGCCACCACTACCCCGAAGGAATCCTAATGAGCGAGAACCCCACCACCGTAACCTACGCGAGCGCAGGTGTTGACGTTGAGGCCGGCGATCGCGCCGTCGAGCTGATGAAGGACGCCATCAAGGCAACCCATAACTCCTCCGTTGTTGGCGGCGTGGGCGGCTTCGCGGGCCTGTACGACGTCTCCGAGCTCGTCAAGTACCGCAAGCCCTACCTGGCCACCTCCACCGACGGCGTGGGCACCAAGGTCGCCATTGCTCAGGCCCTGGATATTCACGACACCATCGGCTACGACCTGGTTGGCATGGTTGTGGACGATATCGTGGTCTGCGGCGCCAAGCCCCTGTTCATGACCGACTACATTGCCACCGGCAAGGTCGTTCCCGAGCGCATCGCCGATATCGTGCGCGGTATCGCTGGCGCATGTGCACAGGCCGGTACCGCCCTGGTTGGCGGCGAGACCGCCGAGCACCCCGGACTGCTGGCCGAGGACGAGTACGATGTCGCTGGTGCCGCAACCGGTCTAGTTGAAGCGGACGAGCTGCTCGGCCCGGACCGCGTGCGCGAGGGTGACGTGCTGATTGCCATGGCCTCCTCCGGTATTCACTCCAACGGCTACTCCCTGGTCCGCAAGGTCCTGAACGTGGCCGGCTGGGGCCTGGAGCGCCAGGTGGACGAGCTGGGTCGCACCATCGGTGAGGAGCTACTCGAGCCCACCCGCGTGTACGCGGCAGACTGCCTGGATCTGGCGGCTGCCTTCCCCGTCAACGGCGAGGACGGCACCACCGGTAGCGGTGTGCGTGGCTTCTCTCACGTGACCGGTGGCGGCCTGGCTGCTAACCTGGCACGCGTGCTGCCCCAGGGCCTGGAGGGTCGCGTGGACCGCTCCACCTGGCAGATTCCCGCCATCTTCTCCCTGATTGGTTCGCTGGGCAACGTGCCGCTGGCCGACCTGGAGCGCACCCTGAACCTGGGCGTGGGCATGATCGCCATCGTTGACCCCTCCGTGGCTGAGGCAGCTACCAAGCGTCTGAACGACCGCGGTATCCCCTCCTGGATTATGGGCGACGTTGTGGTTGCCGGCGACCCCGAGCCCAATAGCGCCGACTACATTCAGGGCGCTAAGGGCGTGGACGGCGGCGCGGTTCGCCTGCTGGGTTCATACGCTTCCTAACGTACTTGAGCGGTCATGAGACCGTACCAGAGGGCCGGGGTGGCTCCACTCGTGTGGGACCACCCCGGCCCTCTGCGTGCCGGATTATCGTGGGCTTCGGTTATTCCGCCATTTTGGCTTCTCCGTGGAATCCCTTTCTCCACTTTCATGACACTCTTAGTTTTAATTCACGTTCTTTTAATTCTCTTTATTTTAATGACAAGAACATTTTCTCTGCATTAAAGTGCTTACACTATAGTGCTAATAAGCGCCCGGGTTCGAATCGGGACTGCACCACCCACCTATTGAGTACTTAACTTTCAACCTTAAGCTTCAGAATTCCTTCAGCCGCGGGCAGGCTATTCCATCCCACAAGGAAAAATTCACATCTTTAATATAAAAAATATAGTTGAGATATACCTCAATCTCTTCTTTAGGTGATAGCTTAATGAGGTACCTTTATACGCCATCCAAAAGATATGCGCGATTCCATGCTTCTTAGCGTATCGACGGAAAATCTTTTCCTGCGTTCCTCGGTTTACGTCGCTTAGCAATACCTAACCGTAGACGAAAAACGCAGGACGGCTCCGGTACACACCACACTATCCGCATACTCTCAACTCATCAGGAGATTTCTCATGAAGCTCCACTGGCCCGTGCCCTCAGCCGTCCACTCCACAGCGTCACACAGAGCCAACCACCCCACCGTCATGAAACCCTTCCGCGCAGGCCTCGCCCTGCTGGCCACAGGCTCCCTCATCTTCGGCGGCAACCTTCCTGCAGCCCTTGCGCAGGCGCCCCACGAGGATGCCACCCAGACCGACCAGGCCGAGGCTGCCACTCCCGCTTCCCCCTTTAGCGTTCCCACCAACGCGGGATCGCCCCAGGGTGCTCCGCGAAGTGCTGCTCCCGGTTCCCTTCCCCAGCAGAAGTTTGATCAGTTCATCGTCACCTACACCGACGATGCAAAACAACGAGCCGAGGAGCGTAGCGGAGATGCCGAGGTGGCCGGAGGAGTAACCCCCGGTGACCTGGACAGCGGCATCCAGCAGACCATCGACTCCTCCGCGGCTTCCCTCGAAACCAGCGGCGGGGTTGTCCGAACCACCACCTCCAACGACGCAATTGTCCAGACCTCCAAGAAGCTGGATAAGCAGCAGGCCCAGGAGTTCATGGACCGCTTGGCTTCCAACCCCAACGTGGCCTCTGTGGAGCCCGACTACGTCAACTACCCGGCGGTCGAAAGCACCTTCGTCTTCAACGACCCCCTGTATTCCAAGCAGTGGAACCTCACCAACCCCACCGTCGGCATCGGCAACACCGGCAACGCGCGCCTGTATCGCGGCCTGAAGACGACCGTTGCGGTGATTGATACCGGTTACACCCGCCACCCCGAGCTCATCCACTCTCTAGTGCCGGGTTACGACTTCATTAGCAATCCGGTGAGCGGCCGCGACGGCAATGGCCGCGACGCCGACCCCACTGACGAGGGCGATCAGGCTCCCTTCAACCTCTGCGGCGACATGCAGGACGCGCAGATTTCAACCTGGCACGGCACGCACGTTGCCGGCATCATCGCCGCACGCGGCCAGAACCGCCAGGGTATTGCGGGTGTCTCTGACTTGGCCGCCATCCAGCCGATTCGCGTGCTCGGTCGATGCGGTGGCCAGACCTCGGACATCGCCGACGCCATCATGTGGGCGGCGGGCGGTCACATCAACGGCGTTCCCGATAATAAGCATCCCGCACAGATTATCAACCTGTCCCTGGGCGGCGTTCGAGCATGCCCCAACGCCTACCAGAAGGCCATTAATTTCGCGCTCTCTAGGGGCGCTATCGTGGTCGCAGCCGCCGGCAACGCCGGGATTGATGCCTCGCAGTTTGCTCCGGCCAATTGCAAGGGCGTCATCGCGGTGGGTAACAGCACCAAGAATGGCACCCGCGCATCGGACTCGAACTACGGCAAGACCGTTACCGTCTCTGCCCCGGGTACCGATATCCTCTCTCTGGGTATTGACAGCATCAACCGCCCCAACGGCAAGTACAACTACGTCTACAGGAGCGGCACCTCCATGGCGGCACCGCACGTGTCCGGTATCCTGGCTCAGCAGTTTGTGAACGGCGCAAACGTCAGCCGCCAGAAGGTCTACAGCTCCGCTTTCAACGCCGCGGCCAACCCGATTAAGTGCGACAAGGGCTACTGCGGACGCGGTATCATCAGTAGCCGTAAGATTGCTCAGTACGTAGGCAACCTGGACGCGCAGGGCAAGATGTCCTTTAGCCGCCCGCGCACCATTTACACCTCCAGGGTAATTACCTCCGCCCACCGCACGGCCCTGTCCGATATTGATGCACAGGACACCTCCGTTGAGGTTCAGGGCGGGCAGGCCCCGGATAGCGCCGAAGAGCCGGCTACGATGACCAACGATAACGCAGAGGCCATCAACCCCGATGCCGTCTCGGCCGACGCGGATTCCTCCGAGGAATCCGGCACCCAGTCGCAGGAGGCGAACGACCTGAGCGACGACGGGGACTCCCAGCAGGATGGGGACTACACGATGACTTCCCCCGTGCAGAAGCCCCGTGAGGCCGGCGAGCTCACCCTGGTGAGCTAAGCCCCCCCCCCACATCGGGTGGGCTCTACCTTCTGGACGAGCACTTTAAGCGCCTAATCCCGTAAGCCCGGTTGGGCATCAGGCGGGGCTCGGTGAAGGATCCTTCACCGAGCCCCGCCTTTGCCGTTCCCAACCTAACACCCCGCGCTCTCGGTGCTCTCGGTCCCCTCATGCCACGATCCATCAGGTGGTGTTCATGCACTACCCGGCGGAATGGTGCTTGCGATAATGCGATACTTTATTCCTAAAATATCAATTCTGCTATGCAACTATTTATGCCGGGCTGAGGAATATCTAAATCTTTACTTTAATCTCTCAATATTGTCTTGACTAGGCAATTCTTTATTTTTATCCCAAAATCAAAAAAATACATTAGCTGTGCCACATTCCCGGTTTTTGGAGCTTTACCATGAGGGAAAGGTGCTAGGATAGCAATATCTCACCGCATAAACCACTTCCGAAATAAACTCCTCCAGGGGCCTAGAAAACATTGCACATTAATGCAGTAATGTGCATTTTTCTTTCCGTTACCGCACTGCCAACGCGGCACACAAAGAAATATAAATGTTTTCCGAAAAGTGCATTTATGTGAGTGGGTCATCCTCACCAACTGCCGCTTCCGGCACTCACATATGCAAAGGACCCCGATGTCTTTTACCACTCATCCCTCCTCGCGCCGCATCGCACGCGTCGCACTGAGCATGGGAACCGCCGCAGCACTCGTGGCCTCCCTGGGCGCACCCGCAACCTTCGCGGCTCCCACCCAGACCAGCAACGCAGCTCGCGCCGCAGCACACACGACCATCTCCTCCCTCAGCTCCGATCAGCAGAAGGCAGGTTTCAACCGCTTCGTCATCACCTACACCGATGACGCGTTGAACGCCGGCGGCATCAACTGGGCAAGCCCCGCGGGCACCCAGGTCACCACCTGGAGCGATTCCCTCTACTCCGGCATCACCGCCGACGTGCAGAAGATCGACGACCTGCTCAATGTCAAAACCAACTACGTGCGCACCACCTCCCAGAAGGCAACCGTGGTGACCACTTCTTCCAAGCTCACCGCAGAGCAGGCGGAGAAGTACATGGCGGCGCTGAGCTCCAACGCCTCCGTCGCCTCCGTCGAACCCGACCTGATGCGCCGCTCCAGCGCGCGCCGCCAGGCCACCAGTACCCTGGCCAAGGCTGCTACCGCTTTGAAGACCCAGGCGGCCGTTACCCCGAACGACACCCTGTACCCCCAGCAGTGGAACCTGCACGATGCCAAGGGCATCTCCGCTCCCGAGGCCTGGGCCACCACCCAGGGCTCCGGCGTGACCGTTGCTGTGATTGACTCCGGCATCGTCAAGCACCCGGACCTCGACGCGAACGTTCTGCCCGGCTACGACTTCATCACCGAGCCCTCCATCGCCCGTGACGGCAACGGCCGCGACGCCGACCCCACCGACCAGGGTAACTGGGAAGAAGCAGGCGTCTGCAACGCTGACTCTGAGGCAAGCGAGTCCAACTGGCACGGCACCCATGTGGCCGGTTCCATCGCCGCGATCATGAACAACAAGCGCGGCATCGCGGGCGTGGCTCCCAACGCCAAGATTCTGCCCCTGCGTGCCCTGGGCATGTGCGGCGGCTACGACTCCGATATCGCGGATGCTATGGTGTGGGCCGCGGGCGGCGCCGTTGAAGGCGTGCCCGCCAACACCCACCCCGCCCAGATCATCAACCTCTCCCTCGGTGGCGAGGGTACCTGCCCCGCGACCTACTCCAAGGCCATTGCCGAGGTGAATAAGCGTGGTGCCATTCTGGTGGTTGCCGCCGGTAACGACGATCAGGACACCTCCAAGATTGCCCCCGCAAACTGCGGCGGTTCGATTGTGGTTGGCTCCACGAATCAGAAGGGTCAGCGCAGCGATTTCTCCAACTACGGCAAGATCGTTGATGTGAGCGCCCCCGGCGACGGCATCATGTCTACCGTGGACCTCGGCACCACCGTATCCACCGGTGCCGGCTACACCGAGTACGACGGCACCTCCATGGCGGCTCCCCAGGTGGCCGGCATCATCGCCCTGATGAAGTCCGTGGATCCCTCGCTGACCGCCGATCGTGCAAAGCAGGTTCTCAAGCAGAGCGCAAAGCCGCTGACCTGCGATGTGAACGCATGCGGTGCGGGCATCGCGAACGCCGCGAGCGCTCTTGAGGTCCTGCAGGGTAAGAACGCCACCCCGGCGCACCCCAAGCCCAAGCGTGCACCGAAGTACCCGACCCGTGCGGCTCGCACCGGTTACGTGACCAACCCGACCACGAATCACAACCCGCCGTTCCTGATCACCCCGCACGGCCTGATTCCCGGTCAGTAATTCGGTGAGCTCTCACCCCTCAGTCTTCCGGCGGCGTTAGCCGCGGGAAACCTCAAAGAATGACAATCACAAAGCCCCCGCCGGATACGTCCCGGTGGGGGCTTTGCGTGAACAGAACACCGCACGCATCGGGTGCGGTTTGATATCTCCCGGCCGTCCTCACGACTAACGAGCGGGAGAGGCTGAGGGCTCGAACGGTAATCCGTCCAGCGCCGGTTGGCTACCGAAACGGGCCAACCGGTCTAGGTGGACCGGGTGCGCGAGCCGCGCAGGCCGGCAGCTTCCAGTCGAGCCGATTCGTAGCTGAGGGCGCGCAGACCAGAAGGAGACACTCCGCCGGAGCGTAGAACCACAGGCGCCTGCTCCCGGGCCACACCCCGGTACGAGCCACCGTGAGCCTGATTCTGTGCCCGGCCCGCGGGGATCCGGGTGGAGTCGGCCTTTCGCGTGCCGGATTCTTGCGAGGGCTTATCCGCGAACACCCAGCGGCGCTGAACCGCAAAGCTCACCGGAATCAGGATGAGCTCGGTCAGAATCTTGGCCACCAGCAGGGACGCGCCCAGCCCGGTCAGGGCTTCCATGAGGGCCGCATTGGCGGCGAGGATGCACACCGCCAGCGTCGCGTATCGCACCAGCGAGGAGGAGGTCGAGGGCATTGAGCCCCCATCATGCATAATTATGCGATTGACTGTGAAGTTCGTCAGCGCCGAGATGACGCGTGCCCCCACCACTGCCCCCAGGAGCGGAACCCCCAGAGCCACGAGCGCGAAGAGCGCGAGCGCATCCACCAGGAACCCGGTCACAAACGAGGACGCCAGGAAGAGCAGCAGCGGCGCGTAAATACGGGCCGAATCCTGCAGGGGCCTGAAGTGGCTGGTCGGGTTGCCCGGCTCGTACACCTTGACGATGGGTACCTGCACCAGTTCCACCTCGGCGCGCGTGGCGCGCAGCAGCATGGAGAACTCGTACTCGTACTTATCACCCGGAATCTGTAGCAGCCAGTCCAGGATCTGCGGAGTAAAGGCACGCAACCCGGTCTGCGTATCGGCCACGTGCTTTCCGGTGGCTAGGGCGAAGAACCCAACGGTTGCGCTATTGCCGACCTTTGAGCGCAGCGGAACCCTGGTGCCTTCCTCACCCGCATCCGGGTCGGGTAGGGTGCGCACACCCAGGACGATGGCCCGCTGTCCGGAGGCGGCCAGGCTCTCGGCGCGCACACCCACTCGGAAGATATCTTGGGGTAGGTGCTGGCCGTCCGCATCCGCGGTCACGAGAATTTCGCCGGGGCGATTGGTCTGTGCCCACTCGATGCCGGTACGCAGGGCCGCGCCCTTGCCTCGGTTGACGGTATGGGTCCGAACGATGGCTCCATCCAGGTGTAGCTCGGCAAAAATTGGCGCATAGGTGCTGCCGGATCCATCGTCAATCACGAGGATCTCTGCGCTCGCGTCTTGCGCCTTTAGAGCGTGTGCAAGACGGACAAGAGACTGGTCAGGCTTATATGCGGGAATTAGAATAATCATGATGCGCTCCCGGCAATGTAGAGAATGTCACTGGTTCCACGCTCCTTCGTGCCACCCTGGGGGCGGTTGACCAGCTGGTTGTTGAAGACCATGGCGGAGGAGCCACCACCGTCCAGGTTGTAGGCGCTCACGCAACCCAGGTCCTTGAACATCTGCGCGAACTCGGTCATGGTTACGCCGCGCGAATAGTTGGTGGAACGGCCATCGACCACGATGAAGACCAGGTGGTTGGCGCCGAGCACACCCACACCGGTTCGAGGCTGGTTACCCTGAATCGAGTGGTTACCGAAGTTGGTGTCCACCTCAACACTGTCGATGCCATCCACGATGGCGGAATCCTTCACCAGGGCCGGGCCGAAGGAGAGGGTGTTCCACACACCCTCGTTGACGAGAGTTTGGGCGTTGGTTGCGGTTTCGTCGTAGAGCTTGACGGAGCCGTCGCGGTAGAAGACGAGGCCTTCACGTGCACCGGAGTCCCGGTAGACAACACCGTTTCGGATCACGATGCCGGTGGTACGGAAGCCGTAGTAGTCGCCGTTAATGGCCCAGATACCGTTGTGCTCCGAGGCGATATTCGAGGGGGTATCAATGATGTTCTGGCCGAACTTGTTGTTCGCGAAGGCGCTACGCAGCAGGGTCGCGTTATCGAGCTTGATGTCCGCGACGAAGGAAACAACCGCGTCGGAGCCGCTACCGGTGGTGGTGGAGGTGATGGTAATCGAGCCTTCGTTAGCGGTGAGGCTCTGGCCATCGATTTTCACCCCGGTCAGTTCGCTAGGGCTTGCGGTGGCGGAGCCGGATGCCGAGGCGTTCGCCTGGGCCGCGGCCGCCTCGTAGGCGGTGGTATCTTCGATCTCGGTGTGCTCTGCCAGGTAGCGGTTGTAGGCCCAGCCCGCGCCGCCGCCGACAACGGCGAGCGCGCCGAGGCCGCCTCCGATAAAGATACGGCGGGTGAGCTTCTTCTTGGCGAGCTTCTGTTCTACTGCGGCTTGCTCTGCGGCGGTTTGTTCTGCCACGGCCTGGGTGGTCTGGTTGCTGTTCTGAGTCATGTTCTGTTCGTTATTCATGACTCTAGATTGCCCGTGTACTCTCAGTGCCAGGCATGACTAAGCTGTGCCTCAGCTATGTATGCTTATTCAGCCGAAATTATTTTATGCAGGGGTGTTCCGTCTTTCGAGGCCTCCGGCGGAGCGGTCTCCTTCGTGTTTTTCTCGGTTACGCGTCCCCTTATCCGCGCTCCTCCCGGGGCTCGCCCTCTCGGCTTGGGGTATTGAGGGCACGAAAAAACCGGCTGAGCACCCCGTGCGGGGCCTCAAGCCGGTTCATCATCTGTAGAATACGCTCGGTCGATACCTACCGAATCATTCCGCGTATCCCTATGCCTCATCCTCGTAGGAAGCGTACTTTTCAGCGTATGCCGAGTAGTCGTCCTCGTCGTCATAGCGGCGGCGGGACGAATCGGAGGACTTGGTATTCTTCGCGCTGCTGAGCTCACGCTCGAGAGCGCTGTAGTCGGTCTCGGGGCTGAAGTACTTCATCTCCCGAGCCTGCCTTGTTGCTTTAGCCTTCTGACGGCCGCGCCCCATGGCGTGACCCCCTCTTTCATCCTGTCCGAAGCTACGGGCGCGCGGGGCACGCCCTCCCTCGGATCGTTCTACAGTCTTTACTACACTATAGAGTACCCTGTTTTGACGTTCAATGTCGCGCTCTGCAACACGTATTTTACGGAGCGGAGCGCCCCTATGCACCAGAACATCCGTTTTATTTTTCTCGCTCTCGGCTCTCCACGCACGGAACCCCGCATCGAAGGCATACTCAGCTTCGAAGCGGGGTTCGTGTCTCTCGAGCGGCTCACTCACAAGACCGGCATCGAGAGAATCAGCCGCACCGGTCATGACCTCCGGCGCGGGGCCTATGGGATTCCCAAGTTCCGGGCCCTAGCTTGCGGTGAAACTACCCAGCGAGGTGGCGTTCGAGGCCACGGAAGTGCTGGAGGCATCCACGCTATCGGTCGTGGTGTACACCGTGTAGCTCTGGCCCTTGGTGATATTGGCACTGGAAACCAGGATCAGTGCGGTGTTGGAGTTAGTCACCTTGTAGTTGGCCACCACCTTACCCGAGGAATCGGCCACCTGAATGGTCGTGCCGCTGCTGACATTCGACAGGTTCGTCAGCTTCACGTAGCCGCTGGTGGAGGAGGATGCGGGCGCCTCGAACATGTCGCCGGAGTTACCCGCAACCACGGTCGTACCGTTGAGCAGCAGGTCGCCGTTGGTATCCAGCGAGGTGTTACCGCCCGTGAACGGGCCGTTCACGACCAGGGTGCCGCCCGAGAGGGTTGCCGTACCGTTGGAGTCAATGCCGTCGCCGTTTGCGTTCACGGTGATAGTACCACCGGCAATGTTGATGGTCGCGTCGACAACCTCGAAGGTGCCACCGCCACCGCCCATGCCACCGCCGCCACCGGCCGGGGGCTGACCCATGTTACCGGAGGGCGCCTGGCCACCTGCCGGGGGCTGACCGCCCTGCGCTGCATTACCCTGTGCCGACTGGCCGCTCTGGGTATTCTGCGCGGTCTGGTTGCTCTGCGCAGTCTGGCTGGTCTGCGTAGTTGAGCTCGACGTCGACTCGGTGCTGGATGAGCTGGAGGTGCTGTACGAGGCGTTGATGCCGTCATCGGAACTGGTCACGTTCACGGTACCGTCCAGGATGTTGATGTACTGCGCCTCGATACCCTCGTTCGACTCGGTGATGTTCAGGGTACCGCCCGAAATCTCCAGCACGCGCTCGGCCTTGAAGCCGTCGTCACCGGCGGAGATGTTCACGGTACCGCCGCTCAGGCGGACCCAACCGCGGTTGCCGTCGGTGTCGTTGGTAGCCTTGATGCCGTCCTTGGTTGCGGTCACGGTTACGGTGCCGTCCAGGATATCGACGTAGTCCTTACCCTTGATGCCGGTGTTCGCGGCGGTCACCTCCAGGGTGCCGGAGGCGATGACCAGGCCGTCCGTGGTGTGGATACCCTCTTCGTAGTTGCCCTCAACCTTCAGGGTGCCCTCGCCGGCAAGGGTCAGGTCACTCTTGGAGTAGATGGCTGCGTCGGGGCTGCCGCTGGCGGTATCGGAGTAGGAGGAGCCGTCAGAGACGGTGTTCGTGCTACCCGAGGCGGTGTAGATAACGACCTCGTCCGCCTCAACCACGTTGATGGCCGCACCGGTGGAGTTGGTGATAGTCGCGTTGTTCAGGATCAGGCGGACCATGTCACTGTCGGCTGCCTCAACCTTGACCTGGCCGCTATAGGCGCCGCTCAGGCGGTAGTTACCCGCCTTGGTGATGGTGATGACGCCATCGCTGACGGTCACGCCGTCGGTTGCAGTCGGGTTAGAAAGATCGATGGTGACCTCGCTGGAGGAATCCCAGGCCAGATCCTTCGCGGAGTAGTGGGTGTCCTCGGCGAGCTTCGCGCCGCTCTTCACGTCGGTGGAGAAGGAATCGGCGGTCTTCGACTTGGTGTCGGAATCGCTCGAGGTGGAGGTGCTGATGGCGCTCGTCGCGCTGGTGTTCGATGCCGAGGTTGCCGAGCAGTCGGTCAGGGCCAGGGCCGACAGGAGGGTAATGGAGGTTGCACTCTTAATCATATTGCTCTTTTTCACGGTATTCCTCTTCGTGGTTCACAAGCACTATGTAGTGCCGCTGCGGTTTTCGGGTAAGTCTTTGGGGGGGGGGTCAGGCGTACTCTTAGCGAATCCTGTTGGTGCCTGCGCCCGGTCAGGGCTATGTCTGGTCAGGATCCGGTTCCATCCGCGCGGGTAGAGCCTGCTACCCTACCCGCGCATCCGGGGTGACGGCCCTAAGCGGCCGCGTAACATTCGGTCAGAAGCTTGCGGTAGTCTTCCTCGGTCAGCGCATCCACGTCGGGACGGGTGCCGTTGACCGGTTCCAGGTGCATCCAGTTCTCCAGGGTCTCTTTCCACTTGTTGCTTGCCAACTGCGGGTTCAGCGCCGCCATGCCGGTTGCAAACTTGGAAATCTTTGAGGGGGTGATGCCCGCATCCCAGAGGTGCTGATCCGCTACGGAGGGCTCCACACCCGACTTGGTTTCGATGATGACCGTGTTCGGCAGGCCGTAGGTGGTGCCGACCAGGTTGCCGTGGAAGTTACGGTAGTTCACGCCCGCCATGAGGATGTTCTCGGACAGCGGGGTCCAGGTCAGGTTGGTGTCCACCGTCATGCGGGAGGCGACCGGGTTCTTCTCGCTCTGCGGCAGGAAGACCGTGGTACGGCGGTACCCGGTGGTCAGGACCGCCTCCAGCTTGTGCACGGGGCCCGCGAGGATGTCACCAAGTGCCGCAGTGATGTACTCGTGGCCTTCCGCGGTGAGCGTATTGCGCTTCTCGAAGGTGTACGGGATGCGCTTCTTGACGGTCATGTCCTGCTCGCCGTCGGTCTTGACCTCCAGGAAGGTCAGCTTCGAGTCCAGGTAGCTACGGGTACGGATTTTGAAGGTATCGTCGCGACTGTAGGCTGCCGAGTGGTAGCTCTGCATCTGCGGGGTGTCGAAGTAGACCGAGTCGTAGGCGAAGTCGCGCTGGCCCTTGATGTCCATAACGGAGGCGTCTGCGTCAAGCGTGGAGAGTACCTTCGCGGCGGTTTCCGCATCGACGATGTACTTACGGTCCACACGGGTCTGCATGGCTGCCTTCTCGTTCATGGCTTCGAGACTGATGCTCTTCCACTCTGCGGGGATGATGTTTGCGGCTGCGTTCGTCATGGTCCTATCCTTCTGGGGTTCCGCCTCGATTCGTTGAAGGCGGCGGGAGTAGTGCGTCTGTCGTGGATTTTAGATTTTGGGGTGGTGCCTACCGGGCTTACTTAGCGACGGGAGTCCGCTGGAGCGGCATCATCCGGGTATCCAGCGTGGCGTACGCCTCGGCGGTGGGCGCTACCGGCTGAGTTGCCGCGGGCTGGCGGGTTGTGGTTACCTGCGGTGCTGCCGCCTCCACAGCCGCAGGAATGCCGCCCTCGGTGGTCTCCTTGGGCTGGTAGGTGATGGTAGCTCGGGTCAGGTCGTTCACCAGGTCCAGCTCGGTCACCTTGACCGAGGTGATGGCGTAGCCCAGGCGGGAGCCCAGGTAAGCCTTGAGCTCTTCCTCATCGCTAATCGCGCGATCGGCGGTGACGGTCTGGGCCTGTCCCTTGACCGCGGGGGCGCTACGCGCATCCAGGATTGCGATGAGAGCCACCAGGGCCGCCATCAGGATGAAAGCGATGTACGCGGGGTTGATGTTGATACCGGCGATCATGCCGACCGAGAGTGCTACGAAGTAGTAGCCGACTTCTCGCTGGCTCAGGGCGGTGGAGCGCAGTCGAATAATCGACAGAACGCCGAAGAGGCCCATACCCATGGCCGAGGCGTTTGAACCCGCCGAGACCAGGGCCACCGAGACGGTGAAGATACCGGCGTTGATGACCGCGTAGGAAATCATCATTTCGCGGTTGCGGTGACGCATCAGGTAAAGGGTGCACAGGATTGCGATCGCGAGGGCGTCTGCAATCGCCATGGTCAGGATTGTCATGGGGTGCTCCAGGTCGTGGGGTAGGTTTCCAGCTTCCCGAGCCGTCTGTTCTCGGCTCCGGCTTGAGTACCTACGTGTTCTGCTTGGTTTCTAGAATCCCGTCCGAAGCTGTGTCACGCCTGTGCGCTCTGTAATTCTCACTTATGTCTTCGCAAACACCGATTAAATGACTTGTCAGAGCGTTTTACCTTTAAGGTTTTTCAATTATCGGGGCGCAGTGAGGCGGTCAGCCGCGCCCGGATACAACAAATGGGGCCCCCTCTACATCAGAGGGAGCCCCACTCGGGTTTCTAGGGAGTAACCCTAGAATTCAGTATGTACTTATGCCTTCTTGCGCATGCGGGTTGCCACGATGGTTGCACCACCGGCACCCAGAGCAATCAGACCCAGGCCAGCAGCGGTCATCGCACCGGATGCACCGGTCTTAGCCAGGGAAGAAGAGCTCTTGGAGGATGCGTTCGAGGAACCGGAGCCCAGGTTGTCGCCGGAACCGGAGCCCATGTTGTCATTGTTGGAGGAACCCAGCACGAGGTTATCGGAATCCTTGGAGCTCTTGGGAGCTGCAGAGTCGCCCTCAGCGTGGTCGCCCTCGGGAGCGGCCTGGTCCTCGGACTTCTGCTCGTCAGACTTCTGTTCCTCGGACTTCTGCTCGGCAGGCTTCTGATCCTCAGCGGGCTTGGTTTCCTTAGCGTCCTCAACTGCGGGAGCGGAAGGCTCCTCGGAGGCGCTAGCCGAAGGAGAAGCCTCCGACGGGGTCGGGGTGGGCTCGGTGGACTCGCTCGGAGCCGGGGTGGGCTCGGTGGACTCGCTCGGAGCCGGGGTAGGCAGCGACTCGTTAGCGGCCTTAATGGTCACGGTAGCTGCCTTACCGCCGCGGGGAACGTCGCCGTCCTTCAGGGAGCCGGACAGCAGGTAGAGGTCAACCGAGACCTTGCCCTGCAGCTCTGCCTGCCAGGGAACGGTGACGGTGAAGTTGCCGGCTTCGTCGGCGTGGATCTCCAGGTAGTCCTGGCCGTTAATCTTCACTGCGCCCTTGTTCAGCTTCAGGGCCAGCACGGAGCCGGAGGCGCCGTCAGCGGTCTTGAAGCCCTCACCCGCGATGGTCAGGCCCTGACCCTCAACCCAGGTGTCGGGGGTAATGAGGCGTGCGGAATCCGCGTAAGTAAAGGAAATCTCCTGTGCAGCTTCGTCAGCGAAGGTAGCGGGGACGGTAGTAGCAACCAGGCCACAGCTAATCAGGGCGGTGGCACCGATGCGTGCGATGTTGTTTCGAATGCTCATGCCCCCCATTCTAACGACCGAACCTGACAATATCGGGGTGCATGATGCCGATTTAACATGAGCTGACTCACTTAATGGGCCCTTCTTGAAGAATTCTTGAGGGGCGAGTTGAAGAATCAATCGCATATTCAAAGAATTCGAACGCTACCGGCGCCTTGGAATCCGGGCGTTAGTTTAGACGGTTTTCCGTCCGTAAACCCACTCAACGCCCTACCGCTCGGGACCCCGTTAAACGCAGATTCCCCCACGCCCGCGAGGCGAGCGAGGGGAATCCTGGAACAACGCATCCGATGCCCGGAGCACCGGATTCCTAAACCCTAAACTTAGGAGTTCTTGCGACGGAGCACAGAGGTCACGCCCGCAATACCCAGGCCAACGGCCACCATTCCCAGGCCGGCCACGGTGAACACGTTCGAGGCGCCGGTATTAGCCAGCGAGGAACGCTGCGCGCGACTCGAGAGAGAGGCGCTCGACGAGGAAGAGCCGAGACGGTCCTGGGCGCCCGATCCGCTGGAGCCGAGATTGTCCTGCGAGGAGGAGCTGCCATTCGAGGAGGAACCACCGTTAGAGGAGGAGCCGCTGTCGACAACCTCGCATCCGAGGCCGTTATCATCGGCGTCGAACTGCTTACGGAAGTCCGGGTGGCTCGAAGGAATGGGAGCCAGGCCAGCAGCGGCGACCTCGGAGCAGTTAGCGAAGCGAGTGCTCTCGGGCGAAGGCTGTTCGGTTGCGGGAGCCTGAACGCTCGAGGAGTTACCCAGCTGATCCTGCGCGGCGGGTGCCTGCTGGGCACCGTTCTTCTGCTCGGCCTTCTGGTCGTTCTTAGCGGTCGATACCTTCTGGTCGGCCTTCTTCTCGTTCTTTACCTCAGCGGAGGCAGAGGGAGAAACAACGGTAGACGCGGAAGCCGATGCGGTGGCGCTCGGGCTCACCGAGGCGGAAGCGGAGGCTTTCTCATCGGCACGGTTCTTCACCTCGGCATCCACCGAGGCGACGGTCTCGTCAGCCGCGGGAGCCGATGCCGAGGGGCTGGCAGAAGCATCATCCTTGGATTCCTTCTTCGGCTCGGCGGTAGCACTGGCGGATGCGGAGGGCTCGGCGGTAGCACTGGGGGATGCGGAGGGCTCGGCGCTTGCCGAAACGCTTGCCGAGGCACTGGGGCTCTCGGGGGCCACGGAACGAGCCTCAATCTTCACGGTCGCAGCCTTACCGCCGCGAGAGGTGTCGTTATCCTTCAGGGAGCCGGAGAGCAGGTACACGTCAACGGAGACGCGATCCTCCAGGTCGCTCTGCCAGGGAATCGAGACGGTAAATTCACCCTTATCGTTGGCGGTTACCTCGAGGTAGTCCTTACCGTCAATCTTAATGGCGCCCTTGTTGAGCTTAATAGCAATGGTCGAGCCGGAGGCGCGGTCCTGGGTCAGGAAGCCCTCGCCGGAGATCTCGAGGGTTTCACCCTTGTACCAGACCTCGGAAATGTGGGAGGCGGCACGGTCCTGGTATTCGTGAGTGACGGTCTCACCGTCATTCTGAGCGAAGGTGGCGGGGATGGCGGTCACAACCAAACCGCAACCGATGAGGGCCGTGGCACCGAAGCGAGTGATAGTGTGTCGAATGTCCATCCCATCATTTTATCCTCGCGTAATGGGTGTATCCGCCTGTCCAGGGGCTATTTAAAATGAATTACGCCACAAAGTAGCACTTTCGTGCAGTTAATGACGGGCCAACTACAGGTCAGTGCACGCGCGGCAAAATTCGCCGGGCGCCAGCGTTACCCAGTCGTGCCGGCGCCACCTAGTTGTGCCAGTGCTACTTAGTCGTCAATCTCGTCAAGCATGAGCTCCAGCGCCTCACCCACGCCGCTACGCCACAGGTAGGTTGCCTTCGCATCGGCGCGTCCCGGACCTCCGTTAATGATGGCGACCGGTTTGCCGGCGCGCAGAGCCTCCAGCACAATCTTGTAGCTGCTCATGACCGCTACCGAGGAGCCGACCACCAGCAGCGCCGAACACTCGGCGAGCATGGCATCCTTGAGCGCTTTGCGTTCGGCGGGCACGGATTCGCCAAAGTACACCACGTCCGGCTTGAGGCGGGTCGAACCGCAGGCGAGGCAGGGCACCATCTGAAAATCGCGGATGTAGCGGTCGTCCAGTTCCACGTCACCGTCGGGGTTCACGCGCAGGTCTTCGTCTTCAAGGCGCGCCAGGTAGCCGGGGTTCGCCGCATCCAGGCGCGTATCGAGGCTTTCGCGCCCCTCATCCTGACCGCAGTCCAGGCACACAATACGCGACAGGTCACCGTGCAGCGCCAGCAGATTAGAGCTTCCGGCACGGGCGTGCAGACCGTCCACATTCTGCGTAATCACACCACTCACGGCACCCAGCTGCTCCAGCTCAGCGAGCGCATAGTGGGCACGGTTCGGCTGGGCGCGGCGCATGCGGCGCCAGCCCACGTAGGAGCGCGCCCAATAGCGCTGACGCGCGGCGTCATCGTAGCGAAATTCCTGGTAGGTCATGGGACGGTGATCGTGCAGGGAACCACCCGGGCCGCGGTAGTCGGGGATGCCGGATTCGGTGCTCACGCCCGCGCCGGTGAGCACGAGAACCTTACCCGCCTTGAGTAGCTCGGCAATACCCGCGGCGGCGTACCCCTCGTCGTGCGGGGTGGCGTTCTCGGAGACGACTCGCTGAATGGAGCGGATTGCGGCACGGTGCACGGAGGCGATTTCTTCGCGCTGTTCACCGGCTGCGGCAAAGTTCTGTTGGTCAGTCCAGCGGTCCATTCTTCTCCTCTATGCTCTGTGCTCTCGTACGTTGTTCTCGCACGTTAAAGGGCTGTGGGGCACCCCCATTTCGAGGGTACCCCACAGCCTATTTCTTATGGTTTCGAACTGGCAAACTCAGCCACAGGCTAAGTCCGCCCAGCAAGCCGGGCCCTGCCAAGTAACCGGGCCTATCCAGCCAGCCGGTTGAGTTTTAGTCCTCAGCCTTCTGCTCACGCTCGGAGGTCACGACCAGGCCGTCGCTGGCAACGTCCGGGTTCACGTCCACGGTCACGGTGTCGCCGTCGTGGATGGCACCGGAGAGGATGCCGCGAGCCAGGCGGTCACCAATCTCGCGCTGAACCAGGCGGCGCAGCGGGCGGGCACCGAATGCCGGGTCGTAGCCGGTCTTGCCCAGCCACTCGAGGGCTGCCTCGGTGACATTCAGGGTGAGGCGGCGGTCCTCCAGGCGCTTAGCCATGCTCTTGACCTGCAGACCCACAATCTGACCCAGGTTCTCAGCCGACAGGGGCTGGAACATGATGATGTCGTCCAGTCGGTTGAGGAACTCGGGGCGGAATGCCTGGTGCACAACCTCCATGGCCTTCTCGGAACGCTCGTCGAAGGGCAGGTCCTGGTTGACCAGGTACTGCGAGCCGAGGTTCGAGGTCAGGATCAGGATGACGTTGCGGAAGTCCACGGTGCGGCCCTGACCGTCGGTCAGGCGGCCGTCATCGAGCACCTGCAGCAGGATGTCGAAGACCTCGGGGTGTGCCTTCTCGACCTCGTCGAGCAGGACCACCGAGTAGGGGCGACGGCGTACAGCCTCGGTCAGCTGACCGCCCTCTTCGTGGCCGACGTATCCGGGAGGGGCACCGACCAGGCGAGAAACGGTGTGCTTCTCGGAGTACTCGCTCATGTCGATACGCACCAGGGCGCGCTCGTCATCGAACTGGAACTCAGCCAGTGCCTTAGCCAGCTCGGTCTTACCGACACCGGTCGGGCCCAGGAACAGGAAGGAACCAATCGGGCGGTTCGGGTCGGAGATGCCTGCGCGGGCACGGCGCACAGCATCAGCGACAGCTACCACTGCGTCTTCCTGACCAATCAGGCGGGCACCGATGCGCTTCTCCATTTCGAGCAGCTTCTCGGACTCACCCTGCATCATGCGACCTGCGGGAATGCCGGTCCAGGAGGAAATCACCTCGGCGATATCATCTGCGGTGACCTCTTCAGAGACCATGGACTCGCTCTTGGCGCGGTCCTCGGCGCGCTGTGCTTCTTCCAGCTCAGCCTGCTTTGCGGGAATCTCGCCGTACAGCAGGCGGGATGCCTCAGCGAGGTTACCCTCGCGCTGTGCAACCTCTGCACGGGAACGCAGCTCGTCGATCTGAGTCTTGATGTCGCCCACGCGGTTCAGGCTTGCCTTCTCAGCCTCCCAACGAGCGTTGAGGGCGTCGAGCTCTTCCTTCTTATCCGCCATATCCTTGCGCAGGGCCTCCAGGCGCTCAACCGATGCGGGATCGGTCTCGTCGGCAAGTGCCAGTTCCTCCATGGTGAGGCGGTCCACAGCGCGGCGCAGCTGGTCAATTTCCTCCGGTGCAGAGTCAATTTCCATGCGCAGGCGGGATGCTGCCTCATCAATCAGGTCAATTGCCTTGTCCGGCAGCTGACGGGAAGGAATGTAACGGTTAGACAGGGTTGCTGCGGCAACCAGCGCGGAGTCAGCGATCTGCACCTTGTGGTGTGCCTCGTAGCGTTCCTTCAGGCCGCGCAGAATACCGATGGTGTCATCTACGCTGGGCTCGCCCACGTACACCTGCTGGAAGCGGCGCTCCAGGGCGGGGTCCTTCTCAATGTTCTCGCGGTACTCGTCGAGGGTGGTCGCACCAATCAGGCGCAACTCGCCTCGGGCAAGCATGGGCTTGAGCATGTTGCCCGCGTCCATGGAGCCTTCGGATGCGCCAGCACCGACGACGGTGTGAATCTCGTCGATGAAGGTCACAATCTGGCCCTCGGACTTCTTGATTTCTTCGAGGACTGCCTTCAGGCGCTCCTCGAACTCACCGCGGTACTTAGCACCGGCGACCATGGAGCCCAGGTCCAGGCTGATGAGGGTCTTGCCGCGCAGGGATTCGGGCACGTCGCCAGAAACCATGCGCTGTGCCAGGCCTTCCACGACGGCGGTCTTACCGACGCCGGGCTCACCAATCAGCACGGGATTGTTCTTGGTTCGGCGGGAGAGCACCTGCACGACGCGGCGAATCTCGGAGTCACGGCCGATGACCGGGTCGAGCTTGCCTGCGCGGGCAATGGCGGTCAGGTCGGTGCCGTACTTTTCGAGCGCCTGGAAGGTGCCTTCGGGGTCGGGGGTGTCCACGGTGCGGTCTCCTCGGACGTTGGGGATGGTCTGTGCGATGAGCTCTGCGGTAGCGCCGAGCTTGTGCATTGCTTCAGCGGTGCTATCGGTTCCGCTGGCGATACCCAGCAGAATCATTTCGGTGGAGACGTAGGTATCTCCGAAGCCCTGTGCGCGGGTCTGTGCGGCCTGCAGGGCGGAAAGTGCGGAACGGCTGAAGGAGGCATTCTGCACGGAGGAGCCAGATGCCTTGGGCAGCTTCTTGATTTCTGCGGAAGCAGCCTCGGAGATGGCGTCTACATCCAGGCCTGCTGCCTTGAGCACGGAGACTGCGATGCCTTCGCGCTGGTCCATGAGGGCCTTGAGGATGTGGGAGGTTTCAATAGTGGGGTTGCCCGCCGTTTGCGCATTGGTGTTAGCGGCGGAGATAACTTCTTGACTCTTGGTCGTGAACTTAATATCCATGATGTCCTTTCGTATCGTGCTTTCAAGAGACTATCCTACGTCCCTTCGCATTACATAACTTGAGTCTACTCCACTCAACTATTTTTCGCAAGCCTCTTGCAAAAAATTTTTTCGTATTTTTCACCCCGCCCCACACCCCTGACCCCCAAGCAAAAGCCCCCACCAAAACCCCCTGTCGAAGCCACATTGCTATACTGACCGGATTGGGCGCTTGCAGGTTCCCATAACAGCTAAAGATTAGGGACCCCACATGAAAATACTGGTTCTCGGCGCAACCGGCCGCACCGGCCGCCTCTTCATCCACAAAGCCCTCGAGGAGGGGCACTCGGTCACCGCCTACGTACGCAACCCCGATAAGGCGCGGGCACTATTGGGAACCCACCCGAACCTCACGATTACTCCCGGCGACCTCAACGATACCGAGCGGCTCGCCGCAGCCTCCACAGGGCAGGACGTCATGGCCAGCCTCCTGGGCCAGAAGGCCACGGTGCGAGAGTTTCTGCACAGCACGTTCCTGCAGGAGCGACTGCCGCTCATCATGCAGACGGTCACGGGCGCAGGCGTGAAGCACTGCGTTCTGCTGAGCGCCTACGGCGTGGGCGATACGGTACGAACCGCCTCCCTGCCCATGCGCCTGGTATGCAAGGTCATCATGCACGGCATTTTTACCGACAAGGTCAAGGCTGACGCCCTGGTCGCCGAATATCAGCCGTATATTTCGCGTGCACATCCGGGTAGACTGACCGATAAGCCCGGCAGGGGCGGGGTAAAGGTGTTTGACATGGCGAGTGTCGAGCACGCTCCGGGTATCCCGACCATTGCACGTGAGGACGTCGCCGATGCCCTGCTCACTATTGCCAAGAACCCTCAGAACGCGGGCACAGATTTTTTGGTGACGATTGGGGACGCCGTCCTACGCTCGCCCCAGAAATAAACCGGTAGGCTTAAGAGATGACGACTACGAACACCCTCCCCGCCGCGATTCTCTTCGACCACGACGGCACCCTGGTTGACACCGAACCCGTCTGGGCCGCCGCGAAACAGGAACTCACCGCAGATTTCGGCGGCGCCTGGACCGAGCAGGACACCCTCGACTGCCTGGGCCTGTCCATGCAGTTCACCCTGGATCGCCTGCGCGAGCGCGGCGTCGACCTATCCGACGAGCAGATCAACGACTTGCTCGTAGGAAAGGTGCGCGAGGCCCTTTCCCACCGAGAGGTTGAATTCCTGCCGGGCATCGAACCCTTCCTGCGCGAGGTGCGCGACGCACACATCCCCGCAGCTATCGTCACGAACGCCACCACCTCCATTGCGCGCCGCACCGCCGATGCCGCACCCGAGGGCACATTCTCGGTCGTTATTGGCAACGACGAGACCACCCACCCCAAGCCCAATCCGCAACCCTACCTTTTGGCAGCCGAGCGCCTGGGCGTCGACCCGACTCAGTGCGTGGCAATCGAGGATTCCCCCTCGGGCGTGCGCAGTGCAACCGCGGCGGGCATGCGCGTAATCGTGGTGCCGGGCGAGCTGGAGGTTCCGGCAGAACTGGGCACCGCACGCATGAGCCACGAGGAGCTGAATCTGGAGGCAATCCGCGCGCTGGCATAACCGTTTGATTCACACGCGGGAAGCCCTGCAGAAAACCGAATACGCTTCACCATAAAGGGTGGGATGCGCGGTACGAGATACCACGCGTCTCGCCCTTTGTGCATAGCCGAAAGCTGGCATACTCGGCAGCTTCCCACCCTCCTCCGGCTCAATATGACACAAAATGACAATTTATTATGAATTACTCATAATAAACTTGACACCCGCTCCATAAACTGATTTACTCATAACAACGGTTCAGCGAGAACTCACTCCCCGCCGGACTACAAGCATCACAGCATCATGAAGGAGACCATCATGGCATTCGCAAAGTACACCGCTCCCGGCCTGACCCTCGAGACCGGCAAGGAGCTCTCCGACGTCCTCCAGGCTCGTCTGCACGACCTGAACGACCTGCACCTGATTCTGAAGCACGCTCACTGGAACGTGACCGGCCCCGGCTTCATCGCAGTTCACGAGATGATTGACCCCCAGGTCGACACCGTTCGCGAGTTCGTCGACGCTATCGCAGAGCGTATGGCAACCCTGGGCGCAACCCCCAACGGCCTGGCTGGCGCACTGGTCGCACAGCGCCCCGTCGAGGATTACCCCGTTGGCCGCGCACGCGTTACCGACCACCTGCGCGCCCTGAACGACGTGTACACCCGCGTGATTGAGGCTCACCGCAAGGCTCTGGCCTTCGCAGGCGAGACCGACCCCATCACCGAGGACCTGTTGATCGGCCAGACCGCCGAGCTGGAGAAGTTCCAGTGGTTCATCCGCGCATTCCTCGAGAACAGCGCAGGCGAGATCTCCGAGTAAAGCTGGCGATAATCGCTAAATTCATCCCGGCCGCTACCGGCCGGCTGAGCGCTTCCGGCCCATAGCCGGAATAGATGCTTACCTTCGGGCGGGCGTTCCCACACACTGCGTGGGGACGCCCGCCCGTTTGCACACCCGCGTCGCGCTATCTACCCCTCCTTCCCGTAGCCTACCAACCGCATCGTTCCGGCACTTCGACCAGGAAAGATTCCTCGACGCGGGGGCTTTCAAAAGTACGTTGGGGCGAACTTCAACACCCGGTGGAGCGTCCTAGATTTCCGATTCCAAGTGCTTTACAGTGGTTCACTGGTCAACACAGATTTGAACGCATTATCAGCGCGCGCGGGGCCAGACACCCCGCACGCACCGCATCTTGCGGAAGGGATTTATGAGTACGCACGCACCCTACGAGCACGGCGCTGAAACCGAGATGCTCCAGAGCGAGCCGGCACGCCACCGGGCAGTTACCGACCCGACCCCGGCGCAGATTAAGCGTTGGCGCCGCTACCTGGCCGACGAGGAATCCGAGGCACGTATCTACCGCTACCTGGCGAAACGTGCCGAGGGTACCGACCGCGAAATTCTGCTGCAGGTAGCGGAGGCAGAAAAGCGTCACCAGCAGCACTGGCGCGATATGCTCGGTGAGCACGCGGATGTGCATGTGCGCCCGTCCATGCAGTCCCTGCTCCTACAGTTCCTGGCAAAGAACTTCGGTTCGGTGTTTATTCTGGCGATGGCTCAGCGTGCCGAGTCCCGCTCCCCCTACGCCGAGGACCCGGACGCAACCGAGGAGATGGCGGCCGACGAAGCCATCCACGAGGAGATTATCCGTGCCCTGGCGACCAGCGGCCGTGAGAAGCTCTCGGGCAACTTCCGCGCGGCGGTCTTTGGCGCCAACGACGGCCTGGTCTCAAACCTGGCCCTGATTATGGGTATTACCGCCTCGGGCGCATCCAGCTCGATGGTTCTACTCTCGGGTGTTGCGGGTCTGCTGGCCGGTGCGCTGTCGATGGCGGCGGGTGAGTTCGTGTCGGTGCGTTCCCAGCGTGAGCTGCTGGATGCCTCCCAGCCGACCCAGGTTACCCTGCGTGTTGCACACGATTTGGATTTGGATTCGAACGAGCTGGAGCTCATCTACCGCGCCCGCGGCATGGACCCGGAGGCTGCGCATCACCGTGCCCTGGAGCGTTTCGGCTACCTGGACTGCGATTGCGATCCGTCGCTGTCGCATCATGACGATGATGAGCGCGAGGAGAACGTGGCTCTGGGCACCGATATTGGTGCCGCCGCGGCGTCTTTCTCGTTCTTCGCCTCGGGCGCGCTGATCCCGATCCTGCCCTATATCTTTGGCATGTCGGGTGTGGGTGCCATGATTCTATCCCTGCTGTTCGTGGGTGCGGCGCTGGGCTTCACCGGCGGCGTGGTGGGTCTGCTCTCGGGTGCTTCCCCGCTCAAGCGCGGTATCCGTCAGATTCTGATTGGTTTCGGTGCGGCGTTTGTGACCTACCTGCTGGGTTTGGCGTTCGGTACGACGGTCGGCTAACCTCATCCTCTACATAAGCTTTAGACAAGTGTATATAGCCGCTCAGGTATGCTCTACACTCCCCCGTGAGTGCCGCAGCCTGATGAGTGGCGCTGTCTGACAAGTGCCACTGCCTGAGCGCAAAGAAACCCCCGGCAGATACATTCAGTGTATCTACCGGGGGATTCCATCACTCTCTGCACTTACACCGCTCAGCACGGGGCAAGCAACTGTGGGGGAAAACTCCACGGGGCGTTAAGCTGAGGCCCCACAACATAACCAGACTAGGGGTTAATCTGGGTGGTAGCCTCAGCGCCAGAGAGCGCCTTAGTGTCGGTATAGCCGTTACCGGAGTAGGTAATGGTTGCATTCTGGATGCTGGAGGTCTGCTTGTAGGAGACCCAACCCTGTGCCGGGCTGAAGGACACAATACCGGGCATGATGACAACCTGACCGTACAGCTTGTTACCGGTCTGCTTCAGAGTGTACGCCTTGGTAGTAGTGAAGGTAATACGACCCTTGAAGGTGTAGGTGCCATCAGAATTCTGGGTCACGGTCGGGACCGAAGCAGACCAGTTGCCTGCCGCCTGAGCAACCGACAGGTAGCGTGCCTGACCTGCCGAAGCAACCAGCTCTGCAAGCCTACCGCTCAGCGCACGGCCGTTGGGGGTCCACGCCTGACCGTTAATCTTACCGCTCTTAGCAGCGTTCAGGGCACTAGCAGGCACGGTGTACTCAACATCAGTCACGAAGGTTGCCCCGGCAGCCAGGGTCGCGGTAGAACCTGCAACGTAGCCGGTACCAGTCTTGGGTGCAGTGGTCGGAACAGACCACCAGAAACCGCTAGATGCCACGTAGGAGCCGGGGGATGCAGTCTGGGAGTTGTTGACCGGGGTAAAGGTGCCCTCACCGTTGATAAACAGGTCAGGGTTGGTGGGCTTGGAAGCGCTATCGTCCCAGTTCAGGTCGGATTCGGGCTTGGAAGAAGATGCGAAGTACGCCTCAGGAGTGGTCGGGTGAATCGGACCGGTGCTGGTGGACGAAGCGTAACCAACAAAGCCGCCACCGTACTGAGCGCTGACAAACAGACCGCTCTGGATAGTCAGCTTATCGTCAGAATCCTCGCTCCTGGAGGATGCTGCATAGGCCGGCACAGCAACAGAAGCCGCAATAACAGGTGCAGACCAGACGCCTGCCTTAGCGACAGAACGACGGGAAATAGGCTGAGTCATGAGTGAATATTCTCCTCGTATGTGATGAAATATAGAAAGAGCCTGTAGGTATAATAGCCTGACTAGGCTCATCGGGTTATATTGTATAGTCCATTAGCATAGACTTTTCAAGTATTTCATCATGATATTTATAACAAAGCAGGCTCTTCAGCTCACTGAACTATTTTCAAAAACCTGATTTAACGTACAGATGCCGGTAGCCTCGAGGGCTACCGGCATCTGCCGCAATACTATGCTGTTTACTTCGCTGCGAAGATTTCGCGCATCAGGTTTGCAGCCTCGGAGGGGGTCTTACCGACCTTCACGCCTGCTGCTTCCAGAGCTTCCTTCTTCGCCTGAGCGGTACCAGAGGAACCGGAGACGATAGCGCCCGCGTGGCCCATGGTCTTACCCTCGGGAGCGGTGAAGCCTGCAATGTAACCGACGACGGGCTTGGTCACGTTAGCCTTGATGTACTCTGCAGCACGCTCCTCAGCGTCACCACCGATCTCACCAATCATGACGATTGCCTCGGTCTCGGGGTCAGCTTCGAAAGCTTCCAGAGCGTCGATGTGGGTGGTGCCGATGATGGGGTCGCCACCAATACCGATAGCGGTGGTGAAACCGATGTCGGAGAGCTCGTACATCAGCTGGTAGGTCAGGGTACCGGACTTGGAGACCAGACCGATCTTGCCCTTACCGGTGATGTTCGCCGGGATAATGCCGACCAGGCACTCCTCGGGGGAGATGATGCCGGGGCAGTTGGGGCCAATGATGCGGGTAATCTGCTTGCCGTTCTCGTCCACGGATGCCTTAGCAGCTGCCCAGAACTCTGCGGAGTCCTGCACCGGAACGCCCTCGGTGATGACGACGACGAGGCCAATCTTAGCCTCGATAGCCTCGAGAACTGCTGCCTTGGTGAAGGCCGGGGGAACGAACACGATGGAGACGTTCGCGCCGGTCTTCTCCATGGCCTCAGCCACGGTACCGAACACGGTCAGCTCGATGTCCGAGCCGTCCTTTGCCTTGTGGGTGACGGTAGTGCCGGCCTTGCGGGCGTTCACGCCGCCCACAATGTTGGTGCCAGCTGCGAGCATGCGTGCGGTGTGCTTGGTACCCTCGCCACCGGTGATGCCCTGAACGATGACCTTGGAGTCCTTGTTCACAAAGATAGACATATTACTTCCTTGAAATCCTTTGCTGGCGATTACGCCTTGTGAGCGAGCTCTGCTGCCTTGTCAGCGCCGGAGTCCATGGTCTCAGCCAGAACAACCAGCGGGTGGTTCGCCTCGGAGAGGATGCGGCGACCCTCAGCGACGTTGTTGCCGTCCAGGCGCACAACCAGGGGCTTGGTTGCTGCGTCGCCCAGGATCTCCAGAGCCTTCACAATGCCGTCGGCCACTGCGTCACACGCGGTGATGCCGCCGAAGACGTTCACGAAGACGCTCTTGACCTGCTCGTCGCCCAGAATAATCTCCAGGCCGGCAGCCATAACCTCGGCGGAGGCGCCGCCACCAATATCAAGGAAGTTAGCGGGCTTGACGTTGCCGTGGTTCTCACCGGCGTAGGCAACGACGTCCAGGGTGGACATAACCAGACCTGCACCGTTACCAACGATGCCGACCTCGCCGTCCAGCTTCACGTAGTTCAGGTCGAACTGCTTTGCCTTAGCTTCCAGGGGGTTCTCTGCGGACTTGTCCACGAGAGCCTCGTGCTCGGGCTGGCGGAATTCTGCGTTGTCGTCCAGGGAGACCTTGCCGTCCAGGGCCAGGATGGTGCCCTCGGGGGTCAGAACGAGGGGGTTAACCTCAACCAGGGTTGCGTCTTCCTTGCTGAAGACCTCACCCAGCTTGACGAGGACGGGAACAACCTTCTCCTGCAGTTCTGCGGAGAAGCCTGCTGCCTTCACAATCTCCTCAGCCTTAGCCTGGTCCAGGCCGACCAGCGGGTCAACCTCAACCTTGGCCAGCGCCTCGGGACGCTCAGCTGCCAGCTGCTCAATTTCCATACCGCCTTCAACCGAGCACATTGCCAGGTAGGAGCGGTTTGCACGGTCCAGCAGCAGGGAGAAGTAGTACTCTTCAGCGATGTCTGCGCCGTCGGCGACCAGCACGCGGTGAACGGTGTGGCCCTTGATGTCCATGCCGAGAATTGCCTTAGCGTGCTCGTAAGCCTCTTCGGGGGACTTTGCGAGCTTCACGCCGCCGGCCTTACCGCGGCCGCCGGTCTTAACCTGAGCCTTAATGACGGTCAGGCCGCCAATTTCCTCAGCTGCTGCCTTTGCTTCTTCAGGGGTGGTCGCAACAATGCCCTTGAGCACGGGAACGCCGTGCTTGGCGAAGAGCTCGCGCGCCTGGTATTCGAAAAGGTCCACAGGTGTCCTTCTTCTTCGAAGTGGTGCCGAGCGCGGTGTACGCTCGGCCTGGTCATTAGAGGAGTATTCCCCATGTGCCCGCTACGGTGCGATAGGGGTCTCTCGCACCCGGCGCACGCGCATCATTGACGCGGGGAATTTCTCTCGTTTCTACTCTATCGGATTCGGCGTGAGCTCGCACTCACGGAGCCCGAAATACGGGATTTTAGCGACTTAGGTCACAGATATTGCGGGGTGGATATCACCACGTATCGCATGCCGGGAAAAGGTTTAGGAGCCATGCACCTAAAGCACGCGCAAGGGAGCGCGCAAGGCAGGGGCGAACACCATCGGATGCCCGCCCCTCCACGTTTATCACCGGGCAGCGTTAGGAGACCTTCTCCAGCGGCGCGTAACGCAGCAGCAGGCGCTTCTCCTCTGAACCGAAGCGCACCTTCGCCACGGTCTTATCGCCGCTACCCTCAACGGCGAGCACGCGACCCTCGCCGAACTTGGTGTGGCGCACGGTATCGCCAACCGCCAGGGTCGGGATTTCCTTACTCTGGTGCACGCGGGAACGGTTCGTCACCTTAGAGGAGGCGGTAGCCGCCGCCAGCCCGTAGCTCGCCGAACCGTTAATATCCGCGGTGGACGGCTCGGAGCGGCGCACAGGGCGGGACTCATAGGAATCAGAGTAGGAACCTCGGGATCCATAGCTGTTAGAGCCATAACCCGAGCCGTATCCGGAGCGCACACCGCCCGAGTAGCCACCGGAGCCGTAGCCGGAACGAGAACCACCCGAGTAGCCGCCACCGTAGGAGCTGCCGCCGTAGGAACCGCCGCCGCGAGCACCGTACGCACCCATACCGGAGGCACCGAAGCCCGAGAAACCGGCGGTGCGCTTCCACTCGATGAGCTCCTCCGGGATCTCCTCTAGGAAGGGCGAGGGCGGGTTGAACTGGCTCTTACCCCACATGGTGCGAGTCTCAGAGCGGGTCAGGTATAGGCGCTCCATGGCGCGGGTCAGACCCACGTACGCCAGGCGGCGCTCCTCGCTCATCTCCTTCTCATCGGTCAGGGCGCGCTGGTGTGGGAACAGGCCGTGCTCCATACCGGTCAGGAACACCACGGGGAACTCCAGGCCCTTGGCGGTGTGCAGGGTCATGAGGGTGACCATACCCTGGGCCTTCGCCTCGGCAGCCTCGGCGGCAATCTGCGCAGCGGAGGCGCTCTCACCCTCCGCGCTGGCGGGGCGGTTTGGAATCGAGTCGGCGTCGGCAACCAGCGCCACGTGCTCGAGGAACTGCTCCAGGTCGGCGCCGGGATTCTCGGTCTCGAACTCGACCATGGCGTCCAGCAGCTCGGAGAGGTTCTCCACGCGAGACTCGTCCTGAATGTCCTTGGAGGCGCGCAGAGCCGCCAGGTAGCCGGTCTGCTCCAGGACCGCCTCCAGGCAGGTTGCGGCCGGTTCAGTGCGGGCAATCTGCGCCAGATCGTCCATGAGGCGCACGAACTCGGCGTACTTCTTCACGGCGGCGGCACCCAGGCCGGGGATGTCGGCAGCCTGGCGTGCGGCGGCGTAGAAGGAGATGCGGTTCGCACTCGCGTACTCCGCCACCACGGACTCAGACTTGGCACCGATACCGCGCTTGGGTTCGTTGAGGATGCGGCGCACGTTCACGTCGTCATCGGGGTTACTCAGGGCGCGCAGGTACGCCAGGGCGTCCTTGATTTCCTTACGCTCGTAGAACCGGGTACCGCCGACCACTCGATAGGGCAGGCCAGCGCGCATGAGCATGTCCTCGAGGGTTCGGGACTGCGCGTTGGTGCGGTAGAAGATGGCAACGTCGCCGGGCTGCACGCCGTGCTCGTCCGCCAAGCGGTCAATTTCGCGGGTGATGTAGCGTGCCTCGGCGTGTTCGGATTCGGCGACGTAACCGATGATTTTCGCGCCTGCACCGGAGGCGGTCCACAGCTTCTTGGGGCGACGGTCGGGGTTGCGTTCGATGACCGCGTTCGCCGCGGAGAGGATGTTCTGTGTGGAACGGTAGTTCTGCTCCAGCAGGATCGTGTGGGCGTTCGGGTAGTCCTTCTCGAAGTCCGTAATATTGCGGATATCCGCGCCGCGGAAGGCGTAGATGGACTGGTCGGAGTCACCCACGACGGTCAGCTCCGCCGGGGGCACGGCGTCCGGGTAGGGGCCGCGGTCAGCCGGTGCCTTCGTGTGGGCGCCGACCAACTCGCGCACCAGCTGGTACTGGGCGTGATTGGTGTCCTGGTACTCGTCCACGAGGATGTGGCGGAACTTGCGGCGGTAGTAGTTCGCGATTTCGGGGAACTTCTTCAGCAGGAAGACGGTGCGGCCAATCAGGTCGTCAAAGTCGAGGGAGTTGGCGGCGCGCAGACGCTGCGTGTAGACGGTGTAAATCTGCGCGATGGTTTTCTCGTAGGGGTTATCGGAGGCCACGCGGGAGGCGAACGCCTCGGCGCTGACCAGCTCGTTCTTCAGCCCGGAGATGCGGTTGCCCACGGCCTTGGCGGTGAACTTCTTGGGGTCCAGGTTGAGCTCTTTAATGATGAGGCTCAGCAGGCGCTGCGAGTCAGTCGAATCGTAGATCGTGAAGGTGGACTTCAGACCCAGGGCGGCGGCCTCACGGCGCAGCACACGCACGCAGAAGCTGTGGAAAGTAGAAATCCACATGTGCTTGGCGCGCGGGCCGACCAGCGCCTCAATACGTTCACGCATCTCGGCTGCGGCCTTGTTGGTGAAGGTAATGGCGAGAATCTGGCCGGGGGTCGCGCGGTGGGTAGCGAGCAGGTAGGCGATGCGGTGGGTGAGCACGCGAGTCTTGCCGGAGCCGGCGCCCGCGACGATGAGCAGGGGCGAGCCGGAGTGTAGCACAGCCTCTTCCTGGCGTTCGTTGAGCCCGGCGGTGAGGGAGGTGGGGTCCACGGCGCCCAGGCTGTGGGTGCGTTCGCCGTAGGGGTCGGCGGGGTCGAAGTCCTCGCCGTAGCCGCCGACTCGGTAGGCGGGCGGCATGAAGTCGCCGAGCGGGTCGGCGGCGAAGGCTGCGGGTGCGCCGGATTCAGGAACGGGCGCGCTGGTAGCAGGGGCACTGGTGGCAGGGGCACCGTAGGCGGGCATGCCGGTGGGCAGGGCGGCGGGTACATCCTGAGCGGGCGCCTCTATCATCGGGGCGTCCATCACTGCGGCGTCCATGGGAGGCGCGTAGTAGTCGTCTTCGGCAGGGGGTACGTCGTAGTAGGGGTCGAAGGGCGGCTCATCATCCGCTACCGGTGCTGCGGGGGTGACGAGTTCGGCGGCGAACAGGCCGTCCTGTTCGGTGAAGGACTGCTTCTGCTGTTCGGGCTTATCGCTCATCGTCTACCTCGCTACCTAGAATACACGTTCGATATTCCATGCTACCGTATTTGCTCCGCGGCTCCCACCCGCTTGGTCACCCGGCCGCCCCTCGTTCACTCGGAGACGAGAAACCGCCCGCGCCTGCTAATGCAAGCGACGGGCGGTTTCTCGTACCGGCGTGACTGCCGGTTCTATGTGCCCCCGAGACGATTCGAACGTCCGACACCTTCTTTAGGAGAGAAGTGCTCTATCCCCTGAGCTACGAGGGCGTACCTAACCTAGTATAAAGCACCCCGCACCGCGAGTCGGCACAGCCCGCCCAAGCCGCCAGCATCCACCGGTAGTCGCGCCACACCCATCCCCTGCCCCAACCCCTGCCCCAACCCCGCCCCAGCCCGTGTCCACCACCCTGTGTTCACCGCCTGAGGACACCCGCACCCGGCGGCAGAACCACTCCTACAATGTACGAATGAGCATCTACATTGACCCGCCCACCTGGCCCGCGCACGGCACCGTCTTCTCGCACCTCATCTCCGATGCATCCCTGGCGGAACTGCACGAGTTCGCCGCAGCGGCGGGCATCAGTGAGCGTGCCTTCGACCGCGACCACTACGATGTTCCGGCGCACTTCTACGACGAGCTGGTGCAGGCGGGCGCGATTGAGCTCAGCGGCGCACAGCTGACCCGTACGCTCATTGCGAGCGGCCTGCGCATCCCGCTGAAGGAACGCCCGGAAAAGATTCGCCCGCGCCTGCTTCGCGCCTGGGAGGCGGCGTTTGCGCCTCGCCTCGAGAAGGCTCCCGCTACATTCCAGCAACAGGTGGCTGAGTTGGGTGAGAGCCTGTTGCAGGCGTGGGAGCAGCCGCACCGCGCCTACCACCACAGCGGGCACCTTTCGCAGATGCTCACCGACCTGGACCATCTCTATGCACACTGCATGCAGGGTTCTACTTCTTTGCCGCTGGTTCTGGCGGCGTGGTTCCACGATGCCGTGTACGAGGGCGCGCCGGGTGAGGATGAGCGCCGTAGCGAACAGCTGGCGGGCGCCTCCCTGGAGCCGCTGGTTACCGCGGGCCTGCTGAGCGAAGAGGAGCTACAGCTGGTGCGCCTTCTGGTTCACGCCACGGCAACCCACGAGCTGCCCGAGTCCACCGAACTACCGGCGGGCTACAATCCGGCAGATATTGAGTTCTTCCTTGACGCCGACATAGCGATTCTGGCTGCCGAGCCGGCGCGCTACCGCCGCTACCTGCGCGGGGTGCGTAGCGAGTACTCCCACTTCGATGATGAGGCGTTCCGCATCGGCCGTACGAGCTTCCTGCACTCCGTCCTAGAGCGCGAGCGCATCTTTCTCTCCGAGCGAGCCCGCGAACTTTGGGAGGAGCCCGCACGGACCAATCTGTGTGGGGAGCTCGCCGAGTGGGAACAGAATCCTCAGAAGCTCCTGCAGGCTCTCGTCCCGTAGTCTCACACCGTAGAGAAGCACCCCAAAATGCATACCGCCGGGTGTGCACGTGCACTCTCGGCGGTATTCTGCGCGCTGAATGGGCACGCAAAAGGCGCCCACCCCGTGCGGGGTAGGCGCCTTTTTGAAGTATGTTGGGCTAGAGCCAGCTTCTATGCGCTAAGGCTTAGAGAGCGGTGTAGTAGCCGTCAACGGACATCCAGGAGGTGGGGTGCACCATGGTACCGTTGGTGGGGTTCAGAGCGGAGATCATCTTGCCGTCGCCCAGGTAGATACCAACGTGGCTGTAGCCGTTCTGGAAGACGATGTCGCCGGGCTGGGGGTTAGAGGTCGGGCGCAGCTCGTTCTTCATTGCGTAGGTGAAAGCGGTCAGCTTGATGCCGTGCTGAGCGAAAACCCAAGAGGTGAAGCCGGAGCAGTCCCATGCACCGAAGGTCTTGCCGCCCCAAACGTATGCGCCGCCCAGGCCGCTCATTGCGGTTGCAACGATTGCGTCACGGGATGCGTTACCGGAGGAAGCTGCGGGTGCAGCGGGTGCCGGAGCTGCAACGGGTGCAACGTAAGCCTGCTGGGTCTCAGCCTGGGGTGCTACGTAGGTGGTCTCAACTGCGGGTGCAGCGGGAGCCTCGGCTGCTGCGGGAGCAACGTAGGTCTGCTGTGCCTGAGCCTGGGGTGCAACGTAGGTGGTTGCGGGGGTGTTGTAGCTGGTGTAGTCGAACTCGTAGTTGGTGTAGTCGTAGGACAGATCAGCAGCAGCGGGGATCTGTGCAAATGCGTTCGCGGGAACGGTCGAGCCGAGCAGAACAGCACCTGCTGCGATGGTTGCACCTGCGGTACGTACGATCTTCTTAGCCATTGGTAATTCCTCCATTGCCTGACGAGGTGAGCTGTCGGGCTCGAGCATGGATCCGCTCGGCCACCGAAGTGACTTAGCCCCGAGGCTTCTCGAGTGAGAAGCCGTATCCCAGCTTGGGGATTGGGTCCCCCGCTTCTGCCATTCTGGGTAGACGTTCATCGAAGCGTTGGCAGAACTCAGCGGAACCGCTTCGACGGTGCCCTCTTACGATGAGGATTTGGGCACAGAAACGAGAATACACAGAAAACTCCCAGTTGTCATCTCTCTCGGGCTTAAATTTCGGCGTTTCACCCCTGGGCGAATACTTGATAGCGCAAGCACCTAAGTTCCAATCAATGCGACTCCTAGCAACCATTTAATGGCTCTGACTAGGTATTTCATAAGGATGCACATTCTTTTTAAGGGCGCCACTGCCCCTTAAGAACAGGATTCAAAACTCTTAAAAATAAACCTCATCTCTTAAACCGATCTCCCAGAAAACAGCATTCCGCCTCCTCTGAGGCCTCCCACACGACCGAAAAACACGAAAAATGCACTCTTCTGCAGTTGCCAAAGCCATGGATAGAGGAGTATAAGCACGCGCACGCGAGCCCGCGGGCGGTACAGAGCGCTACGGAAACCGTAAACAGAGGAGGCGGCGCCTTCCCCGCGCGGGGAAGGCGCCGCCTCCACAGCTGTTTAACTACGTCTACAGGGCGCTGGCACGCTTCACGACGATTGCGTTTGCCACGTCCATATCCAGGGACAGGGTATCGTCCTCTCCGTCGGCGTGAACGATCACGTCATCATTCTGGCCGGCCACAACCGACACCGAGGCGCCGTAGACGATACCCGCATCCGCCAGAAGCTTCAGCAGTTCAACGTCGGTCTGAATGGACTCGGGGAAACGGGAAATCGTGAAACGGTCCTCGGGGCCCGAATCGCGAGCGGCCAGAGACATCGGCACGGTGCGCTCGTCGTTCTTCTCGCTCTCAATGCCCAGCTCTTCCAGACCGGGAATGGCGTTGCCGTAGGGGGAGAACTTCGGCTCGTGCAGCATCTGCAGGATGCGCTTCTCGACCTTATCGCTCATGACGTGCTCCCAGCGGCAGGCCTCTTCGTGCACATACTCGAGGTCCAGGCCAATAATATCGGAAAGCAGACGCTCAGCCAGGCGGTGCTTGCGCATCACCTCGACGGCCTTCTGGCGGCCCTCGTCGGTCAGCTCCAGGTGGCGGTCAGGCTCAACGGTGAGCAGTCCGTGCTTCTCCATGCGGGCCACAGTCTGGGAAACGGTCGGGCCGGAGTGCTCCAGACGCTCGGCGATGCGCGCGCGCATGGGGACGATGCCCTCTTCCTCCAGTTCGAGAATAGTGCGCAAGTACATCTCTGTGGTGTCGATAAGGTCAGTCATTATCTCTCCAGCCATCAGCGCGACAGTGCGTAGGTAGCCCTGCCTAAGTCGTTAGTTTACTCAATAAACCATTATGTACCCTTTGGGCGGTTTTTGCCACGAGACAGCCCCGCGAGTTGCCCAGCGCGAACAGCCGGGCACCCCGCGGGGCTCCTTAAATCTCTATGGTGGTGGCTCTACTCGGAGACGCTGCCCTCGGAACCCTCGGAGTCCCGGTCGGAATCCAGAGAAACCTCAGCGGCCTCGGCAGGTACAGTCTCGGTACCCTCTTCTGCACTCTCCGCGCTCTCCTCCGAGGCTGCGGTGGCGGCCTCAGAGCCCTCGGCCTTTTCCTCGGCCTTCTCCTCGGCGGGTGCCTCCGAAGAATCGGACGAAGAATCCTGCTCCAGGTCCTCGGGACGCACGCGGTCAGCCCACGGCACCCAATCCGGGGCGATGAGCGCATCGTCACCGGGCAGCAGGCCCACCTCACAAATCGTAGCGACCTTCGAGCGCGGGGCGCGGGAGAGGGTCGCAAACCAGAACCAGCCGCGGTACCCGGGCATCGTGCACTCGAAGAGGTGGGTGCTCAGGCGCTCCTCCTCGGGACGCACGTGGTGCACCAGACCAATATTGTGGTCGGGGGTAATCTCGCGGACGCCCTGCAGCGCCACGTCCTTGGCCGCCGCCAGGATCTCATCCACCTTGGAGGTGCGACGGGCCTTGTGCGGAACGCCCAGGGAGGGTTCGCCCGGATCCTCAGCCGGCGCGGAGAAAGGGTCGTTAGAAGTATCAGTGGGGGTCCGGGAAGATTCGGCTTCCTCGGCGGCCTCATCCGCAATCTTCTGCGCGGTCTCTACTTCCTCAGGTACAGCACCATCCACCGAGGTCTCGGCCTCCTCCGGGGCGGCAGCGGGCAGAGCGCCATCTGCGGGAATATCGGGGGCGGGCACGGTTTCGGGGAGCAGTTCATTCACCTGTTCAGACATACCCCTATTAAAGCATCTCGCGTACACGAACACCTCGGGGGACCCCCTAAGCTTCACAAACGCTGTGAATTTGGGGCTCAAACCCCCTATTCTGGGGCTTTGCTATCAGAGAGCTGGGCACAAGCTGATACGGTTAATTTTATGAGTAACACCTCCGTAGAGACCCAGCACAGCAGTTCAGACCGGGCGTCCGCGCCTCTGCCCTACGCCCGCGCCATTCGTTGGCTGGGCGCAGGAGGCGGTATTCTCGCCCTCCTCTGCCTGCTCAGCGGAATCGTTATGCTTCTCATGAAGTGGGCCGGGGCCACTCCGCCCGCCGCTATGAGCCAGATTCCGCTCGTGCTTCTGCCCGTCGCATTCATCGCGCTGATGGTTGCGCTCGGCCTGGCAGTTCTGCGGCGCTCTAAAGCCTAACCACACACTATTGCACACGCTGCATTTCTCTACTCACCGACAGATCACCTTCCTGCCCTTCAGAACGAAAGATAAAGAGTATGTCTGCTGAAGCCAAGCTCCTCGTCGTTGATGACGAATTCAATATTCTTGAACTACTCGCCACTTCCCTGCGCTTCGCCGGTTTTGAGGTCGTCACCGCCGGCAACGGCCGCGACGCCCTCGAGAAGGCCAACACCGAGTCTCCCGATCTGATTGTCCTCGACGTCATGATGCCCGGTATGGACGGCTTCGAGGTGACCCGCCGCCTGCGCGAGCTCGGAAGCACCGTTCCCGTCCTCTTCCTCACCGCGAAGGACGCCACCGAAGACAAGGTCACCGGCCTGGGTGCCGGCGGCGACGACTACGTGACCAAGCCCTTCTCACTGGACGAGGTGATCGCCCGCATCCGCGCCATCCTGCGCCGCAGCCGCGCCGTCCAGGACGAGGACGATGCCGTTCTGCGCGTCGACGACCTGAGCCTGAACGTGGATACCCACGAGGTATTCCTCGGCGAGGAAGAAATCGATCTCTCCCCCACCGAGTTCAACCTGCTGCACTACCTGATGCTCAACGCCAACCGTGTGCTGTCCAAGGCGCAGATTCTCGACCACGTGTGGGAGTACGACTTCAACGGTGACTCCTCGATCGTCGAGTCCTACATCTCGTACCTGCGCCGCAAGATTGACAACAACCGCGAAAACCACGAGCCGCTCATCCACACCAAGCGCGGTGTGGGCTACATGATTCGCGGTTCCCGAGGCTAACGTGGCGCTCAAACCCCTCGATCGCATCCCCCTCTCGCTTTCCCTGCGCACGCAGCTGGTGCTGGTGACCTCCATGCTCATCGCTCTGGCGATTGCCGTCACCAGCCTCGTGGCTATCTCTGCCCTGCGCGCCCAGATGGTGCACCAGCTGGACGAAGAGATGAAGACCAGCGCACCGGCACTGGTGCAGCTGGCCACCGTGCGACCTTCCGGCAAGCAAGAGGGGTCGCTCAGCACCTACCGCGTCTACCTGCTCGATAAGGACGGCAAGGTGCTGTACTCGCTCAGCTCCGAGCACGACGAGCAGGCCGGCGAACCCACCCTGAACGGTTGGACCGCTGAGAAGGTGCGCAAGCAGAACGAGGAGGGCGTGACCGTTGGCTCCTCCAGCGGTTCCGCCGACTGGCGTCTACTTGCCGTGCCAATTGAGGCGAACGACTCCTCGGGATTGACCGAGGCGAGCTCCCTCATCATCGCGATGCCGCTCAAGCAGACCAACCAGGTGGTCGCCCTGGTCGGCGTGCTCACCTTCGCGTTTGGACTCGCCACCCTAGCCTCCGCCATCGCCATGACGTGGGTGATTGTGACGCGTACCTTCGAGCCGCTCGCGCGCGTTGAGCAGACCGCCGCCAAGATTGCCGCCGGCGATCTCTCCCAGCGTATCGAGGACTACAACCCGAACAACGAGATCGGTAACCTCGCCATCTCGCTGAACACCATGCTCGCCCAGATTGAGGCGCTCTTTAAAGCCCGAGAGAAGAGCGAAGCGAAGATGCGGCGCTTCGTGGGCGACGCCTCCCACGAGCTACGCACCCCGCTGGTGAGTATCCGCGGTTACTCGGAGCTCTACCGCCAGGGTGCGCTTCCCACCGAGGAGGCGGTCGGCACCGCCATGAGCCGCATCGAGTCGGAGTCCAAGCGCATGGGCCAGCTCGTCGAGGATCTGCTGACACTGGCCCGCATCGACGAGCGCAGAGAGTCCAAGCTGGCCCCCTTCGACCTGTTCAACCTGGCGGTGGATGCCAGCAACGACGCCTACGCTACGGCCCCCGACCGCGAGGTTTCGCTCGTGGGCCTCAGCGACGATGTTGCCCCCACCTCCGCGCCTGTGCTCGGCGATGAATCGCGCATGCGCCAGGTCGTGGCGAATCTGCTGACCAACGCGATGCGCTACACCCCCGACGGCACACCCTTGGAGATTGCGGTGGGCGTGCGCGAGGAGGTTGCGGGATTCCCTCTGGCTACCCTTGAGGTGCGCGACCACGGCCCCGGTATTCACGGCGAGGATCGCGAGCGCGTCTTTGAGCGTTTCTACCGCACCGACACCTCGCGTTCCCGCGAGACCGGCGGCACCGGTCTGGGCTTGTCCATCGTGGCCGCCATCATCGAACAGCACGACGGCCGAATCCATATTGAAGAGACCCCCGGTGGCGGCGCGACCTTCGTCATCTCGCTACCCTGCTACCCACCGCCCATCTCGGATGAGCAGCTGCTGAACTAGCGGGTTACGTGTCTCCGGCAGCCAGCGGCGTACCGAAACCCAGAAGAAAGCCCCAAAGAATCCCCCGAGCCTTACGCTCGGGGGCTTCTTCGTGTCCGGAGGGTTCAATCGGTCGACTCCGGCAGGCACGACCGGGTGTGGACGCACCGCCGGATGGACGCTGCGCAAAGGGCGCAACGCAATATTCAACCGAATTCTGAAGGTCCCGTTCGAAATTTTCGGTGCGTTGGAAGCAATCGGGAGGGTTTATCCACAGATTCTCTCATTGAGGCATTTTTAGGTAGTTTAATGCATTTTGAAAGAATACAGTGGTTTTATGCACTCGGGATAGTTCAGAACCCGGGGCAAACCCTCCCGGCGGCAACCCGCCGCCCACCACTCTCAAAGGAGAAACCCATGGCACAGTTCAATGTCGATTCTGAGGTCATCGCGGCCAAGAGCGCCCAGGCCAAGTCCTACGTCGCATCCATCACCGCGGATGTCAACGGCATGACCGCTTCCCTGCACGACCTGCAGAGCTCCTGGACGGGCTCAGCATCGGCCAACTTCCAGGGCGTGCTGGATCACTGGCACGCTACCCAGCGCCAGGTCGAAGAATCCATCACCCAGATCAACGAGGCGCTCTCCCGCGCAGGCGTCAACTATGCCGACACTGAGCAGGCCAACGCCTCGATGTTCGTGGGCTAAACGTGGGCTAGACAGCCCGCACCCGGTACGCCCCGCCACCACTGGATGGGCCCCGTGCGCGTGACGTACCAACGGAAAACCCGCCGCACCTCACTATTCGAGGGGCGGCGGGTTTCTCACGTTCTCTTTCCCTCTTTCCCGGTTCTTCCCAGAAATTCTTCCCAATGGTTCTTCTCAGAGGTTCTTCCCGGGGCTGCGAGCGGCGAACCCACCGGGAGCTACCGGGTGGGCGCTACGAGGCGGGGGTCTCCTGGCGGAAACGCAGGCGCCACAGGCCGCGCTCGGCGTCGTAATGCCAGATGCTCGAGCGGCTCACGCGACCGCGGTCTGTCGCCACGGCGGCCATGACCAGAACGCTCGAGGCGTCAATCTGCTGAACCCCCTGCTTGGCCGGCGCACCCTGCTGGGTGAAGGCGCGCTCGCGATACCGCAACACCGAGGAACGCGAAACCGACTTGCCGGTGGCGGTCACCCACACCAGACGCTCGTGGAGCAGGGCGTCCAGCTGAGCCGGGTCCATAACGGCGCCGCGGCTTTCCAATAGCTGTTCGGCGGCGGCGGCATCCTCGGGACGCGGTGCCGCGGGAGCCTGCCGCGTGGGAGGCTGGGTGGCGGGCTCGGAGACAGCGGGGGTGGAGACAGCAGGCGCGGCGGTCTGCACGGAACCGGGGGTCTCCGCAGGGGCTTCTGTGGGTGCCGGGGTCTCCGTGGGCGGCAGGGTCTCTGCGCCCTCGCCCAGCAGCTCGGCGGGATCCACATCGTTCGGGTCGAGGCCGGCGAACTCTTCCAGGCCGGTCAGGTCGTCCTCATCTTCCGCCTGCGCGGCGGTGGAGGCCTGGTTGGCGGTTTCCTGCTGGCGGGCCAGGGCCTGGGCATCGCGCTCGGTGGCACGCTCTGCGGCGAGGGCCAGCTGCTCCTTGCGGGTGCGGACCGCCTCCGGGTCGGGTGCATCCACGGCCGAGGCGGGGCGCAGCAGGCCGGACAGGCGCAGGCTCTCCACGCCGCGCTGGGCATTCTCAATCTCGGCGGCGGTGAATTCCTCCACGGGCAGGTGGGCGTCCGCGGAAGACTCGGAGGGCGTCGGCTCAGAGAGGGCAACGTCAGAGAGCGCGGGCTCATCCACCGGAGCGCTCACAATCGGAGCCTCCACAGCCGCAGTAGCGGGTTCAGCAGACGCACCGAAGCCGGGGCCGTGCGCGGGTTCGCGACCCTCCTGGTAGGCGCGCGCGGCACCGTTCGCCAGGGAATCCGCCTTCTCGTTGAGCTCGTGGCCGGCGTGGCCCTTCACCCAAATGAACTCGTAGTCGCGGCCGATCAGCGCCCGGTCCAGCGCCTCCAGCAGGTCGCGGTTGAGCACGGGCTTGCCGTCGGACTTCTTCCAGCCCTTCTTCTTCCAGCCGGGCATCCACTTGGTCAGCGAGTTAATGACGTACTGGCTATCGCAGTACACGCGCAGCTTCGCCTCCGGGCGGGATGCGGTCGCCTCGAACAGGTCCAGGACAGCCTTGAGCTCACCCATATTGTTGGTGCCGTGCGCCCAGCCGCCGCTCGCCCAGTGGTCGTCGTCGATATACCATGCCCAGCCCGCCGGTCCGGGGTTGCCCAGCGCCGAGCCGTCTGCGGCGGCAATGATTTCTTGCGTGCTGTTCACGGTACCTTCTTTCTGTGCCGCCGCTCTATTGTGCGGGCGGCTGTCCGTAATGATGTCTGTGATGACTTTACCGCACCGGCGGCGAGGGTGCGTAGCGCGCGGTCGCCGCTGTGGACAACCTCAAGTAGCCTCGCACGCGCGAATTACCGTAATGCCGGGCGGGTACACTAAACCTATGAGCTATTCTGCCCCCGAAACACCCAGCGCACAGCGCCCGGAGCGCCCTACCGCCCGTCCGAGCGAGCGCGTGCAGATTTTCGCTCTTCCCACCCGCACCATGTACGGTTCCCTGCGTTTTAGCTGGTTGAGCTACCTGGGTCTTGCCGAGCAGCAGCATGCGGCGCAGTTGCCGACCTCCACGGCGGCGGTCAGCTACCTGAGCACTCAGGCACTCATGCGCGCCATGGCGGCGGCTCGTCTGGATGTGCCGTCGAGTGCCGCTTCTGAGATTGAGGTGGATCGTTCCTGCACCCTGTGCACCAGCGGCAAGAAGCACGGTAAGCCGCGTATTGCGGGCGTGAACTTCAATATGTCGCAGGTAAACCCGCTGGTCGTGGGTGCTTTTAGCCGTAACTCCTCGGCGGTGCTCGGCGTGGATGTTGAGACCCTGGATGCGCGCCTGTTCTCCGGTTTTGCGCGTCTGGCGCTCTCCAATGAAGAACGCACGTTCTACGAGCGGGTGGCGCAGGAACGCCCCGCACCCGTACTGCACCTGCTCTCGGTGGCGCTGTGGACCGCCAAGGAGGCGGTGCTCAAGGCTACCGGCCACGGCCTGAGCGTAGTGCCCTCCCTGGTTCGGGTGCAGATTACCGATGAGCTGTTGGATGCACTCGAACTTGCCATGAACGAGGAGGCTCCTAGTGACCTTCTGGACGGTGGCACCCCCGAGCCTGGCGCCTTGCGTGTACTGACTCAGGACAGCTTGACCGCGCGTGCGGCCTTTAGCGCACCCACACCTCAGGGCGGCGGCGACGCTATCGAGCGTAGCTATAGTCTGCAGTGGGTGCCCGTGGCGCTACCCGACGCGGAGAACCCCGAGCACGCGCAGAAGATGCTCATCTCCCTGGCCGTTGAGAACCCTGCCGAGGGCGATCCCGCGCAGCTTGAGGTCGAGCTTCTGCCCGTGGCCACTCCTCTGGAGCTCAAGCGCCTGCTCACCGATTAGCCAGGCTCGATCCCTCATAACAACAACGACTGAACGCGCCCGCCACGACAGCGAGCGCGTTCAGTCGTTTTATTCTGCTTGTTTTATTCTGCCGTTTTATTCTGCCTCGTCTAGGCGTTCAAGACAGAGTCTTAGGGCGTATCTTCGCCCAGCGTATCCACGCCCAGTGCACGGCCAAAGCTACCGAGCTTCGTGCCGGTCTCCGTGTGCTCCAGCTCCGGATCAGACTCAGCCACAATACCCGCGCCAGCGTACAGGACCGCCTCGTCCGGGCTGACCTGGGCACAACGCAGAACCAGCGCCCACTCGCCGTTACCCTCGGCATCCATGTAGCCGACCAGGCCGCCAAAGTAGCGGCGCTCAAAAGACTCCAGCTGGCGAATCAGCTCCAGCGCCTTCTCGGTGGGGGCACCGCAAATCGCGGGGGTCGGGTGAATCGCGCGGGCACCATCCAGGCAGGTCAGCCCCTCCTTCAGCACACCGTCGATGGGGGTCGCCAGGTGCCACAGCTGCGGGGTCTGCAGCAGCGAGGGCACCTGCGGCACGTTCAGCTCCTCGGCGATGGGTGCCAGGCGCTCGGCAATGTCGTTGATGACGTAGGCGTGCTCGTGACGGTCCTTCGGCGATGCGAACAGGCGGTCGCGAATCGCCTCGTCCTCGGCGCTACCGGGCTCGGCAATGCGCGGGGCGCTACCGGCAAGCGGGTGGGTCTTGAAGGCGCGGCCCTCGGTGCGGAACACCAGCTCCGGGGAGGCACCCATCAGGTAGCTTCCGCTCATGCCGCGCTCACCCTCGGGCAGGCGCACCGCAAAGTTGAACGCGGAACGCTGCTGGGCACGCAGGTTGTTGTACAGCGCCTCCAGGTTGAGGGCCCCGGGTGCGTAGCGGGCGGTGAGCACACGCGAGAGCACAATCTTGCTCAGCTCACCCGCCTTCATGCGCTCCACTGCGGTTGCCACGGCGGCACGGAACCGGTCGTTCTGCCGGCCGGTGACCGATAACGGCTCGGCAAGCTTCACGGTCTGCTCGGGAACCGGCACCTGCTGCTCCTCCAGGCGTTCGGGCACGAAGAGGTAAGCGGGCATATCGGGGTCAAAAGGAATCAGACCCACGACGGCGCTACCGGCACGTTTCGCCTCGTCCAGGGCATTATCGAAGGTGACAGGGGTCATCGCACCGGAAGCGCGCAGGACGCGGGTGCCGGTGGCAAAGATAAAGTCGGGAAGGTTCGTCATCGTACTTCTATCAGTGGTGTGTGGGTTCGCGCCGGGCATCTAAACGCCGGACGCGGAGTGCCGTTAGAGGGTCGCGCCGCCGTCAGCGACAATCTCCTGCATGGTGATGTGGCGGGCCGCCTCCGAGATGAGGAAGGCGTTAACCGCCGCGATGTCGGCCGGGTCGGCGATGCGGCCCAGCGGAATACCCAGGCGGAACGTTTCCGGGTTACCGGCAACCGGCAGGGCGGAGCGGTCCTCACCCTCCCAGGCATCGGTCACCATGGGGGTTCGGGTGGTGCCGGGGCAGACCGAGTTCACGCGAATACCGTGCGCGGCAAGTTGCAGACCGAAGCTGGAACTCACGCGCGCCGCCGACGCCTTCGATGCACCGTAGGCGCCAAACTCCGCGCGGGGCACACGCGCCGCGTTGGAGGCGACCGTCACCAGGGAGCGACTGTTCGCCGGGTCGGTTTCCTGCTGGTCAATCATGATGCGCGCGAATTCGCGCAGGCACAGGAACACGCCGTCGGAGTTGACCGAGTGCAGGCGCTTCCAGGTGTCGAAGCTGGTTTCCAGGAGCGGCTGGCTGTGGGCGATGCCCGCGGCGAGTACCGCGCCGGTGATGGGTTCGTCGAGTGCCGCTACAGCGTTGGCGAGGGCGGTGACGGACTCTTCGCTCGTAACGTCTACGGCGCGGTAGCGGAAGATTGCGTCTCCGTAGGTGCCGAAGGAGGCAATGGGCTGCTCTGCAAGGTCAGCCGCAAATACCGAATAACCGTTCTTGATGAGCTGGTGGACCGTAGCCTCACCAATACCGCCGTTAGCGCCGGTCACGATCACCCAGCTCATGCGCGCGCCTCCTCAGCAGTCTCAGCCTTCTCAGCACCTTCTGCAGCATGCAGGTCGGCGAGCACATCCGCGGTGTTCAGCACGCGGGCGCAACGGCCCGAAGCGTACTCGCAGGCCATGCGGTGCTCTTCCTCCGAGAAGTCGGCGAGCGCATCGGCAACCATGAACGGCTGAATATCACGCATGAACGCCTCCAGCGCGGTGGTCAGGCAGCCGATATGCGCGTACACGCCACCGATAATGAGCTGGTCGCGACCGGACTCCTTGAGCAGATCCTCGAAGGGGCTGCGCACAAACGCGGAGTAGCGCCACTTGGTCAGCACGGTGTCGCGGTCGGTCGGTGCCAGCTCGTCGAGCACGCGGGCGGACTCGTCGTTCTGCAGGCCGTCACCCCAGAAGTCGATGAGCAGGCGGCGATCCTCGGGATCCTGACGCGGCGGCTGCGCGGTGTAGTAGACCGGGATTCCGGCGGCGTGGGCGGCGTCGACGAGGCGGCGCAGATTCCGAATGGCGATGTTAATCTGGGCATCGGCATTGCCGTAGCCCTCCCCCAGGTCAGCGCCTTCGAAAGCCTGCACGAAGTGCACCTGCATGTCGTGCACGAGCAGTACGGCTCGGCTGGGGTCCACTGGCCAGCTCACGCGGTTGCTGTGTTCACGGTCAACGTAGGTGTAGGGCTTGATTTTGGGCAGTGCCATGATTCTCCCGGTTCGTGCCTATGGGTTGTATGCGCGGCGCAGGCGGTGCACTGCGGTGGGCGTAGTAGCGAGTGGGGGCTCTCCTCCGAGCCCCCTCACACCGACCGCCCACACAGTGAGCTTGCGCTTATCTCATAACCATCTTAGGGCATGCTTAGATACCAAGGTATATCTGAACCTTAACAAAAATGCTTCCCCACCCGCACCCCCGTTGATAGCACAACGGGCGGAACGGGCAGGGAAGCACTCAGACAAGCAGAAACGCTACGCGAAGCGTGAATTCGGGCGCGAATCTAGCTCGTTAAAACTAACTCGGTGAAACTAGTTCACGGGCACTGCCGCAGCCAGCACCTCATTCAGACCCTCGGTGATCGAGGGGTGAGTGTAAATCTCATCGCGCAGCTGCGAAGCGGTAATGCCGTGGCGCATCGCCAGAGCCACCAGGTTAATAACCTCCATGGACTCGATGACCAGCAGCTGGGCGCCCAGAATCTGGTCGGTCTGCGCGTCAATCACGAACTTCATGATGCCGCGCGGGTTCTCCTGGGTCTTCGCACGCGGCATCGCGGCAACCGCGGCAACCGGCTTCGAAGCGACCTTCACCTTGTGGCCAGCCTCGATTGCCTCACGCTCGGTCAGGCCCACGGAAGACAGCGGCGGGTTCATGTAGATGGTCGAAGCCACTGCCTTGCGGTCCTTGGTGGAGCGGGAACCGTCACCGACCAGCTGAGAGAGCACCACGCGGTAGTCATCCAGGGAGATGTAGGTGAACTGCGGGCCGCCGTTCACATCACCGAGCGCAAAAATGTTCGGCACGGTGCTGCGCAGGTGCTCATCCACGACAATTGCGCCACGGTCGGTGGTATCGATGCTGGTGTTCTCCAGACCCAGACCCTCGGTGGCGGGCTTGCGGCCGGTCGCAACCATCACGTAGTCCACCTCCAGCTCCCGGGTAGCGCCCTCGGAGTCGAGGTAGGTCACGGTCACCGAGTCAGCGCCGTCCTTGAAGGACTGCACGCGCACGCCGGTATGAGCGGTAATGCCCTGGTCTGCGATAATCTCGCGGGCAACCTGGGCAACGTCCTCGTCGTAGCGGCCGAAGAGGGCGGGTGCGCCGTCCAGAATGGTCACCTCGGTACCGTAGGAGGAGAAAATACCGGCGAACTCAACACCGATGGGGCCGCCACCGATGATGCCCAGACGCTTGGGGCGCGGGGTGAGCTTCTGCAGCTCGGTGGAGGTGAGCACACGCTCAGATTCGCGGATACCCTCAATCGGCGGGATAACCGACACGGCACCGGTGTTGATGATGAAGTAGTCGGCGGTAACGCGCAGGGTGTCCTCACCCGCGGTGACCTCAACCTCGGTGTCGGAGATGAAACGTGCGTGACCGTCAATGAGCTTGGCGGTCTCGTTGGAGAGCAGGATCTCGCGGTTCTTGGCGCGCATCATACCGGTCAGCTTGTCGCGGAAGACCACGGCGGATTCGTAGGCGGCGTTTGCTTCGTCAAGGCTGCGCTCGCCGCTGGCACGGAACTCGTCGGCGCGGTGTACGAGCGCCTTGGTGGGTACGCAACCGATGTTGATGCAGGTGCCGCCGTACATGCCGGTGGACTGTTCGATGAGGGCAACGTTCTTGCCGGTCTTGGCGTATGCGCCGGCGAGGGTCTTGCCGCCCTTGCCGAAGCCGATGACGACCATGTCAAAGTGCAGCTGGGCGGGGGTGGTCATAGTGTTCTCCTGTGAAATTTAGATGATGATGTCTTCACAGAATTCAACAGGAAGAAATGAGTATTATTCCCACACGCCACATTTTTCTTGCCACCCAAACACCGCTAGGGCATGAGCAAAGCCCCTATCCCCTCCTCTGCAGCCACCCCTCAACCCGTGCGGGCGTAGACTGAAACTACCCGGCTCCCAATGAGAAGCCAACATTTTCAGGAGGATTCCATGAAAACTCACGATATTCTGCGTGACGCCGCCAGCCGCCCCGGCATCGAAGCTGCTGTAGCCGTCAAGGGGCTATCAGCGGAGGCGTTGAACGCGCATCCGGGCGGGCACCCGAACTCTATCGCCTGGCTCCTCTGGCACGCCGGACGACAGATGGACATGCAACTCTCTGCTCTGAGCGGTCAGCCGCAGGTCTGGGAGACTCGAGGGTTCCGGGAACGTTTTAATCTGGGCGAGCTGGGCGACACCATGGGCTACGGCCACACCGCTGAGCAGGCACGCTCCATCGTGGTTGAAGATTCTGCGCTGATGGTGGAGTACCTTGTGGCGACCGGCGAGGCGCTCGCGGCCTATGCGGAGACGCTGAGCGAGGCTGATTTGAGCGAGATTATTGACCGTTCGTGGACTCCGCCGGTGACTCGCGGTGTGCGCCTGGTCAGCATGATTGACGACGCGGCACAGCACGTAGGTCAGGCGGCGTACGTGGCGGGTATTCTCGCGGCGCAGGGCTAGAATTTCGCACTCGTCAAACGGCACGAAAGAGCGGTGGCGCCTCGGATTATATCTCCGAGGCGCCACCGCTTATAGTTTATACAAATGGCAATATCTATCAAGACGTTTTGGTTATGCCAAATTTTTATATTTACCTTAAATTAGATTATCTACCCTAGCATGCATTTCTTTTACCAATCGAGAGACATATACGTCCATATAGTCCCAGTCAGGGTCACCCCCTGAATCGACAGGCAACATTATAACCTCATTAGCAATTTTTTTTGAGTTAAGCTGATCAGCATATGAGTACTTCGTAAGCGTATTTCTAATTACTGACGCAATAAACAAACCATTCATTTCGGAAAAATTATTATTACGTAGCATCAAAATAGCCGAACCTGCACCACCTCTACCCAGAAAAGGCTCCTTCTGAAAAAACGATGAACCATCCAACGGACTGACCGTAATGCACATACCCGCATCCAGCTCTTCATCATCTCTCGGGCGACAATAACCAGCAACACCATTATTAAAATTACCAGAGGCAACAAACGGAACATCACCGTCCTCATATTTCATCATGCTCCGCGACACTGGACGGGTTATCTCAAACAAATCACCAATGACGAACTCCTGCCATTCATTCACATCGACAGCCGTCACTCCGCTATCAGCCTGTCCCAGAGCATCCAGACTCGCCTCAGCATCCGACATCACCTGGGACATATATGAATCCATATACACCCAATCCGGCTCACCAGATGCATCAACAGGAAGCATAACCTCTAACTGTGCAGCTATCTCACGCGTAAACTTATACGCATAATCAAATTCATGCAATACAGCTGCCCTCTTAAATGCTGTTACGAAGAACATGCATCGCAACTTTGTCCATTTTTCAGCATATTCACCAATCGGATACATACCCTGGACATGAGGATAGCCAACGAAATCCGATGGTTGATAAAACAACGCATCAGCAGTTGTTGTATCACTGAATGTAATGATGCCGCCTTGTTCGGTAATCGGTTGAGTTGTATATCCGCCAATCCCATTGTTAAAGCTAGAATTAACAACTACCGGATTCTCACCACCATCCATGAGTTGAGCATTCGTCATTCCGTATGCCTTCGTCGGATGAATATCAAACAAATCACCAACCTTGAAAGCCTTCCAGTTCTCAATATCAATCTTCGCCATCGGCGCCACCACCCTTCTGCATCACAACAGAAACACTCTCGTCATCCACCTTTACACTGCTTGCGTACATCGCAGTGTGCATCAGCTTCTCTCCGAACTCTTTCGCGTCAATACCGCGCTGGAACATGAGATAGTCCATCACAGTCTTGCGGAAGTCCTCCTCGAAGATTTCAAACGGCTTCTGCGGAACTTGGTATGACAGATGCTCTGCCGGGTCGACCCACTGGCATGTGTCATCACCGGACTGCTTCTTCATGACGTCAACCCAATAAGCCTCAATATCGGCCCATTTACCATGGACGTCATGACGACCCTTGTTCTTCACAGTCGCAAGGCCATCCTTCTCCATATAGCAGGCGAAGAACTCCTCATCGTTCTGACCAATTCCGGTCTCGAACACGAAAATACTCGTCGTCACGCCAACGTTAAAGAACAGGTCCTCCGGCAGCTTGATAACCTTGCGAAGACGATGATTCTTCAAAATCCGCTTCATCTGCGCCTTGCGCGCCTTCTCCAGTTTCTTATCTGGCAGAATAAACGCGCACTGCGTATGTGCGGGAACGCTGTCCATCACATTTTCAACGATGGTCATTCCACCGTACCTGTTCTCATATGGCGGATTCATCAATACCTTGGTAATACCCTGCTTGCGAATCCAGGCGCAGGCGTCCTCGGTCCTTGCGTCCATCTGTTCAAGGTTCGTCTTTCCATCCTTATGAAGCAGCATGTTTGCGCAGGCCAAAGCGTAAATCTCAGGGTCGAACTCAATGCCGTAAAGCTGATGCGCCTTGATTTCCGCAGCTTTGGCGGTCTCCATACCACCAGCCTCGCGAATCATATTTGCCATAGCCTTTACAAGGAATCCACCTGAACCGCACGTAGCGTCCAGCACACGGTCGTCCTTGTTCACCTCAAGAATCCTATACATGAAGTCGGTGATGTGCTCAGGCGTGAATACCTGACCTGACTCAGACTTCTTCTTGTATCGATTGAACTCGTTGAAGAAGATGCCCATGACGTCCTCGCCTCGCCACTCGTTAGAGTTGATGCACTCGGAAATCTCAACGACCCAATCAATGAAATTATCCAGGGCCGTCTGATTATCCATCGTGTTCATACGGATAATCTTGTACTCCTCGACCAGAATCCCGATCTTGGCGTTCTTCCGATAACTTGTGCCAAGAACATCATCCAGGCCATCCATGACAGACTGATGGAACACGCTGTACTTACGTCCCTTCAGACCCTTCAGATTCGCGCCGTAACGCTCGGCAACCAACGCACATGCCGTAAAAATCATGCGATGGTACAGGTTCTTGATACCAAATTCGAAGTGCAACCCGTTGTTAATCTTCGCCGTCAGCTGATAGATGCGCTCCTTGTCGATACTGTCCATCGTGTAAAGGCCAAGATAGTATCCAATACTCTGAAGTTCATCAGGAGCCTTAATCTCCTCTTCACCTTTAAACACGCGAACGTCCTCGCCGTTGTACAGGATGCCGATAACCTTGTCGTATTGCTTCTGAATGATACGGACATTCTTCAGCACCTCGTTAACCTGAGTCTTTTTCAACTCGATGTGAGTCGCCTTGGTCTCCAGAACAACGGCAACCTCGGCCTTGTTCTTCGGCAGATACCATCCATCCGGTTTGTCCGCCACACCAGAAAATCCCAGCTGGTTAAAGGTCGTTATCTGACCGACACCGGCTTGAACGCCGTCCTTATCGGTCAGTCCGAGGATATCTCGTGCTTTATCACGCACCTGATCCTCAGTCATTTTTTTTGCCATGGGTTCTACGCTCCCCTACCTCAGTACTTACTTGTCCGTGCCTACGATACAACCATCAGTTGCATCCCAGATTTTCGATGACCACCATCGGTATCTATCTACCAATATCGAAGTAGCCAAAAGCCAAGCAGTTATTCATGGCTATTGCCTCAGCAAGCTGAAATCTACCTCCATATATCATCAAAGTACAGGTATATCACAGCCGCAACATATCAGCTCGGCAAATCGTCATCCTCTACCCTTGCCTCGGAATAATCGGCCCACGAAAAAAGGGGCCGCAGAAGCAACAGCTTCCACAGCCCCTCATCCTTATAACGCGATGCCGCTACTGCCTCTGCAGCAGCACCATGACCTCGTAGTGGTCCGTATGCGGGAACATGTCCAGCACACGACCCTGCACCGGCGCATACGAGGGCATGCGCTCCAGATCCTTCGCCAAAGTCACCGCATTACAGCTCGAGTACACCACACGGTCAATACCCGAACCCTCAATCCACGCGCACAAGCTCTCACCAATACCGCGACGCGGCGGGTTCACCACCAGCATCTGCGGCACCATGCCCGAAGACACCGCGAACTCCGGCGCATCCTGAGCCGAAAAGTCCACGCCCTCCAAGCCGTACTCAGCCACCGTGCGCTGCGCCGAAGCGACCGCTTCCGCGCTAATCTCAATACCCGTCACCGAGCCACCGTCCATCGCCGAAGCGGCATGCAGGGCAAAACCGCCCACACCGCAGTACAGGTCCCACAGCGAGCGCGGAGCCACCTCACGCACCCACTCGCGGCCCTGCGCGTACATCGCCTCAGCGACCTTCGTGTTTGTCTGGAAGAAGCTCTGCGGACGCAGGTGCAGGGTCAGGTCGTTCACCTGCATCGGCAGGGTCTGACACTCCGAAAGAATAATCTCCTCGTCACCCTCAACGCGCGCCACCGGCTCACGCAGCAGATTCACCGACAGCACCGCCAGGTTCGGCAGCTGCTCCTGCAACCACCCCAGCTGCCGGCGAATCGGCACCAGAAGCTTCTTCGAACGCAACACGAAACGCACCATCAGCTCACCGGCCGCCGAAGCGGTCACCAGGATGTTCTTCAGCTCGCCACGGCGATTCGGAATGTCATAGGGGGTTAAATCTGCGCGCCGAATCAGCTCGTGTAGCACCGGAATAGCAGCCTGAATCGGCTCCATATAGAGCGGACATTCGCTAAGATCCGTGGATGCGCCCGTGCGGTAATCCACGATGCCGAGGGTCGGGTTCTTCGCCGAACCGCCCACCACGAGCTTCGCCTTGTTGCGGAAGCCCGCCTCCGCACTGGTCACCGGGTCCAGCCACTGCAGCTGCGGGTACGCGGCAAGCAGGGCGCGGGCGTGCTCCTGCTTCGCCTGCACCTGCGCGGTGTAGGCGGTCTCAATGCTGGGGCAGGAGGAGCAGAGGTCATCACGAAAATAGGCACATTCCATAGGGGCACCATTTTACCGCCTCCACGGGCCGGCACGCCGCCGGCCCATGACGCGCGGGCGCTTAGGAACGCGAAGAATCGGATGGCCGAGTCCCCGGGCGATAATTTGCTTTCAATACCGACCGATACGACCCTACCGAGAGCACGGAGAGCCCCGATAAGACCGACAGCACACCAAGAAAGCCCAGGCACGAGGCAACGGCCCCGGCAGAAAAGACAGAGCCGATAGATCCAACCGAGAATACCGAGCCAATCGAAAACGCCGAGTTCACGGAGCCAATACTGCAGAACGAGTTCACCGACCCGATGCTCAGAATCGAGCCCCGCGAGCCGATGCTCTTCACGCTCCGATTGGCGCGGTTCCGGGTCTGCGAGAAATGACGGGATGACGTGGTGTGAGAGCTCATGTTCTCAGCATATCGCTTGCCCCTTTCCTCGCCTCACAAGCGCCTCTTTGAGTTACCGCCCAAACGGCACAGAAAAAGCGGGGGCGGCCACCCCTCGTGGGTAGCCGCCCCCGCCTCATACGGATGCGTGGACCTGCGCCGGTTTGGGTACCAGCGTTAGGTCACCACCGAAGGCCACTTCGTGCCCTTCGGATTCCACAATTATTCGTCCCATCAGGGGCGAATAATTGTTACATCATTCCGCCCATTGCGTCCGCACCGGGAGCAGCCGCACCAGCGGGCTCCGGCTTGTTCGCAACAACAGCCTCGGTAGTCAGGAACAGACCTGCAATCGACGCAGCGTTCTGCAGAGCCGAACGGGTCACCTTCACAGGGTCAGCAATACCAGCAGCCATCAGGTCCTCGTACTCGCCGGTCGCAGCGTTCAGGCCGGTACCGGCGGGCAGGGAACGAACGCGGTCAACCACAACGCCCGGCTCCAGGCCAGCGTTAGCGGCAATCTGCTTCAGCGGTGCGTCGATAGCCACGCGCACAATGTTCGCGCCGGTCGCCTCGTCACCGGTCAGCTCCAGCTTGTCGAAGACCTTCACGCCAGCCTGAATCAGAGCAACGCCACCACCGGGGACGATACCCTCCTCAACAGCAGCCTTAGCGTTACGCACAGCATCCTCAATGCGGTGCTTACGTTCCTTCAGCTCAACCTCGGTTGCGGCACCAGCCTTCAGCACAGCAACGCCACCGGCGAGCTTAGCCAGGCGCTCCTGCAGCTTCTCACGGTCGTAGTCGGAGTCAGAGTTAGCGATCTCTGCGCGGATCTGAGCCACGCGACCCTCGATAGCTGCTGCGTCGCCTGCACCCTCGATGATGGTGGTCTCGTCCTTAGTCACAACGACCTTGCGGGCGGTACCCAGCATATCCAGGGTTGCGGCATCCAGGGACAGGCCAACCTCTTCGGTGATGACCTGGCCACCGGTCAGGATGGCGATATCGGCCATCTGAGCCTTACGGCGGTCACCGAAGCCCGGAGCCTTCACGGCCACGGACTTGATGGAGCCGCGCATCTTGTTCAGCACCAGCAGAGCCAGAGCCTCACCCTCAACGTCCTCAGCGATAATCAGCAGCGGCTTGCCGGACTGCATGACCTTCTCCAGAACGGGGACGAGGTCCTTCACGTTCGAAATCTTCTGGTTCACAACCAGGATGTAGGGGTCCTCCAGGACGGCTTCCTGACGCTCCGGGTCGGTCACAAAGTAACCGGACAGGAAGCCCTTGTCGAAGCGCATACCCTCGGTCAGCTCCAGGTGCAGACCGAAAGTGTTGGAGTCCTCAACGGTGATGACGCCTTCCTTGCCGACCTTCTCCATTGCCTCAGCAATGAGCTTGCCAATCTCTGCGTCGCCAGCGGAAATCGAAGCGGTTGCAGCGATCTCTTCCTCGGTCTCAACTTCCTTTGCGGAGGAGAGCAGAGCCTCGGTCACAGCCTCAACAGCCTTCTCAATGCCGCGCTTGAGGCTCAGCGGGTCAGCGCCAGCAGCCACGTTGCGCAGGCCCTCGCGGACCAGTGCCTGAGCCAGAACGGTAGCGGTGGTGGTACCGTCACCGGCAATGTCGTCAGTCTTCTTGGCAACTTCCTTGACGAGCTCCGCACCAATCTTCTCGTACGGATCCTCCAGCTCGATTTCCTTCGCGATCGAGACACCGTCGTTGGTGATGGTGGGGGCGCCCCACGCCTTCTCCAGCACAACGTTGCGGCCGCGGGGGCCGAGGGTCACCTTCACTGCATCGGCGAGGGTGTTCAGACCGCGCTCCAGGCCGCGGCGTGCCTCTTCGTCAAAAGCAATGAGCTTTGCCATAAGTGTCCTCCTGAACGATAGGATTTTCTCCCGCATCCCTCTGGGATGCAGTACGTCTAAAATTGGGGCCCGGACCCTGGCGCGTGTAACTCACGCGCGCGCTATGCAGGGCGCCCAAATGCTACAACAATTGTGGCACCCGTACCGGCAGGGGGCAAACGTTTAAGCCCAAGGTTGAAGGGTTAATCGCCCAGTGCTTAATCTGCGCTCATCCAACCCACCATCGGGGGCCTCAACGCCCTCTCGACGGGGGACGTTAAAGCATCAACCCCACCCGGTACCTAATTGGAATTGCACGAGTGGGGTCGGTGAAAGTTTGTCATGACAAAGCTGCAGAGGCGGGGGCCTAGCCGGTGTAATCGGAGGCCAGAACCACAATCACCTCGTGGTTGCCCATCGGCACGGCGGAGGTCGCCTGGCGCACCTGGGAAATATCCAGGGCCGCGGCGATGCTCTGCGCCTGCGCCTGGTAGCCCTCCGCGTAGTACACCACGCTGGTCGCCGGGGCCGCACCGGTGTAGTTGGCGGTCTCGTTGACGGTGTAGTTGCTCAGCAGAGCCGCCGCGCTCGAGGCGCTACCGGCCGGGGCAGACGCGTTAAACACGCCCACCGAAATGCTGTCCACCAGGCCCGTCTTCGAGGGGGTGGCCGAGGCCGTCGCGGACGCAGAGGCCGAAGCGGAGGTAGCGGATGCCGAGGAACGGGCCGAAGCAGAGCTCGACGCGGACTTCTGCGCCGAGTACTCGGGCGAAGCCGTGCGCGGGGCATAAATGTACATGGCGGCACCCACCAGCAGGCCGACCACGCCGGCGGCAACCAGCGGAATAGCACCCTTCGGGCTCTTTGCAGGATCGGCGTTGACCGCGCGGTAGGTTCCGCGGCGCGCGGTCTTCTCGTCCACCTCATCAAACTCGTCGCGGGGATAGCTCATGGTCTCCTCAATTCACGGGTACTTCATCGCGGTGGTCCGCGGGGTGCTTCTTCGAGGTAGCGCGGCGGATGACTCGGCGCTCCCTGTACCTAGAGTACCGTCTCGGGCAGGCGGAACCAACGCGGGCACGCACCGCAAAGCGTCACGCCAGGATTGACTAGTCGGCGTCACGACGGGCGCGCAGCGCATCCACGAGTCGCGGAGCCGCCTCGCGCACGCGCTCATCGTCCAGCATGACGTTCAGCATCTGGTAGTAGGCAATCGGGGTGAATCCGAGGGCTTTAATGGCCTTCTCCTTGGAACCCTGATGCTTGAATCCTCGGCGTTCCAGGGCCAGGATGCGCCGCTCGAGTGGGTTCAGCCCATCGTTCAGCCCATCCGATTGGGTCTCGGCACGGACGAGGGGCTCAGGCCCCTCCCCCGGCATGTCGGCTGAGGTCTGGGTTGAGGCTTCAGCCGAGTCTTCGGTTTTGCCCGGAACTTTGTTCTCCAGGGTTTTGGACTGCGCGGCTTCGGTGTGTTCCTGCTCCGGCATATTCCCTCCTCATTCTGTCTGCGGCGTATCACCGCGGCTGACATGCCACCGCGAGTATTCGTCTTCCCTTAGTCTAGAGGAGAGCCTCAGTCTAGAGGAGAAACAAACGCGCGCGCCCGGCACCAAAACCAGCCAGGCCGCCCCAGCCCGAGGAGTACGCTTGAACCAGCCCCTGAACACCATCATGAGCGAGGACTGGGCCGCGGCCCTCGCCCCGGTCGAAGAGCAGATTCACGCCATGGGGGATTTCCTGCGCGCCGAGCATGCTGCCGGCTACCGAACCTTCCCGCCGTCCGGTGATATCTTCAACGCTTTCCGCCGCCCAATGAGCGAGGTTAAGGTTCTTATCATCGGGCAGGACCCCTACCCCACCCCCGGCAACGCCATGGGCCTGTCCTTCTCGGTGCATCGCGGCATGCCCGTGCCCCGCTCGCTCACCAATATCTACAAGGAGCTGCAGGACGACCTGGGCATCGCTCCCGCCGAACACGGCGACCTGTCCTGCTGGGCCGACGAGGGCGTCATGCTCCTGAACAGGGTGCTTTCCGTGCGCGAGTCCGATGCCGGTTCGCACCGTGGCAAGGGCTGGGAAGAGATTACCGAGTGCGCTATCCGTGCCCTGGTGGCGCGCAATCAGCCGCTCGTGGGTCTGCTCTGGGGTGCGGATGCACGCAAGTGCGCGCCCATGCTGAAGCCGTACCCGAGCGTGGAGTCGGCGCATCCCTCGCCCCTTTCGGCGCGACGGGGTTTCTTCGGTTCCCGCCCCTTCTCCACAGTGAATTCCCTGCTCGTGCAGCAGGGGGCCGAGCCGGTGGACTGGACCGTGCGCTAGAGCTTTCAAAGATAGCGTGGCGGCCCGTGAACTGAGGTTCACGGGCCGCCACGCATATTCTATATTGGCTATATAATCCCGTCAGGCATGTTAAGCCGGGGTGGATTCCGCATCCGCAGCTTCGGGAGCCACAGCATCCGAAGGTTCAACGTTACGCGGCTTCGTGAAACGCTGCAGCAGATACTGCATCGTGTAATTACCGAGCGCCACACCCGAAGCCATCGCCACCGCAATCGAGGCCGCCGTAATCATGTTCTGCATACCCAGAATCACGTCGGTCTCAACCGTCAGCAGGTACATGCCGCGGAAGAACGACAGACCCGGCAGCAGGAACGTAATCGCGGGAATCGAAAAGATGGCCTGCGGCACGTGCAGTCGGTACGCAAAATACGTACTCAACGCACCAATCACAGCCGCCGCACACGCCGTCGGACCGCGACCCGTGCTCGGACCGGCCAGAATGTCATAGCTGTAATAAGCCGCCAGACCACAGGTGGTGATGAGCATCAGCCACCCAACCTTCACCAGCTTCGTCTGCAGGGTAATCGCGAAGGTCGCCGTCGCAATCAGGAAGAAAAACGACGCAACGAGCGGGGTCGTCGGTTGGAAGCGCAGCTGCTCAATATCCAGGGTCGGGCCGTTGAAAATATTAATAGCACTCACAGCCGTCGCGATGCCGACCACCAGGCCCAAGAAGCTCATGCCCGTCGACACGAAGCGGCCCGCGGCCGTCACCGGGAAACCGTTAATCGCGTCCTGCACGGCACCCACCAGGCGGGGGGTTGGCAAAAACATAATCATGCCCGCTGCAACCACCAGGGGTGCCGAAATCGGTTCCCCCGGACGCTGCAGAATCGAACCATCGCCACCCAGCCAAATCGCCAGGAAGGTCATCAGGCCCGCGCTGGCTGCCATGCGGAAGAACGCCGGGATACCGATTGAGCTTAGCCACTGAATCAGCAAGTACACCGGAATAAAGATGATGGCCGCGCTCAGAGCCGTTGAGAAGCTCGCACCCAGCGCCGCGGTCAGCGTCGCGGCGCAGGCCAGGTTTGCCAGCCATACGACCAGCGGTGGGAAGGGCTTGGGTCGGTGCGTAATCTGGCTCAGCTTCAGGTCGGCAATCTCAAGGGTCATACCGCCCTGCGTGATCTTGTAAATCAGGCCGTACACCTCGGAGAGCGCCTCGTAGTTCTCCGTGGAGGAACGCACCACGCGCACAAGCGTATGGGTAAAGCGCTCGTCCGCGTTCGCATTGCGCTTGGCAATGCGGGACTCCATGTAGATATCCGGGTCCGAGGTGTAGTTGATGGTCACCGACTGGTTCGTAATGTCAACGTCCACCGAGTCCAGCCCGTACGCGGAAGAGACCGCAATGATGGCCGAGTCCACGTCCATAGCGTCGGCACCGTAGTGGAACATCGCCTCCGCCAAACGCAGGGTGAAGTTCAGGGTATCGCGGGCGTATTCCTTCTCGCGACGGAAGGCTTCACGGCGCTCGTGCTCCTGAGTACGAATGGTCGGCACGAACTGCCGCTGGGCGATGCGAGCGGCACCGCGCGGCGCGTCGGGAGCCGCTTCCTCGGTACGCACAAAAGAACGTAGGTGGCGCGTACCCCAGCGACCGCCGGTACCGCGGCCTCGCGCTCCTCGTACGTTCCGGCCCACGAGGGGCACGGCGGTCGTCGCCACCGAGACGGGGCCGGTCTTGGGCACCGCGGCAGAGGCCACGTCGAGGCCGTAACGCTGCGCGGCCTGGGAGTTCGGAACCTGAGGAATCATGCCGGTCATGGGAACCGGCTGGGAGGGGCGCGTCAGAGCCGCCTCAGTCACCACGTTGCTGGCAGTTACGGGATGCGCTTCGTCGCGGTATGCGTCCAGTTCATCCTCGGGGGTGAGGGACGGGTCAATGACGGTACGGGCACCGTGGTCGAGCTCGGCAGCCTCCTGCTGCTGGGCGGGTACCTCGTCCGGGACGGTAGAAATACCAACCTGCGCGGCTACATCGTGCAGAACGTCGCTCACGGCGTGCGCCTGCACGGTCCCCGTCGTCTCTTCGGAGGTGTTCTGCTGCGCCAGGACACGGCGCAGGCGCTCGTCAGCAACCTGATCGAGGGAGACCAGGGGAAACCCGCCCTTGCCTGCGACGTAACCCGCCGTGACCGCAGGAACGGCCTCTTCCGAGACGCTATTCCGGGTGTTATCCGGCTCTCCCGGCTGAGCCTGCGCCTCGCCTGCATGCGACGCGTTCCGCGCTCCGGCTCGTACCTCCGAAGGCGCGGGAGTATTCCTCGAATCTGCCAATGTCCCCTCCCGTTTAGACAGTGCCTCTATAGTCTAACAAGTGAGCGACGCGAGGGGTATGCCCTCGTGAGGTGGTTCCGAAATCAGCTTCTCCGCCCCTCACGCAGTCCTGTTCCCCGGGTTGTTCGCGGACGGCCTCCCCTCGGCGAAGAACGCGGGCAACAAAATATCCCGCCACTTCAGTGACGGGATATTTACGCATTGTGTGCTCGTTTCCGCACCCGTGGGCGACGGAATACGGCAACCCGGCCGGGGCCGAGGTTAATTACTCAGCGTCGTGGTCGGTCTCGAGGATCTTAACCAGCGAGTCCAGAGCCTCTTCAGCACCCTCACCCTCAGCACGCAGAACGACAACATCGCCGTGCTTTGCGCCCAGGGACATCAGGGACAGGATGGATGCTGCATCCATAGCCTCATCGGCGGGCTCGCCCTTAGCTGCGATGGTGACCTCGACGGGGAGGTCGCCAGCTGCCTCAGCGAAAATTGCTGCCGGACGTGCGTGCAGGCCGACACGGCTTGCGATAGTGGCTTCGCGCTCTGCCATTATGTTTCTCCTTTGATTCAGGAACCGAAATAATCTCGGAACCTATTCTAGATGAACGGGGCGCGTTAGGACCCGCCCTTACCCTATAAATTGTACCGGTTAGCCCTGCGCTAACAAACATAAAAATGCCGGGTGCAGAAATAATCTCTGCACCCGGCATTGTAGGTGTGTCGGCTCATGGACCGAGCGGTTCAGCGACCATCCGATGGTGAGGAAGCCGCGAACCCTAGCGACTCTTGATTAGAGGCCCAGCTCGTCCAGAATCGGCAGAGCCTTGCGTGCGCTCTCCTTCGCCTCGGCAGAGGAAATCTGCTGCAGGGCGATAGCGGCAATCTGCTGTGCCTTCTCCTTGGTGACGGACTTCAGCACGGCGGCCACGGCGGGGATAGCGCCGGCGTTCATGGACAGGGTATCAACGCCCAGACCAATCAGAACAACAGCCAGAGCCGGGTCGGCTGCGGCCTCGCCACAGACGCTCACGTACTTCTTCTTGCCGGCGGTGACCGATGCACGCTGAGCACCCTCAACGGTCATCTTGATCATCTTCAGCACTGCGGGCTGCCAGGGGTTGTTCAGGTGAGCCAGGTCGCCCAGCAGGCGGTCAGCCGCCATGGTGTACTGGGTCAGGTCGTTGGTACCGATGGACACGAAGTCCACCTCGCCCAGGATTGCCTCGGCGTTCATCACGGCTGCGGGGGTCTCAACCATCACACCGTGAACGGGCAGGCCAATCTCCTTGAGCATGTTCGCGAAGTTGCGAGCCTCGGAGGTGGTCGAAATCATCGGGGCCATAACCCAAATGTCGGCGTCGGAATCCTCCGAAGCGGCCTTGATAGCCTGCAGCTGGCGGGTCAGAACGCCCGGCACGGTCCAGTCGGTACGGAAACCGCGGACACCCAGTGCGGGGTTCTCCTCGGGGTTCACGTTCAGGAACGGCAGGGGCTTGTCGGCGCCGGCGTCCAGGGTACGAACCACGATGTGCTTGCCGGGGAAGGCGTCAAACACGGACTTGTAGGTCTTAGCCTGAGTCTCGATGGAGGGCTCAGCGTCGTGGCCCAGGAAGCCGAACTCGGTGCGGAGCAGGCCAACACCCTCGGCCTTCAGGCTTGCAGCCTTTTCAGCGGACTTGCCGTCACCAACGTTTGCGTACAGCTCAACGCGGGTGCCGTCAGCCAGCACGCCCTTGCCGTCGAAGTCGGCGACGGGCTTGCGGTTTGCGTACTTAATGGCTGCCTCGCGGTCAGCATCGGTGGGTTCGGTGTCGACGATGCCCTCGTTGGAATCCACGTACACGACGGTGCCGTCGGCAATATCGGTCACGCCCTTGGCCGCCACGATAGCGGGCAGGCCCAGGCCGCGAGCCAGAATAGCGGTGTGTGCCTGGGGGCCACCGTCAGAGGTAATCAGGGCGATAACCTTCTCGGGGTCCAGGGTTGCGGTGTCGGCCGGTGCCAGGTCGATAGCGGCCAGGATGAACGGCTTGTCAGAGACGGGGATGCCGGGGGCCTGCTGGCCGGTCAGCTCGGCGACGATGCGGGCACGAACGTCGTGGATATCGGTCACGCGCTCAGCCATGTAGCCGCCCAGGGCAGCCATCTGGTCAGCGAAGGAGGTTGCCGCCTCCCAAATAGCGCGCTCGGGGGCCATCTCCTGGGTCTCGACCAGCTTGATAGCACTCTTGATGAGTGCACGGTCGGTAGCCATCTGAGAGGTGGACTTCAGAACAGCCTTGCCGTCACGGCTAGCGTGCTCTGCACGAGCGAGCAGGTCTTCCTTCACGCGGACCGAAGCGTCCTTGATGCGCTGCGCTGCTGCCTCGGCGGTCTCACCGCTCAGACGCAGGCCGTCCTTGGGCTCTTCAATGGGCTTGGGCATCTGAAGAACCGGGCCAATCACGCGACCGGCGTAGACGCCGACGCCCTTGTAGGTAGTCATGGGATTCATATCCTATCTGTGGGTTCTCTACAGTGTAACGCGTTCTATTCGCGCTGTCCTCTGTAGTTGCGAGTCAATCAGAAGATGAGGTCTACGGTTTAGGCGGATGCCTTGGAACGGGCACCCATGGACTTCAGCACAACGTACACCAGAGCCGATAGCACGGTACCGGCCAGCACGGCCACGAAGAACATCAGCGGGTTCTGCGCCAGACCAATAATCCAGATACCGCCGTGCGGTGCCGGAGAGGCCACGTGAGCGCTCATCGAGATGGCACCGGCGAGGGCACCACCCACAATGGTCGAGGGGATGACACGGGCGGGATCAGCCGAGGCGAAGGGAATAGCACCCTCGGAGATGAAGGATGCACCCAGCAGCCAGGCGGCCTTGCCGTTCTCGCGCTCGGCCTCGCTGAAGAGCTTGGGGCGCAGGGTGGTGGCCAGGGCCATGGCCAGCGGCGGGACCATACCCGAGATGATGACGGCGGCCATGATTTCCTGGTTCACGGTCGCACCCGAGGACAGACCGGCGGTTGCGAAGAGGTAAGCAGCCTTGTTGATGGGGCCGCCCAGATCGGAGGCCATCATGGCACCCAGGATCAGGCCCAGCAGCAGAGCGGAACCACCAGACATGGAGGTCAGCCAAACCTGCAGGGTGGTCATAACCCAAGCCAGGGGCGCACCGAGCACCAGGTACATGACCAGGCCGGTCACCAGGGAAGTCACCAGCGGAGTAACGACCACGGGCATCATCGAGCCGAGCCAGCGGGGCAGCTTCAAGGTACCCAGAGCGTACGCAATCAAACCGGCGAGAATACCGCCAACGATACCGCCGAGGAAGCCCGCGTTCACGGCAAGAGCCACCGAACCGGCGATGAAGCCCGGTGCGATACCGGGACGCTGAGCCAAACCGTACGCAATGTACGCGGCTAGGGCCGGAACCATCAGACTCAGACCAAAGCCACCGATGGTCTGCAGCACGGCACCCAGGTACAGGGTCCAGTGCACGTCACCCAGGTTGAACAGGGTTGCCGAACCCAGAATTGCCTTGGTGTCCACGTCACCAAGGTTCGGCATGGTGATGGCCTCGAAGACGAAGCCGAGGGCCACCAGAATACCGCCGGCGGCGACGAACGGAATCATGTAGGAGATACCGGTCATCACGGCCTTGTAGATGCGCGAGCCCCAGGCACCCTCGGAGGCGCCGGCGCTGTCATCGGAGGTGGATGCGGCGGCGGCCACGCGGGCACCGTTCGGGTTCTCGGCCTCGGCCAGGGCCTCGGCGATCATTTCCTTCGGCTCGTCGATACCGCGCTTGACGGGGGACTCCACGAAGGGCTTACCGGCGAAGCGGTTGCGGTCACGCACGTTCACGGACACGGCAAAAATCACAGCGTCGGCGGCGTCAATATCGGCCTGGCTCAGGGTTTCGTTGCCCGAGGAGCCCTGGGTCTCAACCTTCAGGTCGTAGCCGAGTTCCTCGGCGGCGTACTTGAGGGCGTCGGCGGCCATGTAGGTGTGGGCGATACCGGTGGGGCACGCGGTCACCGCGACAATCTTCTTCACGGCCGACGCGCTTTCAGAAGCCTTCGGGGCTTCCTTCTCGGCAGCGGCGGGGGCAGCCTCGGCGGGCTTAGCCTCCGCCTTCTTCTCGCCCACGCCCAGCGCACCGTTCACCAGGTCCACGACCTCATCGGCGGACGAAGCCTCACGCAGGGCGGCGGTGAAGCTCTTCTTCATGAGGGAGCGTGCCAGGGTCGACAGCAGCTTCAGGTGGGCCTGGTCGGCACCGTCGGGTGCAGCGATGAAGAAAATCAGGTCGGCGGGGCCGTCCTTAGCGCCGAACGAAACGGCGGGGTTGGGGCGTGCCATGGCCAGGGTCGGCTCGGTGACAGCGGCGCTGCGGCAGTGCGGGATGGCAATGCCGCCGGGAATACCGGTGTCGGTCTTGGACTCGCGAGCCTCGGCAGCCGCGTAGAGCTGCTCGAAGTCGGTCGCACGGCCGGCCTTGACGACAGCTTCGGCAAGCTTGGCGATGACGTCGAATCGGGTGTCGCCGAGATTCTCGTCCAGTAGGACGAGATCCGCGGTGATCAGATCGGACATGTTCTCTCCTCGGATTGGAGTGGAGGCGGGATGCTCCGGCGGGAACGCCCTCCTCCTGTGTTTTAAGTGTGTGCAGAGCCCCGGGTAAATATTCTCAAATTAGAATATTTACGTCGGTGGTGCTTCGCTCCTCGTCAGAGCTGAATCTGACGGACAGTAACCTTCTCGGGGGTGGTCTGATCCAGCGAGGGCATACGGGTACCGGGCAGGGCCGCCGCGGCAGAACCGTGGGCCACCGCCTGAACCAGGCAACCGGGCGCATCCGCGCCGCGAGTATGCGCGATCAAGAAGCCCGAGAGCGAAGAGTCACCGGCACCCACAGTACTACGAACCTGAATCGGCTCGTGCACGGCGTGCCAGATACCCTGCTCGGTCACGAGCACCGCGCCGCCGCCGCCCAGGGTGGCCAACACGTACTCGATGCCGTCGCCAAGCAGCTTCTGAGCGGTGCGGGCGGTCAGCTCGGGGCTGGCCTCCAGCTCCTCCCAATTATCACTACCGGTCAGCTGGGCTAGCTCCTCGGAGTTGGGCTTAATCAGCGTGGGCTTGTGCTCACCCGCAACGGTCGCAATCAGCGGCGCCTCAGAAGTATCAATAGCAATCTTGCCCGCGTAACCGGAGGCGCGTAGGGCCGCCACCAGCTCGGAATAGTAGGTGGGCTCCAGACCCGGCGGAAGAGAGCCGGCCAGGACCACCCATTCGGCTCCCTTGGAACGCTCAACCACCAGGGCGTCCAGCTTCTCGCGCAGCTGCGCATCAAAGTGGGTGCCGGGAGCATTCAGCTTGGTGGTGGTGCCATCGGGGTCCACCACGGTGATGTTCGAGCGAATCGGCTCACCGGTCGGCAGGTTCGCAAACTCGACATCCACCGCAGACAGAGCGGTCAGCACCGGGTCGGTGGACTCGCCGGGCACAATAGCCACGGTCGGAACACCGGAAACCTGCAGCGCGCGAGAAATATTCACGCCCTTGCCGCCCGGATCCTGCACGGCACCGACGGCACGCTGCACGGCGCCGTGAGCCAGGGGCGCGCCGAGCTCAATCGTGCGGTCCAGGCTGGGGTTGGCGGTCAGAGTAATAATCATTAGGCAATCACAATCTCAACATTGGCGGCCTCGAGCGCCTGGCGAAGGGCACCCTCGGGCTCGCGATCGGTAATGAGGGTGTCAATATCCTCAAATCCAGCGAAGCGGACCAGGGACTCCTGGCCAAACTTCGCGGAGTCACAGAGCAGGACCACGCGACGGGCGGACTTGCAGATTGCAGTCTTAACGATTGCCTCGTTCATGCCGGGAGTGGAGATGCCAAAGTGCGGCTCGATGCCGTTGGCACCGATAAACGCAATATCGGGGCGCATCGTGCCGAAGTGCTCGGCCGCGCGGGCGCCGACGGCGGCCCAGGTCATCTTGCGCAGCTGACCACCCACCAGCTCGAGGGTTACGCCCTCGGCCTCGGCGAGCTTAACTGCAATATGCAGTGCGTGGGTGATAATGATGCGGTCGTTGCCGGTCTTGAGGCTGAAGTTCTCGGCGCCGATGTGGTCGGCGAGAATCTCGATGGTGGAACCCGCGTCCAGCACGATGGAACCCGACTCAGAATCGCGTAGCATCTGGTACGCCTTGGTGGCGATGCGACGCTTCTCCGGGGTGTTCATGCCCTGGCGGGAGGAAATAGACGATTCCAGAGAGGTGGACTGCTCGATGGTCACCGCGCCACCGTGGACGCGGCGAAGCTTGCCGGCCTCTTCCAGGGCGGCAAGGTCACGGCGCACGGTCTCCATGGTCACATCGTATCGGCGCGCAAGGTCTGCGCCGTTCACGCGGCGTGCGGAGGCAACGAGCTTTGCAATTTCGGCACGGCGTTCTTCTGCGAACATAAATTCGGTGTTCTTTCGGTAGTGGGTAGGAAATCTGTGCGTATCTATGGCGTGTTCTCAGTGCGGGTACGTTCCCACGGGAAGCAAACGCAGTGCGCCCCAGAACATCCATTATCATACTTGATTTTATGTGGGTTTTTGTGGGTAGGTCAATATAAACCACCGTATTCACCGGAATATTACCCTGTGTTCCCTACAGAAACCACACCCTTTACCACCCCGTGTGAGTGATTATGTCTGTTTGACTCGATGATGCGTTGGGTTTTGTTCCGCGGGCCACACATAACGCGGCCCACACGCATCGACCGCCGGTGTCCACCGGTCAGGCGGCGGGCCGGTCCCTACGCCCGGCGCTCCCGGTGTTTGCGGAGCACCCGGTGCATCCAGAAAGCGCAGGCCGCTCCCAGCAGGGCACCCGTACCGTTCATGAGCACATCCACGAAATCCCCCGTGCGGTTAGGCATGAAGCTTTGAATCGTCTCGATGCACGCGCTCACCACGAACCCGGCGTACAGCACGTGGCGTCGCGCAGACGGTCCCAGGAGCAGGGCGAAAAGGAAGCCTCCGGGCACAAACATGATGACGTTTGAGAGCTGCTCGATGCTGGAGTAGGTCACAAACCCGGGTAGCCAGCCGGCGGCGTGGCCCGCATCCAGCAGGGCTGCGAGGCGGCCGCCCATCTCATTGTCGTCCACGTGGACGGGGGCGAACACGATGCTCGCCACGACCAGGCAGTACAGTGCGGTAAGGGCCCAGAGGGCGCCGCGGAGCACGCGCATCCCCCGGGAGAGGGGACGCGCCGAGGACTCAGCTACCCCCTCGGGCGCAACGGATGCCCCCTGCGCCGGACGCTCAAGGACTTTGCCCGCGGGGCGCGCGCTACCAGACAATGCGCCCCACCTCGTCGGTGTATCGCGAGGAGTCCCACGCGAAGAGGCCGGGGACGTCCACCACCAGCGGCTCGGCGTTCGGCACGGTTACGGTCCACTCCTCACCCGCGGCGGCGGAGAGGGCGCGGCGAATCAGGCTGCCGTGGCTGACGGCGATAATCTTCTGTTCTCCGCCTCGCTCCGCGTAGTCCCGCACAATCTGGCGCAGCACGCGTACCGCCCGGATGTACAGGTCACGCTCGGATTCTACGTTCGGGTAGTAGCGCTCGGGGGCGCGGCGCTCGGGAGCGGGAATATCCAGGCCCTCGCCGTCACCGTAGGCGCGCTCGACCAGCTCGGGGTAGGTCTTGTCCACCTGCAGGTCGAAGTGCTCGCCGACCAGCTGCGCGGTCTCGTAGGCGCGGGACAGCGGCGAAGACACCAGCACCTTAAAGTCCAGGCCCATATCCACCAGCTTCCGGCCGGTGGTGCGTGCCTGCTCGCGACCGGTGTCGTTGAGCGGAATGTCCGTGACGCCCTGCATGAGGTTCGCCTTGTTCCAATCGGTCTGGCCGTGGCGAATCAGGGTGAGGGAGGTGTTCTCGGCGCCGGCGGGCAGGGGCTCAGGTCCCAGGTCGGGTTCGTTCTGACGCACGAGCAGGCGGTCGATGGTGCTGTCCAGGTACTGCAGGGGCACCTCGGTCAGGGAGGCGTTGACGGGAATCGGGTAGAAACCCTCCTCGGTGAGGCAGTCGGGGCGCTCCCCCAGCAGGGCGTTCATCATCAGCGCGATGAACATGCCGTGGGTTGCCACCAGCACGGTCTTGCCGTCGTACTCGCGGCGCACGCGGTTCAGGGCCGCCAGGCCGCGGGCGACGAATTCCTCCGTGGGTTCCACGCCGTACTCCTCACCGGATTCGCGGGAGGCGAGCACCAGCTCGCGAGTGGCGATTTGCCCCTCCAGCTCGCCGAAGGAGCGCTCCTGAAACCCGGCCACGGCACCCCGGTAGGGCACGTTCAGGCCTTCGGCCACAATCTCGGCGCTTTCGGCCGCGCGGCTCAGGGGCGAGGAGAGCACCAGGTCGACGACGGTGCCTTCGTCACGGGCCTGCTTCAGCGCGTCGATGGCGGTGCGCACCTGGTCGCGGCCGGTGTCGTTGAGGGGAATGTCGGTGCCGCCCTGGAAACGGTGGTCGATGTTCCAATCGGTCTGCCCGTGGCGCATAAGAATGATGCGGGTTCCGTGCGGTTCGGGCGCGACGGGGGTGATGATGGGGGTGTTCTGTGCGTCGGTCATCCTTCTAGTATCCCACTCGTCTCCGCGAGTTCAAGGGGTCGAAGCCACACCGCCTGCACGCCGCCCGCGGTGCCGACCTCATACCGGAGGACGAGGCGAATAGCTCCCTCCCGCGCCGCGTCGGCCCTTTTTCTCAGCGTATTCCCATATTTTTCAGCCCTCAGATGGAGGGCCGAGCCGCCGAGAAGCTGAGATGATAGACGGGTACTTCCGTTAGTTCATATCCGATGAAGGTTGCTATGACGCAGAATCCTCAACCCCAGAACCCGCAGTTCCAGGCTCCCACGTCCCAGAACCCGTACTCGATGACCCCTCCGCAGGCGGCGCAGCCTGCGGGCCAGTACTCCACCCAGCCGGGTCAGCCGAGCCAGGCGGGGTACTATCAGGGCCAGCCGGGTTACCCCGCTCAGGCACCCCAGATGCCCCAGCAGATGCAGCAGGCGCCCTTCGCGCCCGGTGCGATTATTTCTGCCCGCAACCTGCACAAGTCCTACGGCAATAACCCGGTTCTGCGTAACGTGAGCCTCGATATCTACCCCGGCGAATCCGTGGCGATTATGGGTCCTTCCGGTTCCGGTAAGACCACCCTGCTACACGCGCTCTCGGGCATTATTAAGCTCGATGCCGGTTCCGTGCTGTTCAACTCCCCCACCGGTCAGGTGGCGGTCGAGTCTCTCAGCGAGCGCGAGCGCACCTCCCTGCGCGCTAGCTCTTTTGGTTTTGTGTTCCAGCAGGGTCTGCTGGTTCCCGAGCTGACCGCGGAGGAGAACGTTTCCCTCGCCGCGATGATTGCCGGTATTCCCCGCCAGCAGGCGCGCGCCATTTCTGCTGACCTGCTGAACCGCCTGGGTCTGGGCCAGATGCTGGACCGCCGCATGGGTGAGATGTCCGGTGGTCAGGCCCAGCGCGTGGCTATTGCCCGTTCGCAGGTGAACGGCGCCCCCGTGACCTTTGCGGATGAGCCGACCGGCGCGCTGGATTCGAAGACCGCGCGCGAGGTGATGGCACTGCTGCTGACCATGATTCCGCAGCAGGGTAAGACTCTGCTGGTGGTCACCCACGATCCGAACGTGGCTGCCGCGTGCTCCCGCGTGGTGTATCTGCAGGACGGTCAGATCGTGAGCGATCAGCGCAATAGCCAGGGCGGCGTACCCGCGCAGAACGGCACCCAGAACCCTGACGCTCAGTCTCAGGCAGGTGCATAATGCAAATCTATGCTCTGCTCGCCAAGCGAACCCTATGGAGTTCGCAGGCGATTCTTCCCGTACTGGCTTTTGCGGCCTCATCGGCGCTGTTTTTGACGGTTGCCGGTGGTGTTCAGGCGCTGAGCACCTGGCTTGAGCACGCCAACGTGAACCATCAGCTGATCGACACGATGGGTATTCAGAAGCTCTACATGGGTCTGGCGTGGGTTGCCGCCCTGGTGCTGGTTGTTCCGCTCTTTACCCTGGGCGCTTCGGCGGCTCGTTTGAGTGCCCGCCGCCGTGACGAGCGCCTGGCCTCCCTGCGCCTCATTGGTGCCTCCACCACCCTGATTGTGGGTCTGTCGGTTGCGGACGCGCTGGTGTACTCTCTTGTGGGTTTCATCATTGGTCTGTTGCTTTACCTGGTGCTGATTTTCCCGTTCGGCGCCCTGCACTTCATGAACGTTCCGCTGGGTGCTGAGAATATGCTCCTGCCGGTGAGCATGATTTTCTACTGCTTCCTGGGTTGTATGGTTCTGGCGGCTCTGAGCTCCCTCTTCGGTTTGGCGAAGGTCAGCATTAGCCCGCTGGGTGTGCGTACCCGCGCGAAGGCTGGTTCCGCTGGTTACATTGCTCTGGGTATCGGTGTTGTTCTGGTCATTGCCGTGATGATTCTGGCGTCGACCTCCAGGGGCTTCAGCATGTTCTCGCCCTTCCAGGACGGCGGTGCCGATAGCGCCATGAAGAACCTAGCGATTTTCATTGCGTTACCGGGTGTGCTGATGATGGTTGCCATCGACCTGATTGGTACCTTCCTCGTGTGGGCATACGCAAAGATTCGTGTGCGTATGACCCAGAAGGCGTCGGTTCTGCTGGGCTACCGTGCGGTGCTGGAGTCTCCGCGCGGGGCGTGGCGTCAGGTTTCGGGTGTGGCGCTGTCGACCTTCTTGGTGACCTTCTTCGGGCCCATCCTGATTCTGGCGGGTGAGATGAGCAAAGACGCGAAGGAAGCCGGTCCCGCCGCCGGCCCCTTCATGACCATCATGTCGGACATGTTCCAGGGCATGCTGCTGATGCTGTTCTTCTCGTATCTGCTGGTCACCCTCTCCGCAGTGCTGAACCAGAGCGCCGCCATTTACGAGCGCGGTTCGCTGTACTCTTCGCTGAATATGATGGGTACCCCCACGAGGCTGCTGCAGGCTTCACGTCTTACCGTGGTCTTCGGCCCGCTGGTGCTCATCAGCGTGATCTCTGCGCTGCTGGGTCTGCCGCTGACGGCTTTGATTGCGGCGCAGGGTCTTCCCGGTGGAGTTCTGGCGAAGATGTTCGGTCTGACATTCGGCGCTATTGCGCTGGGTCTGGCGCTGGTCTACGCGGGCCTGCTGGCGACCATTCCGTTTATGCGTCAGGTGACCCATAAGCCGGTGTCCGCTCTCTAGGCTGTTCGGCTTCTACCCTCCCGTTGCGTCCGTTCTGGATGTGGCGGGAGGGTTTCTTTATGCCTACTGACGCATTGCGTGCTTTTGTGCTGCGTGCTTTTGTGCCCTCACCCGGTGTGCGCCCTGCATGTTTTCTCAGGCGCCGGGCTGGCGCTTCCTTCACCGATGGCCCTGTGAGAGACTGGCATTATGTTTGAACACACCGTACCCTCCGATTGGTTCCCCCGCTGCGCAATCTTCGACTGCGACGGCATCCTCCTCGATTCTGAGACCGTGTGGAACCGGGTTCAGCGCGAGCTCTTCGCCCGCTGGGGCGTTCCCTTCACCGAGGAGGTGGAGGAGCGCCTCACCGGCCTCTCCGCCGCGGATGTTGCCGAGCAGCTCGCCCGCCTCTCCTATGAGGCCCGACAGGGCGATGCGGCCGATGCCGCAGCCTACGCCGAGCACCACGCGCAGGTCACCCGGGATCTGCTCACCACCGAGCGGCAGATTATCTCCGCCGGAGTGGAACTCATCGACGGTGCGCAGGAGTTCCTGGGCTTCCTGAGCGAGCACATACCCGTGGCCGTAGCCTCCAATTCCACCTCGGGTATCCTCACCGTCAAGATGGAGAACTACGGCTACGCTCCCCTGGTACGCACCTGGGTCAGCAGCGAGGATGTTCCCGCGGGCAAGCCGGCACCCGATATGTACCTGGAGGCGGCGCGCCGCCTCGGCTTTGAAGGCCACGAGGCGCTGGCGTTCGAGGACTCCGCCGCGGGCGCGCAGGCGGCGCGTGATGCCGGCACGAAGGTCATGATTTACGTTCCGGAAGGCACCGACCCGGCAAAGGCACCGACCGGTTTTGGGCGCTTCGATTCGTTCAATGACCCGCAGCTCTGGGAGGCGGCACGCACCTGGATCGCCAAGCTTGAGGCGGCACAGCAGTCTGAGGCAGCTCAATAGTCTGAGGCAGCGCAGAACTAAGCACGTACCGCAGACGCCTCACCGCGCCACCGCCTCACCTGATAGGCAGCATCAAGAAAGACCCCCGGCCCGCTCCTCAAGGAGCAGACCGGGGGTCTTCTATGCCTTATCAGCCGTGCATATAGCGGCGCGAGCCTATCGGCGCATAACCTTCTTGGCCAGTGCATTACCGATGAACTGAACCAGCTGGACCAGGATGATAATAATCGCCACAACGGCCCAGGTGATCTCGTCGTTGAAGCGCTGGTAGCCGTCCACAATCGCGATCTTACCCAGACCGCCGGCACCCACGTAACCGGCCATTGCAGACATATCCACCACGCCGATGACGAGGAAGGTGTAGCCCAGGATCAGCGGGCCGAGCGCCTCGGGAATCATCACGGTGAACAGGATGGTCAGCTTCGAGGCGCCCATAGCGCGGGCCGCCTCAATCACGCCGGGGTCGATGGAGACCATGTTCTGCTCCACGATGCGAGCGATAGCGAACGCAGCGCCGAAGCTCATCGCGAAGACCGCGGCGTTCACGCCCAGGCGGGTACCCACCACGGCGCTGGTCAGCGGGCCCAGGGCCGCAATCAGAATGATGAACGGAATCGGGCGAATGATGTTCACCAGAATGTTCAGGACCGTGTACACGAAGCGGTTCTGGAAGATATTACCGGCGCGGGTGGTGTACAGCAGGGCACCCACAATCAGGCCGACCAGACCGGCGCAGAGCATGGTGATGGACACCATGTAGAAGGTGTCGCCGATAGCCGGGATCAGCTTCTCGGGCAGGAACTCGCCCCAGTCGGTCTTCGAAGCGGCCAGCGGAAGAGTAGTAGCAAACATTTAGCGCACCTCCTGCACGCGGGCAACGGTCTTCAGTTCGGCAACGGCGGCATCAATACTGGTGATTTCGCCGAGGAGTTCCAGGGTGAGGGTACCGTAGGCCTTGCCCTGCAGGGTCTCGATACCGCCGCCCACGATGTTGAAACGGACGTTGCGGGCGCCCAGGTAGGACAGCACCTTGCCGAGCTCCTGATTGCCCTCCACGATTTCGACGTTGACCAGGTAGCCACGGTGCGATGCGCGCAGCTCCTCCGCCTCCTGGCCGGTGGGGGCCAGCTTGACGGTGGTCGCCACGAAGAGCTTCGCCACATCGGTCTGCGGGTTAGAGAAGACGTCGTAGACGGTTCCTTCTTCCACCACGCGGCCGGACTCCATGACCGCCACGCGGTCGGCGATGCTGGCCACGACATCCATCTCGTGGGTAATGACCACGACGGTGATGCCCAGGTCGCGGTTCACGCGCTTGAGAAGGGCGAGCACCTCCTGGGTGGTTTCGGGGTCCAGGGCGCTGGTGGCCTCGTCAGCCAGCAGCAGGGAGGGGTTGGTTGCAAGCGCGCGGGCGATGCCCACACGCTGCTTCTGACCACCCGAAAGCTGGTTCGGGTAGTGGCCGGCGCGGTCGCTCAGACCCACGAATTCCAGCAACTCCAGGGCGCGTTCGCGGCGCTTGGCCTTGGGCCAACCGGCCACCTTGAGGGGGAACTCAACGTTACCGAGCACGGTGCGGGAATTCATGAGGTTGAACTGCTGGAAAATCATGCCGATGTTCGTGCGGGCCTCGCGCAGTTCGGAGTCGCGCTTGCCGGAGATTTCGAAATCGTCCACGATCAGCGTGCCGCTCGTGGTCTTTTCCAGGCCGTTGATGAGTCGCACCAGGGTGGACTTACCGGCACCGGAGTAGCCGATAATCGCGAAGATTTCACCGCGGTTGATGGTGAGGGAGACGTTGTCCACGGCGGGGACAGCCTTGGGGCCGTTACCGAAGACCTTGGACACGCCGTCCAGAATCACCATGGGCTGGGGGAGGCCTTCTACGACCTCTTCTAGCTGTTCACTCATAGTATTTGTATCCGTTAAATGTCGTGGTTGGGACGCCGAGGGACTTGGCGCCGGTACGCAAAGGACGGTAAGCCCTTCTAACCCGCATCGGGTGCCCGGGCCTACCGCCTTACGTGTGCCTACGAGAGGCGTGTTGTCAGGAGATTACTTCTTGGCGCGCAGCTTGGCCTCTTCGTTGGCCAGGGACTGACGCAGCTCGTCGGTGCTCACGTTGACCTCAACGGCGGTGCCGCGGGTCTCTTCCTGAACAGCATCCATGACGGGCTTGGTGTGGAAGATTTCAACGATCTTCTTGTAGGTCTCGTCGTCAGCCTTGTCCTTCTGGGCGACGAAGAGGTTCACGTACTTGATTGCCGAGGGGTCGCTCTTGGGGTCGTCCTGAGCCAGTGCGTCCGCGGGCTTCAGGCCTGCATCCTTGAGGAAGTCGTTGTTGACGACTGCGCCGTCAGCGGACTCCATGCCAACCACGGTCTGGGTTGCGTCGACGGGGGTGACCTTCACCTTGGAGTTAGCGGTGTCAACATCGTCGATGGTGGGGGCGTCTACGTCAGCGTTCTTGAAGGTGACCAGACCGTTGGTCTTCAGCAGCTTCAGCGCGCGTGCCTCGTTCACGGTGTCGTTCGGGATCACAATCTCGCCGCCCTGGGGGATGTCGGCCAGCTTGGTGTGCTTCTTGGAGAACAGAGCCATCGGGTAGATGACGGTCGGGCCAACAATCTGCAGGTCCTTGTTGGCGCTGACGTTGTAGTTCGACAGGTACGCGATGTGCTGGAAGCGGTTCATGTCAATGTCACCGGCGTCCAGAGCGGGGTTCGGCTCGGTGTAAGCGCTGAACTCCTTGAACTCAATGTCGATGCCCTGCTTCTTGGCTTCTTCCTTCAGGGTCTTGTTGAACTTCTCGGAGCCGACCACGCCGATGGTGACCTTCTTGGAATTCGAGGTGGAACCGCAAGCGGCCATGCTGAAAATCATGGGGACGACTGCAAGAGCAGCGGCAAACTTCTTCACGGCTATGAATCTTTCTGTTGAATGATGACGTGCTTCACCGGGTACGGGCATAGAGCGCCGACAAGCCGATGCGAATGATGATGGGACAATTACAGCACGCACAGGGGCGGCGGTGGAAGTTAAGGGTCAATCATGAGACACAGAACGTCAAGCTCGTCATATTTCGTCATATTTCGTCACATGATGATTATTTGCCAATTCCGCTCCCCCACCAGCCGTCCGTCTGCGTCAACGCAAAGCGCCGGCCCAGGCCTAAAACCCGAGCCGGCGCTTATCGTACCCGCCCGTTACGGGCGGGCGGCAAACTAACCGACGCTACTGCTCAAAATCGCCCGAGGCAATCAGCTGCTCCCGCACCTTACGGCGCAGCACCTTGCCGAGCATCGAACGCGGCAGGTCGTCCACGACCACGATGCGGCGCGGCACCTTATAGCGAGTCACCTTCGAGTAGCAGTGTTCGCGCAGGGTGTGCTCCTCCACCACCCGGCCGGGGGCGGGAACCACCGCGGCCACGACCATCTCGCCGCCGCCGGGCAGCGGAATACCGACCACCGCCGCATCCGCAACCGTATCGTGCTGCTTGAGGGCGACCTCCACCTCGGTCGGGGAGACGTTGAAGCCGCCGGTGATAATGACCTCCTTGATGCGGTCCACAATCTGGATGAAGAAGTCCTCGTCCAGGCGCACAATATCACCCGTGCGCAACCAGCCGTCGGGGGTGATGGTCTTCGCGGTCTCGTCTTCACGCTTCCAATAACCCATGAAGCGCTGGGGACCGCTGACCCACAGCTCACCCTCCTCGCCGAGAGGCACATCCGCACCCGTCTCCGGATCCACCACGCGAATATCAGTCGAGGGGAAGGGCACACCAATCGAGCCGGCGCGGCGGGTGTCGTTCAGCGGGTTGCAGGAGACCAGCGGGGCACACTCGGTCAGGCCGTAGCCCTCCACCATGAAACCGCCGGAGGCTTCCTCCCACTCGGCCACCAGTTCGGGCGGCAGGTTCATCGCGCCCGACACCGCGTAGCGGATACCCTCCAGGGACACGCCGCGCTTCTTCGCCTCATCCATCAGGCGGCGGTACACCGGCGGAACCGCAGGAAGAATCGTCGGGCGGGTCTTCTTCATCGCCTTCAAAATCAGGTCCATGTCCACGGTCGGGAACAGCACCAGGCGGGCACGGCACAGCGACGCAATCGTCACGCCCAGGGTCATACCGTACGCGTGGAAGAGCGGCAGGACCGAGTAAATCACCTCGTCATCGCCCGGGTTAATCCACGCCTCACCCATGCGGCCGTTCGACTCCAGGTTGCGGTGCGTGAGCATCACGCCCTTGGGCAGACCCGTCGTGCCGGAGGTGTACTGCAGCAGCGCAATATCGTGTGCCGTCGGGCGGCGATGCGCAGGATCAATACGCTCGCTCTTGAGCAGCTGCGACCACGGCACCGTGCCCGGGGCCGGGCCCGTCAGCTTCTCACGCGAGGCACGCGCGCTCTTGACGGGTAGCTTCAGCGCGGTGCGCATGAGGCGCGGCATCGCCGAAATCAGGTTCACCGAATAAATGTGGGTGGGGCGGATATCGGCCGGCATCTCGGTCACGTGCGAGGCAATCTTGTCCCACACAATCGCGACCTTCGCGCCGTGATCCTCAAACATGTGGCGCAGCTCGGCCCCCGTGTACAGCGGGTTATGCTCAACCACAATCGCGCCCAGGCGCAGCACCGCGTAAAACGCCGCAATATGCTGAGGACAGTTTGGCAAAATCAGCGCCACACGGTCACCCGCCTGCACACCCGCCACACGCAGGCCCTCCGCTGCACGCTCAATCTGATCGCCCAACTCAGCGTAGGTCGTGGTCGCGCCAAAGAACTCCAACGCAACCTTGTGGGGTACGGTGCGAACCGCCTCGTCAATGAGGTGGCTCAGCGAAGTTTCAGGCAGCTCAATATCGCGGGCAGTCCACGAAGAATAATTCTTCAACCAGGGGCGGTGCGCCAGGGGGTTCTCACCGGATTCGGTAGCGGGTGCGCCGAATACCGCGGCGCGCGCGGGGGCTGCGTCCCCCGTGTTCGTGTTCTTCTGAGCCTCAGTCATGATTTCGATTGTGCCCGCCGACGGCCCCTCGGCTCAACTTCCAGCGCCCTTCCAGGCCATCTTCACGGCAGGCTCCCAGCTAAGGGAGCCCGGCGCGGCCAGTTTCACGACACTCCCCCGGGTGCGCTCGGCGCAACTCTGGGATACTTAAACCATGAGTAAGCGACAGCAAGACATAACCGACGAGCAGTTCAAGCAGCTCCTTCGCGAAATTTCCAAGCGCTTCGCCATCGCCGGAGGAGTCGTCATTCTCATCGGTCTAGCCATCATCGCCCTAGTCTACCTTCTGGGAGGAGCCCACTAATGCACACCCCGCAGCGCCCCAACGGCGATATCTTCAACCGCATGGTCTCCGGCGCCGCCTACATGCCCGACGCCGAATGTGCCGCACAGACTAAGCGCATCCACGCTGCAACCGTCCTCGCCGAAGAACACTACGCACGCGGCGAGCAGGCGCAGGCAATGCACGTCTACCGTGAACACCTCGGCCACCTGGGCGAGCACTCCCACATCCGCCCCGGCGCGCGCTTCGACTACGGCGTGAACACCTACATTGGTGACGGCTCCTTCTTCAACTTCGGCTGCGTATTCCTGGACGTCTGCCCGATCCGAATCGGCTCCACCGTGCTCGTCGGCAACAACGTGCAGTTCCTCACCCCCACCCACCCGCTCAACCCCGTCGACCGCGCCGCATACTGGGAAGGCGGCAAGCCCATCACCGTTGAAGACAACGTCTGGATCGGTGGCGGCGCCATCATCCTGGGCGGCGTGACCATCGGCAAGAACTCCGTTATCGGTGCGGGTACCGTCGTCACCAAGGACGTACCCGCAAACTCCGTCGTGGTCGGCAACCCCGGACGCGTGGTTCGCACCCTCGACGAGAACGAACGACCCGCGCACCCTCACCCCTACTCCGCCGAATCCCTTGAAGAGGCTCGGACCTTCCAGTCCGAGCACAGCGAGTAGGCTAAGACCCGCTCGGTCCGCGAGCCACCGCACACACCGGGTCGCCAGACGATCCCCGAACCCCGATATCAGAAGCCATGAATACACAACACAACCAGCAGCCGGAGTCCCGCCCGGCGGCCAGCCAGCAGGCAAAGGGCAACGACAATTCCGCGCCCAGCGAGCAGGATCTGTGGGACGCGGCCTTCTCCTCCGACGACCCCACGGTCGTGCTGACCGCCGAGGACCTGCAGCAGGCCGCCTCGCGCCGCGCCGAGTCACGAACCACCAACGGGGAGGCGACCCGCGCCTTCCCCAGCCCCATCCCGGCTCCCAGCCCGCAGGATGACGCGGACGCCTCGGACGGCGGGGAAAGCGCCTTCGGCTGGCTCAACACCCCCGGCTCAGGTAGCTCGGGTGGCGGCGCATCCGCGGGTTCCGCACCCGTGCAGAGCGCCGCATCTGCCCCGAGCGTGTCCGAACACCGCGGCGCGCAGACCGCCAACGACCGCGGAACGGCACCCAGCTTTAGCCCGCAGAACACCGCACCGCGCGCGCCGGAACAGCCCACCCAGCACGGGGGCTTCGCCGTCCCAGCGAGCCAACCCGCTCAGCCCATCCTCCAGCCCGGCGAACCGGTGCTCACCGCCGCCACCGCCCTGCAGATGCAGAAGGAACGATACTCCCGCATGCACGTACTCCCGGGCCTGCTCGGCTGGCTCGTTGCCATCACCCTCATGGACGGGGGCCGCTGGGGCATCGGCGCCTGGCTCACCTATACCGGGCAGGAACAGCCCCTCGAGTACAACGCCGTCATCGGACGACTACTCTCCGGGGAATCCTCCGTAGTTCCCGTGGCGGTCGCCCTGAGCGTCCTCATCTTTGGTGCCTACCTGGTCGGCGGATACGCCGCCGGACGCATGGCTCGATTCGCCGGCTCCAAGCAGGGTATTGCGGTGTGGCTGTGGCACCTCATGGGCCTGATTGTGGCTTCGCTGGCCACCTACCTGGTCCCGCAGATTTTCCCGAACGGCACCGCCGCGTTCTCCATGCAACGACTCATGAACGGGGATACCTCCAACGGCCTGCTGGCGATCATGCTCATCCTGGCGCTCAGCTTCCTGGGAGCCCTCATAGGCGGCGCCTGCGGGCAGATATACCACCGCCGCGTGGATAAGTACCCGAGCACCCGGGTGGAGCGCGAGGACGACTAGCCTCCGAAGCACCGGACACCGCACCGATGCCGATACAAAACGCGAAGACCTCCGGCGCACGCTATGTGCGCCGGAGGTCTTCGCGTTGAACGGCTCTTCGGGGCCGTTTAGGTTCTTTGCCTAGTGATCCAGCAGCAGGGCCGGTTCCTCCAGGATGGCCGCCACATCGGCCATGAAGCGAGCCGAAAGGTCGCCGTCCACCACGCGGTGGTCGAACGAGCCGCCCAGGGTCGTCACCCAGCGAGGAATCACTTCGCCGTCAACCACCCACGGCTTCTGCTTGATGGTACCGAAGGCCACGATCGCAACCTCACCCGGGTTGATGATCGGGGTACCGGTATCAATGCCCAGCGAACCGATATTCGTAATGGTCAGGGTGCCGTTCGCCATCTCTGCCGGCTGGGTCTTGCCCTCACGAGCGCGAGTAGTCAGGTTGTTCAGGGCAATCGCAAGCTCACGCAGGGAAAGCTCCTGGGCATCCTTGATGTTCGGGACCATCAGGCCGCGCGGGGTGGCGGCCGCAATACCCAGATTCATGTAGTGCTTAATCTGGATCTCGCTGTCGGTCCAGGTTGCGTTGACCTGCGGGTTGCGCTCGGCGGCCCAAATCACCGCGGCGGCCAGAACCAGCAGCGGGGTGACCTTCACGCCCTCAAAGTGGCGGGACTTCTTCAGGCGCTTGACGAACTCCATGGTGCGGGATGCATCCACGTCCACGAAAATCGACACGTGCGGGGCGCTGAAGGCCGAAGCGACCATAGCCTTCGCGGTGGCCTTGCGCACGCCGCGCACCGGGACGCGCTCGATGCGGTCACCCGGGGTGGTCGCACCCTGCCAGAAGGGCTGGCGGGCACCGCTGTGCTGCACGTCCTTGAGGTGGGCAACGTAGTTCATGAGGTCCTGCTTGGTCACCTGGCCGCGGGCGCCGGTGGCGGTCACGTGGGCCAGGTCGACGCCGAGTTCCTTAGCGGCCAAACGCACCGGAGGAGCCGCCAGGGTCGGGCGGTACGGAACCTGCTCCGGCGGCAGGTCCTGCGCAGAAGCCGAGGCCTGGGCGGGTGCCGGAGCCTGGGCTGCGATGGGCTCGTGGGCCAGACGCTGAACCATCGAGTTCAGGGGGCTGTTCTCCACAAAACGAGAGGCTCGCTCGGCCAGCTCGCTGAGCAGGCCCTGGTTGCGGTTCACCGGGTCGGATGGGGTGTGCGCCACCGGTGCCTGAACTGCCGGCGCCGCGGGTGCAACGGGGGCGGCAGGTGCGGGCTGGGCCGCGGAGGCGGGACGCTTACGCGCGCGGCGCTTAACGGCGTCTGCCTTGGGGCCGGAGCCGACCAGCGCGGTGCCGGATTCGGTCTCCTGCTGGGGTGCCGCGGGAGCGGCCGGGGCCGCGCCGTCGCCACCGGAGATGCGGATGATGGGGGTACCCACCTCGACGGTCTCGCCCTCGGCGACCATCAATTCCTCGACGATGCCGGCGTAGGGCGAGGGCAGTTCGACGACGCTCTTGGCGGTCTCAATCTCGACCAGCACATCGTTGATGGCGACCTCGGTGCCGGTTGCGACCTTCCAGCTGAGGATTTCAGCCTCGGTCAGGCCTTCGCCCACGTCGGGAAGCGAAAAAATCTGGGACATATTTACCTCTCATTAGGGTATATACCCTACATGGAATATTATGGGCGGTCCTACCCGCCGCGAGCGTGCCGTCGGTTTCGGGCCGGCGACACACCTCAGAACGAAGCGTCAAGAAGCGGGGTGCACATACCAACCCCGAAACCGCGCCTAGTAATCGAAAGCGCGATCAACCGCCTCCAGGATGCGGTCAATATCTGGCACGTACTCCTCCTCCACGCGGGAAACCGGGTACGGCATGTAGTAGCCACCCACGCGGATCACCGGGGCCTGCAGGCTGTAGAAGCAACGCTCCGTAATCGCGGCCGCCAGTTCACCACCCATGCCACCGAAGGTGGGAGCCTCGTGGGCGATAATCAGTCGGCCGGTCTTTGCCACCGAGGCGGCCACGGTCGGCACATCCAGCGGAGAAATCGAGCGCAGGTCAATCACCTCGATCGAGCGGCCGTCCTCAACCGCGGCCTCCGCGGCTGCCAGGGCCACCGGCACCAGCGGACCGTACGCAACAATCGTGGCGTCGGTACCCTCGCGCACGACCTTGGCGCTAAACGGGTCGAAGGAGGTGTCGTTCAGGTCCACGTCCCCCTTGAGCCAGTAGCGGCGCTTGGGCTCAAAGATAATGACCGGATCCGGGCACTCAATCGCCTTGCGGGTCATCCAGTAGGCCTCGTGCGGGCTCGAGGGGGTCACGATGCGCAGGCCGGCGGTGTGGGCGAACAGCGCCTCGGGTGACTCGGAGTGGTGCTCCACCGAGCCAATCACGCCGCCGTAGGGAATACGAATCGTCACCGGCACGATGTACTGCTTATCGGTGCGGTTGTGAATCTTCGCAAGCTGGCTCGTGATTTGGTTGAAGGCGGGGAAAACGAAGCCGTCGAACTGAATCTCGGGAACGGGGCGGTACCCGCGTAGCGCCATGCCGATGGAGGTGCCGATAATGCCGGACTCCCCCAGCGGGCTATCCATGACGCGGCGGTTGCCGAAGCGGGCCTGCAAGCCCTCGGTCACGCGGTACACGCCGCCAAGCTTGCCGATATCCTCACCGAGCAGAACCACGGTGCGGTCAGCCTCCAGGGCATCCTCCAGGCCGCGAGTAATGGCCTTGGCGAGGGTCAAACGCTCAATGTTTTCGCTCATCTTTACTCCTCTTCAAAGCCTGCGTTGTAGGTACGGTAGAATTCGCGGTCGTCCTCAACCTGCTGGTGTTCCTGGGCGTAGACGCGGTCGAAGAAGTGCTCAAAGTCTGCCACCTCGGCGGAAAGCACGGCGTCGCGCACGCCGGAGGCGATCTTCTGGGCGGACTCGGCCACCTCCTCGAAGAAGGCATCGTCGGCGTAGCCCTGCTCGCGCAGGTACTTCTCGAGGCGAATCATGGGGTCGCGGTGCAGCGGCCCCTCAAGGTCGGCCTCGGTGCGGTACTTCGTGGGGTCGTCGGCAGTGGTGTGCGGGCCCAGGCGGTAGGTCTCGCCCTCGATGAGCACGGGGCCCTCGCCGGCACGAATCTTCTCCATGGCGTAACGGGTCACCGCGAGCACACCCAGGATGTCATTGCCGTCCACGCGCAGGCCCTCGAAGCCGTAACCTGCGGCTCGGGTCGAAATCGGCACGCGCGACTGCACCTCGAAGGGAACCGAGATGGCCCAGCGGTTGTTCTGCACGAAGAAGAGCACCGGGGCGTCGTAGGAGGCCGCGAAGACCATGGATTCGTGAACGTCGCCCTCGCTGGAGGAGCCGTCGCCGAAGTAGACCGCGACGGCGGGCTTCTGCGCGTCGGTTGCGGGGTCGGTGACCTGGCCCTGGCCGGTGGGGCGCTTACCGGTTTCAGCCTCGATATCGGCATCAAAGTTCAGACCCATGGCGTAGCCGACGGCGTGCAGGGTCTGGGCGGCCAGCACCTTGGTATAGGTGTGGAAGTTGTGGGCCTTCATGTCCCAACCGTGAGTGGTGGTGCCGCGGAAGATGGTAATCAGGTCGCGGAAATCCACACCGCGCGCCAGGGCGACGGCGTGCTCACGATAGGAGGGGAAGATGTAGTCGTTGGGGGCGTAGGCCAGTGCGGAACCGACCTGCGCGGCCTCCTGGCCTCGGCTAGGAACCCACAGGGCGAGCTGGCCCTGGCGCTGCAGGGCGGTCGCCTCATCGTCGAAGCGGCGGGTGGTGTACATGAGGCGGTAGGCTTCGCGCAGGATATCACCATCGACGTCTTTGACGTATCGACTGAAGGTGGGGTGTTCGTGGACGGTGCCGTTCTCATCCATGAGCTGGATACGTTCGGGCACTCCCGGGTACTTGTCGTTCTCGTGCATCTAACCTCCACACGTGACGATGGCTTCGCCTGCGGGCTACCGGGGCCAAGCCTCATTCTCCACGAAAGGTGGAGGGTTGAGAGGCAGATTTACGGCCGGTGCACCATCAGGACTGGGCATATATACCTACCAGTTTACTATTTCGGGCTCTCGGCGATAACGTGCACGCTCGTAACACGCCTGGAACACCGCGTATTGCGCGCCGTCATTCAGCATATGAGCAGGCGAAAACCGGCGGCGCTACCGACCGCGTTTAATGGCCAAAGGAACCCTCCTATATATTCTATAATCAGAATATATAGGAGGGTTCCTTCATCTTCATCCACTCAGGACCGCTATACGATTCAAGCTTATCCAGCGATGTTGAGCGAGATTAGCTCTCCTGTGCGAAGAGCTCGCACAGGGACAGGAAACGGTCGTTTGCCTCGACCTCGCCGATGCTCACGCGCACGCCCTCGGACCCGAAGGCACGCACCGAGAGAGCGTTCCGGTTCATGAGGTCAACGAACTCGCCGGTCCGCTCCCCCAGGGGTAACCACACAAAGTTGGCGTAGGTGCTCGGGAACTCGTAGCCCAGTTCGCGTAGGCGTGCCGTGACGCGCTCACGCTCGGCCACAATGTGACTGACCCGCTCCATGACGGCCTCCTGGTGCTCGATGGAGGCGACGGCGGCCCGCTCGGCCAGGGCGGACACGGCAAAGGGGGTCGCTGCAACCCGCAGGTGGCGGGTAATCTGCGGATGCGAAATCGAGTAGCCCACGCGCAAACCCGCCAGGCCCTGCGCCTTGGAGAAAGTGCGCAGGATGATGACATTCGGGTAGTCACGGTAGATATCCAGGCCGTTCAGCGGAGGCTCTTCCCCCTCCGGGATGGAGGAGGCCGCGCAGAACTCGAAGTAGGCCTCGTCGATGACCACGGGAACGGTAGCCGGCACCTTCGCAAGGAAGGAGCGAATCTGGCTCTCGGTCACGGCGGGACCGGTCGGGTTATTGGGGGTGCACACCAGAATCAGGCGGGTGCGGTCGGTGACGGCCGCAGCCATAGCGTCCAGGTCGTGCGCGCCGTTGGGCAGGTTGGGAACCTGCACGCTGCGGGCGCCCATGATGCCAACCAGAATGGGGTAGGCCTCGAAGGAACGCCACGCGTAGATGACCTCGTCCTGCACACCGTCGGCGTTAACGCCCGCGAAGGTTTTAATAATCTGGTTGAGCGCGCCGAGGCTGCCGGCGCCGGTCACGATATCCTCGGCGTCCACGCCCAGCTGCCCGGCGAGGGCGGTACGCAGGGCGGTTGAGAGGGGGTCGGGATAGCGGTGCACCGCATCAAATTCGGCCAGCACGCGCGCCACCTCGGGCACGGGGCCCAGAGGGTTCTCGTTAGAGGAAAGCTTGTACCGGGTCAGGCCCTCGACGGGAGCGGGAGGCTTACCCGCGGCATAGCTGGGCAGGGTATCGAAGACTGGGCGGACCGGGATGCTGGTGGATTCTTCTGAGTGGCTCATAGCTTTAGTATGTGCCCGCGAGCGCCGCGGAGCCAGCGCTACCGGGGTGAAGACCAGTATGGGGACAGGACGAACCATCCCCAAGCCGGTCTCCGCCTCCTCACCTGCGGCACTCCCCACTAGGCAAATGCCGGCTCCCGCTCAACAGTGACGGCGCGCCGAGGCTCCGGTGCGGGGTGTATCAACCCCGGGTCGGTCTCCTCGGGAGGAATCGGCGTGTGGAATCCCGGGTCAATATCCTCGGCCGGCGCCACGGGCATGGGAACAGGCTTCAGGTCTGGCAGGTCGGGGGTGAGCGATTCCCCGCCCTCGTAGTCCCCGCCCTGGCGGGGCCCGAGGAGCGGGTCCCCGAGCGCAGAACCAATTTTAGGGAGTTGCAGGTCGTCGATGGTTGGCTGATTAATAACCTTTCCGATGTTTGCCTGTGAGCCTGCGGGCTCTGGCAGAAGGTCGGGCGGAAACAGATCTGCAGGGGGTAGTGGACCCTCCGGTTCGACTCGGGCAGGCAACTTGATGGTGGCAGGCTCCGGGCCGCTCAGGTCTGCCGGCAAGTTGATGGCGGGCGGAACATTCTGCGGGTCGTATCCCTGCAGGGGAGATGTTTTGGGCGTCTGCGGTGCAGGCATCTCGGGCCAGGTCGGCTTCGGGTTCCCCGGCTCCTGCTGCGGTTTAGGATCCGGGTGAGGGAGACGCCGTTCGGCGCTCTCCCACGTATCTTGGGCTGCTTTTTGGATCCGTTCCCCCTTATCTTTGGCGTCCTGAACGCCCTTAACCATGCCACCTGTTCCATGTTCAATCGCTTCGTCTACACCCTTCTCGTCAAACCTAACCCCCGATTTGTAGGCCTGTCGCGAGTAGATTCCGATACGTGAGATCGTTACGTCCCTTCGCTCAGCTAGGCTGTATCCGTCCGGCATGGCAGAGCCCGAGGTAACCTTCTGCTCTCCTAGTACATACTCTTTGCCGCCCATTGCCGCACGCATGCCACCAAAAACCGCGTTACTATACCCTTCGCGGTCTAGGGCTTCTCGGTATTTCTCGCCATCGTGTACAGAGTTCTGAACGGTGATTGATGTATCACGGTCGTCAGGACGCCAACCCCCCTCATGCCTCACCGCGCTATTCGGAACGATATCGCCTTCACCTTCCACATAGTCCACGGCGAAGTCTCGGCGTTTGGCGGGCAAACCTCGTAGCGGAGCACCTTGGGCGTAGATACCGACGATGTTGATTTCTTTGGCGACCTCGAAACTATTAGCCATGTTGTAGGCAATCATGGCTCCCTGGCTGAACCCTTCCAGGTACACGCGGGCCCCCTGCGGCGCACCGGCATCACGCAAAGCCTGAAGAACCATCCGATAGGCGGGGTTCCTCGTGGTATCTTCACCTAACGTTTCACGCACAGCACCCGCAGGGTCCATGGGAGCGCCGCCCCAGGAGTCAAAATTAGTCCCCGGAATACTCACCACGTATAGGGCATAGGCGGGGTCACCCTCGTGGCCTTCTTCGTACATGACGGTGACCATCACGGCGCCACGTTCGCCCTCCGTCGGGTCCTGCTGAGAACGCTCGAATTCCTGGTCCTGAGCCTTGGCGGCCGCCTGCAACCGTTCCGAGCTGGAGCCTACGGAAAGCTGATTTTTCTCTCCCTGGTGCGCGCCAACTCCGTACTCATCAGCCGAAGCGGTACGCACGTTGTGTGCCGTGTTGCCCACGTCCCGCCACGTATTCGCCTTCTCCACCGATAGCTTGGCCTTCCCAATAAATTTCTCAATAATTTTCACGGGAATTCCGGTGATCCTGGACAGCCGTCCAGCCACTCGCCGGCGGGCAATCTCGGGGTTGAGCCGGGCGTCAAGATAGGCTGTCGCCCCAAAAAGTACCGCCGCGACGAGGGGTGAATAGGGCATCGCTATTGATGCGCTGTAGTACCCGAGCTCGGGCAGCACCAGCCGGATAAGGTATAGGCCCTCGCCGGGGTCGCCGGCGAGGGCACCGCGAATGTGGGTTCGCGCCGTCAGCCCGTCAGGAAGCTTACCGTCCTGGGCGATACCGAGCGATTCGAACCAGCCGGCCACCATATTCTCAACTTGCAGGTAGGCGCTGTGGGCGAGGCGCACGGCCACCGCCGTGGCCACCAGATCGGCGGTGCTTTGGCCCATTCCGGCGGCCAGCATGGTGCACTGGCCGCTGGCCAGACGGGCGCGCGCGTTGACCCCGAGAAAGAGCATCGTCTCTGCGCCAATGCTCGAGATGGGCGTCGGACGTTCAGCGCAGCGCTGGCTGGCGTAGGTGAGGGAATCGGCGATGGCGGGCATCTCTTCCAGTGTGACGGTGATGGTCGCCCCTGTGGGGGCCGAGCCGCTCCCCTCGATGGGAAGGGTGTACGTTGCGTTGGTCATGGGTTCTCCTAGCGACGGCTAGCGGTGAGCAGCGGTCTAATAGCCGGTTTGGCGGTTAACGAGCGCGTTGAGCCCCTCGGGGAGGCTGACGTGCATGAGGGAGTCAAGCTCGTGTTGCGCGGGCCCCGCGTGGCGGGCCACGAGGTCCTCCAGTGTTCCGGGGTCGAGGATATCGGCAGCGGTATCCGCGAGGGACCCGAGGAGGCTGTCGAGGGCACCGGCCGTGGCGGTAACGGCCTGGGCTTTGGCGGTCAGTTCGGCGGCGAGCTCTTCAGCGGCGGCGGCAATATCGACCGCTGCGTTCTCGGCAATCTGTGCCCTGTCTCGAATACTGTCGCGGTGCCTTTCGAGCTGTCTGCGGAAGGCGCGGCCCGCTTCCGAGGCCCAGTGCTCTGTTCCGAGCTCGCCGGTGCGCGCGTAGACCCCCTGTATCTCGTGGGCCTCGGCGCGCATGCGCGCGGAAAGCTCGGCGCCCTTGGTGCGGGCCAGGGCGGCTGCCGCGAGGAGCGAGGCGGCGAACGCGCGTCCGGCCGCGGAGCCGATGCCCAGGTGCCCGGCAGCATGCAGAATATCCGCGGTGCTGGGCGGGTTGGGGGTTCCCGGAGGCGCAGATGGCGGTGTGGAATCGACGAAGGTGGGCACGGCGCGTCCTTTCGGAGGGGCCAGTTACGAATACCGGCTTAGCGGGTGGACTTTGGTTCCAGCCTATGGGCGGGCCGGCGTTGTTCCCCCGGCTTTTAGCCGCCTGTGGATAGCGACCCCACAAAACGAAAAATCCGCACGGATTTGAGTTGCAGAACCCGCAAAATGCTTTATCCACAGCTTCCGCCGCCGTCATATTTCCGCGCAAAGATTGCCCCGAAACCACTCCGAAACCGCTTCGGAGCCGAAAAAACGCCCACCCGTTGGAGTCAGCGCGCCCGCGGCGAGCACCGCCCGGACCACCTCCAGCCGCCTCCCAAACCGTCGTCTGAGCTACCATCCGAGACATCGCCCAACCACTATCCAGAGCACCCTCCAACCGCCCACCGCCCCGCACCCCGCCCGCATTTTCCGGCGATCCATGCGAAAATGGAGTTATGTCTCACACCAATAACACCATCCTGCCTTCTGGCCGTATCGATTTGGGCACCGGCGAACTCGCTCTGGGCCCCCTGGACGGACGCTACGCCTCCGTCACCGCACCCCTGACGAACTACCTTTCTGAGGCGGCGCTGAACCGCGACCGCATCCACGTCGAGGTCGAGTGGTTCATCTACCTGTGCGAGCACAAGGTGCTGCCGGGCCTGTCCCCGCTGAGCGAGGAGCAGAAGAAGGGCCTGCGCGCCATCGTGACCGATTTCAACGCCGAATCCGTGGCCGAGCTGGCCGAGATTGAGGCCGTGACCGTTCACGACGTGAAGGCCGTCGAGTACTACATCGGTCGCCGCCTGAAGAGCCTGGGCCTGGACCACCTGGTGCCGCTGGTTCACTTCGGTTGCACCTCCGAAGACATTAACAACCTCTCCTACGCCCTGGGCATCAAGGACGCCGTGCAGAACGTGTGGATTCCCGCCGCGGAGGAGCTGATTGAGGTTCTGCTGAACCTGGCCGAGGAGGGCCGCGAGGTTCCCATGCTCTCGCGCACCCACGGTCAGCCCGCAACCCCGACCACCCTGGGCAAGGAGATGGGCGTGCTCGCCTACCGCTTGAAGCGTCAGGTCAAGCATGTGAAGGCCACCGAGTTCCTCGGCAAGATTAACGGTGCGACCGGCACCTATGCCGCGCACTACGCCTCGGTGCCCACCGCCGATTGGCAGAAGATTTCTCGCGGTTTCGTTGAGCACCTGGGCCTGACCTGGAACCCGCTGACCACCCAGATTGAGTCGCACGACTGGCAGGCCGAGCTGTACTCGGATATCGCGCACTTCAACCGCGTGCTGCACAACCTCTGCACCGATGTGTGGAGCTACATTTCGATTGGTTTCTTCCGCCAGATTCCGGTGGCCGGTGCGACCGGTTCGTCCACCATGCCGCACAAGGTGAACCCGATTCGCTTCGAAAACGCGGAGGCTAACCTGGAGCTCTCCAACGCCCTGCTGGATTCGCTGGGCTCGACCCTGGTGACCTCCCGCTGGCAGCGCGACCTGACCGATTCCTCGGCTCAGCGCAACATCGGCGTGGCCTTCGGTCACTCGGTCCTGGCCATCTCGAACGTGGTGAAGGGCCTGAAGCGCCTGGACATCGCGGCCGACGTGATTTCTGCCGACCTGGACTCCAACTGGGAGGTCCTGGCCGAGGCAATCCAGATGGTGATGCGCGCGGAGGCTATCGCGGGTGTTCCCGGCATGGAGAACCCCTACGAGCGTCTGAAGGAGCTGACCCGCGGTCACCGCGTGGATGCGGCTCGCCTCAAGGAGTTCGTGGCAACCCTGGGCCTTTCCCCCGAGGCCGAGGAGCGTCTGTCGAACCTGACCCCGCACACCTACAACGGCATTGCGGCTCAGCTGCTCGATCACGCGAAGAACGCGTAGTCGGTAGCATCGGCTGAGCGCAGGTCTTAACGTTGAAGACCCCGGGTCCCTGAGGTCAGGGATCCGGGGTCTTCAACGTGTTGGGGCTTTGCTATGTCTGCTAACCAGCGAGGGTTTTAGCGCTCGAGCATGGGGCGGTTTTCGGTCTCAGTGTCGTGGCCCTTGCCGCGGGTGAAGACCTTTCCGGCAGCCTTACCGGCGATCTTGCCCGCACCCTTGAGAATCGAACCGGCCTTATCCACGATCTGGCCTCGTTCGCTGCGGGTGCTCTCCGGGGACTCGTCCTCTTCGGACTTTACGCGCGGCGCGCGCGGGGTAATCATGAGCTCCGTGGGGAAGTATGCCGGGGCGTCGCCGAAAGCGTTACGAGTGTTGCGCACGACATCCTTGCCGAGAGCCAGGTTTGCGCCGCCGCCGACCACAGCACCCACGCCGAAGGGCAGGGCACGGCCGAGTAGCGCGCCGGTCTGACGCAAGAGGAATCGACGGATGAACAGGTTGCGGATGGTGCGCTCGACGCTGAACATCTTGCCGCCGGAGGAGTTGCCCAGCAGCATGCCCCACTTGTTGGAAACGCCGCTTGCCTTACCGGTCTGCAGCAGCACGGTGTTCATGAGCTGCGAGCCCTCCTCGCCGAGCATGATGGCCATGACCATGGAGCGGGCGGTTTCGGGGTCGTGCACGTGCACGCCGTGCAGCTCGGCGACGGCCTGGGCGTAGAGGGCGGTGCGCTCCATGTAACCGCCCACGGCGAGCGCCGAGAGGCTCATGGAGGTAATGGTGCCGACGCCGGGCACGAATGCGGATGCGCCGGTCACGCCACCGATGGCGGTGATGTCACGCAGGTAGGCGCGGTCGAGGCGCTTGTGAATCTGTGCGGGGGTTTCGTCGGGGTGCGCTTCGCGCAGCTTCTTGACGATGGACAGCGCGAGCGGTCGTTGCAGGCGCAGGACGTTATCGAGGGTGGTGGTCAACGCCGGGCGGGGGTTGCCGTCCTCATCGAATAGAGACTTCTTGGGGTCAATCATGTTTTTAGTAAAGCACGGTCGGGTGAATATTTCCTGAACGGGCGGGCCTTCCGGCGGGCTGGAAGAGTCTTGTTCACCGAGGGCTTGAGCGCGGTCGTCCGGCCGGCGCGGCGGCGCTTCTGAAATCGCTTCCCATTCATTTGCACCCTTTTTTAAACCGCGTAAAATTGTCCTAGGTTACACACTATTCATTGTCTGCATAATGCGTGACCCGTTTCACGGCGATTCGGGTTGGGCTGTACCGCCGATACTTGCTTACGCTTCATGCTGTAAAGGATTACCATGACTTCTTCCACCAGCACGCCCGCGGCGGCGCGTTCTCCCCTGGCCACTCAGGGGCTGGGTGTCGCCTACGCGACCGGCGCGATTATTTCCGCGCAATTCGGTTCAGCCCTCGCGAAGCAGCTCATGGGTGATTTGGGGCCCTGGGGTGTGGTGGCGCTACGTCTGCTGACCTCCACCATCCTGTTGTACGTGTTCTTCCGCCCGAATATTCTCGCGTGGACGCGCGCGCAGTGGACCGCGGTCATCGTGCTGGGCGTGGCCCTCACCGGCGCGAACGCCTTCTTCTACGTGGCGATTGAGCAGGTTCCGCTGGCGATTGCCGTGGCGATCGAGTTTATGGGCCCGCTGGTGCTGGCGACCGTCATGTCCCGCCGCAAGCTGGACCTGGTGTGGATTGCCCTGTCCTTTAGCGGCATGGCGATTCTGACGGCCGAGTCGCAGGCCAAGCCTGAGGACTTTGCCCTGATGGGCGTGTTCTTCGCGGTGCTGACGGCGATTTCGCGTGCCGCCTACATCCTGGCGACGGAGAAGGTGGGCGCGCTCATTCCGGGTATGGGCGGCATGGTGATGGGCAACGCCGTATCCACGCTGCTGGTGTTGCCGTTCCCGTTTATTCTGAGCGGCAATAACCTGTTGAAGGTGACCCAGGACGTTCACCTGCTGGCAATTGGTTGCCTGATGGGTCTGCTGGCTTCGGCCATTCCGGCTCTGGGCGAGGTCTCCTCCCTGCGTCTACTACCGGCGCACATCTACAGTGTGGTGCTTTCGCTGGAACCGGCGATTGCCGCGCTGGTGGGCGTTATTATGCTGGCCGAGCCGACGGATGCGGTTCGCTGGCTGGCCATCTCGCTGCTGGTGCTGGCGAGTATCGGCATCTCCATTTCGCATGCCCGCGCCCAAAAACGGGCCCAGGAGCGCGGTGATAGCGAGGAGATGGATCGCTACCTCCCCGGTGCGGTGGATGCGCACGCGGTGGACATCGCGCAGATGGCGACCAGTTCCATTACGCTTCCAACGGCTGCGCAGATTAAGGCCGACCGCGAGGCGAAGGGCCTCTAGGTAGCCGTAGAGAGCCCAGCTGAATATTGCGCTGGAGAGCATGTCTCTTCTTTCTCGCGCCCCCGGATAGCACGTAGGATAGTATCTCGTGCCCCGGGGGTGCGCTATTTAAGCGCGTATCTTGCCCCCGTCCATCCGAGACCCCGTAAGAAGCACCGCCGCTTCACGAGGTAACCCGAGGAAAACCATGCAGCATACCGCGCCCCAGCGCCCCGCCCTGGGCATCATGTTTGTTCTGATGTCCTGCTCGTCGTTGCAGTTCGGCGCGGCGGTTGTTCCGGCACCCCAGCCGCTGTGGAACGCGGCCCAGGACCCGGTGCTACTCCTCATGATTTTCGGTACCGCGATGTTCGCCTCGGTGATTCCCTACAGCGCGGAGCTAATGGCTCTGCGCAACCTGCCGCAGCAGGTGTTTAGCGTGTTGATGAGCCTGGAGCCCGCCATCGCGGCGATTGCCGGTTGAGCGCTACTGACTCAGGAAACCGGCCCGATTCGCTGGGTGGCGATTTGTCTGCTCATGACGGCGAGCGTGGGCATTACGCTAACTACCGCACAGAGCGGCTCTTCCAGGCAGCAGGGTGAGGGCGAGGAGCCCGTTCCCGTGCCGCTGCCCGAATAGGCCCCGTCCACGGGTGACGGAGCGGGGTTCGCCGGTACGCGGCATATAGAAAACCGTTGAGGCGGGTACCCGGTCGGTACCCGCCTCAGCGGTTTAAATCTCGAGCCTAATCTTCCAGGCTGTCCAGGAACTCGCGCAACTCTTCGGTGGTGAGCACCTCCGCCGGATGCGGGCCCAGGGCGTACAGTCGGTCCTGGGTGTCTTCGTCCAGCTCGCGGGAGGTACCGATCAGTACGAGGTTTCCCTCGTTCTCACCACTGAGCATCGAGCTCTCACACAGGCACCACACGTGGTCAAAAACCTCGAGCATGGCTGCCGCCTGCAGGCGGAAGAAGGGCAGGCCCGCATCGTCACCCACGTTGACCGCAACCAGGCCGCGCTCGCTCAGGGAGTCCCTGAGCTCGCGGTAGAAGTCGCGGTTCGCCAGGTGGGCGGGCGCGTCCATGCCGGTGAAGATGTCGAGAATGATCGCGTCGAAGCCGGGCACGCCCAGCAGTTCGGGCAGATTCACCAGCTGCTCGCGGGCGTCACCGACCACCAGCCGACAGTCGGTTCCGGCGGGTAGCGGCAGGCGGTCCGTTACGAAGCCCATGAGCTCGGGTTCAATATCCACGGCAACCTGGCGGGAGCCGGGGCGGGTCGCCTGAATATAGCGCACAAGGGTCAGCGCCCCCGCGCCCAGGTGCGCGGCGGTAATGGGCTCGCCGGCGGGTGCGAGCGCATCCACCGCGTTTGCGATGCGGCGCAGGTACTCGTAGAACACGTAGTCGGGGTTCTGCACGTCCACGTGGGACTGCTCGGCACCCCCAATTTCGAGAACATAGCCGTGCTCGCTGAACCCGTCGGGGTGAATTTCGGCGCGCTGCCCGCCGGAGAGCTGAATGTGCGCCACTACTTCACGCCAGCTTCACGCTTGAAGGTGCTGACCAGGTCATCCACCGAGGAGGAAGAATCCAGACCCTCAATGACCTTGTCGTTCACGGCGAAGGTGGGGGTGCCCTTCACACCGATCTTCACGGCGTGCTCGTAGTCGCGCTGAATGGGCTTGATGGTTTCGGAGTCGAGCAGAGCCTTATCAAACTCTTCGGTGTTCAGGCCCAGTTCCTTGGCGTAGTCGTTGAAGAGGGTGCGCAGCTTATCGCGCTCCTTGATGCCCTTCCAGTCGTTCTGGGTGGCGAAGAGCTTAACGGCCATTTCGAGGTGCTTGCCCTGTGCCTCTGCGGCCTGCACGGCCAGGGCGGCCGGCACGGCGTTGGCGTGCATGCTCAGGGGCATGTGGCGGGCGGTCACGTTCAGCACACCGTCGAGCTTCTTGGCGGCCTCCTCGAACTTCGGCTCTGCCTTGGCGCAGTAGGGGCACTGGAAGTCGGTGTACAGGGTTGCGGTGCCCGCGCCGGGTACTTCGCGGTTGAGGCGGAAGCCGACGTAGCCGTCATCCGCGGTAGCAGATGCGGAGCTCGAGGAGTCGGCTGAGGCGGAAGCGCTTGCGGATGCGCTCGCCGATGCTGCGGCGGTGCTCTCCGAGGTCGCGCTCGCCGAACCGCCTGCCGAGCCGCTCGCGGAGGCGGTAGAGGAGGCCTGGGAAGAGCCGCAGGCGCTCAGGCCCAGTGCGGCGGCGGGAAGCGCGCCGATGAGCAGGGCGCGGCGGGTAAAGGGTGAGGTCATGGTATTCCTCCTAAGAATCGGTGCCGGGGCGCACGGATAACGCTTAGGTTCATCTTATCCCGCCGGCACGCAGGGCGCATGACGCGTCCGCGCGGGGCTCTTGCGCGGAGCCGCCGTAGCAACGCGATGATTCGCCTCTCCCCCGCCTTTTTGGTACTATTGCGGGGTATGCACTGTTCCGCGGAAAGCCCGTCTTAACGCGGCAGGTAGCGTATGTGCCTCTATAGCTCAGGGGTAGAGCATTTCCCTCGTAAAGAAAAGGTCGTGGGTTCGAATCCCACTGGGGGCTCCACATCCGCCGTAACAAGGCCGGTTTCCGGTGTGTTGCGGCGGTTTTTAGTATCGTCTTCGGCACGCGAGGCCCCGACCCCGTTCCGAGGCGTCCGACAGCTCGCTCTATCCCGGGAGGCCTCATGTCTTCGTCCCGCACCTCCGCCCGCAAGGGCTCCTCGCAGCGCGCCCCGTTCACCCCCACCGTGCGCTTCGCCATCGTCTACGTGCTGGCGCTCGTGATTTCGTTGGCGGTTTGGTTCTTCTACCGCGCCGTCTACGAGGACGACACCTCGTTCCTGGTGCCCATCGTGATTTCCCTGGCGACGTCCTACGTTGCCGCGCACGCCCTTACGGGCGGCCGTTCCCCGCGCAACTAGTCGCCAAGCCCGTCCGCCGGTCGGTGGCCGGAGCGTTAAACCAAAGGCCGCGCATCCGAGTCCCTCCGAGGGGTCGGATGCGCGGCCGTCGCTATAGGGCCGGCGCGTTACTTGGATGCGCGCTGGAAGTCGCTGTCGGTCTTGCCCCACAGGCCGTAAACCTTGGCGAGTTCCTTGACCTTCTTGGCGCGCAGGTAACGCGGCAGGTAGGAGCCATCGCGGGGGCCGTCGATGGGCACGTCGAGCATCTGGTGGGCCTCTTCAATCTCAACCTCGCTGGGCGAGAAGGCCGCGTTAATGGTCTCTGCCTGGCGGATATCCAGGGTAATCTTGCCGGTCATGCCGTGGTCGTTCGCGTAGCCGCAGGCCTTGGAGAGGTCAGCGCCGTATGCGCCGAGGGTCGGGCCGTCGATGGGGCCGGGCAGGCCACCCAAGGTGGAGGCGATGACCAGCTGCGAACGCACGTAGGCCAGGGCCATGGGGGTTGCGGAGGAACCGGTGTCGCGGCGGTAGTCGCCCGCGCCGAAGGCCAGGCGGAAGGTACCGATGGCGCGAGCAATCTCGACCGAGTGGTGCACACCCAGGGCCGATTCAATCAGCGCGATGATGGGGGTACCGGCGGGCAGCTCAGCTGAGGTACGGTCGATGTCGGTGGCGTGCTCGGCGGTGGCGAGCATGACGCCTCGCAGGCCCTTCACGCTCTTGAGGGCCTTGACGTCTTTCCACCAGTGCTCGGTGGTGATGGCGTTGATACGAACCCAGGCAACCACGCCGGAGTTCAGCATGCGGACGACCTGTTCGCGGGCGGCGTCCTTCTCTTCGGGCGGGCAACCGTCCTCGAGGTCAATAATGATGGAATCGGCCTCGGATTCGAAGGCCTGTTCAAAAACGTCTTCGCTGGCGTTGGCGCGAACGAGCAACCAGGAGCGGGAGAGGCTGGGGCGCAGCTGGCGCGCGCGCTCGTTCCTATGGAATTCAAACATGGTGTGTGACTTCTTCCGTCAATCGTTAATGCATTGGTTGTGCCGTAGAGGGCCTGGACCGAGCCGCGATTCTCGATTGCGTACCATCGTCACGTCCATTGTGACTGAACCGCTTGCGGGGTGTCATGCACCTCTCTTTTAAGCGTATCGTGTGCCCGGTGGAGCATCAAACTGACGCACCACTAGGCCTCGACGAGTTCGGTCCGTCCCACGGGGATTCCGTCGTCGAAGGTCAGCTCGCCGGCCGCTTCCTTCTGGGCGCGGCGAATCAGACGTTCGGCCTCTTGCACGTGCTGCACCACGGTCTCAACGCGGCGGTGCACGCTCACCTGGCGGTCGCATCCGGTGGTGCACTCGCCGAAGCAGCGGGCCATGGCCAGGGCCTCGGCGCAGAGGGCCACGGCGTTGCCGGCCTTGGAGAGGGCGCGGTTGAGGTCGGAGTAGGTGCCGAATTGCGAGGCGGGGATGTCGCCGTCGCTGGGGGCGAGGCGGTGGGCCTCCATGGCCACGGCACGCACCCGGGGGATGAGGTCGGCAAGCTCGTTGGCGTCCGGCACGATGAGCTCAATCATGGAGGCGGAGGACTCGGTGCCCGCCAGACGCTCGAGCACCTGGTGGAATCGGTCGATGCCGCGAATAAAGCGGTCGTGGGAGCGTCGCCAGATGCCCTTGCCGAGCTCGGCATCGTCTCGGCGCGATTGCAGGTAGCTTTTGAGTCCCATGAGTCCTCCTCTACGTTAGGTGTGTGCCGTGAACGGTTATCGGGTGGGAGTCGCTCGCGGCCGGTGAGCGTCGGATGCGTACATCACCTTCCGCGGCGAGCCACAAACCCACCTATACTTAGGTTACCCTAAATCTTCTTTTGGTGACGGTTCGTCAGGGAAATATGAGCATTTATGTCACGTTTCGCGGAGCACGACGGTAGGGTTCTCTCCGCGCCCCGCGACCCCCTCTAATCGACCCGTAGCACCACCTTGCCGCGGTGCAGACCGGAATCAAAGTACTCGTGCGCCTCGGCCGCGGCCTCCAGGGGGAATACCCGGTCAAGACCCACGCCGATGCGACCCGACTCAACCAGCGGGAGGATCTGCTCGCGCACGCCGCGCAGAATCTCGGCCTTCTGGGCCTCGGAGCGACTGCGCAGGCTCGTGACGTGCACCGAAAGCCGGTGCGTGAGTGCGTACGCGAGATCCAGCTCGGCCTTTCGTCCGCCCTGCAACCCGATGATGCACAGGTGCCCACCGTCGGCGAGGGTGTGCAGGTTGTCCTCAAAGTACCGCCCGCCCACGACGTCCAGGATGTAGTCCGCGCCGCGCCCGCCGGTCTCCGACAGAACGACATCCCGGAACGAATGTTCCCGATACACGATGGGTTCGGCACCCAGCGAGCGCACGTACTCCGCCTTCTCTTCGGTCCCAACCGTGGCGAATACGCGGGTTCCCGCGGCCAGGGCCACCTGAATGGCGTGCACCCCGATGCCCCCGGTGCCGCCGTGTACCAGCACCGTGGCGCTCTGCCCGTCCTCGCGCAGGTTCTCGGCGGGATCCATGCTCATGCCGCAGGTCAGTACCAGGTTGGAGTAGACCGTGGCGGCCACCTCGGGTAGCGCCGCGGCCTCTTCAAAGCTCAGGTTCTCGGGCTTCGGCAGTAGCAGGTCCACCGGAACCGTCACGTAGTCGGCGTACCCACCTCCGGGGAGCAGAGCCATCACGGGACGACCGCAGTTCTCGACGGATGCCCCTTCGCCGACGGCCTCGATTTCCCCGGCCACTTCCAGGCCGTAGATGGAGCTTGATCCAGGAGGGGGCGGGTAGAATCCGCGGCGCTGCAGGGCATCCGCACGGTTGATTCCGGCGGCGCGAACGCGGATGAGCACCTCACGCGAGCGGGGAACGGGGGCGGGAATCTCGCTGACCCGAAGCACCTCGGGACCGCCGTGGTTTTCCTCAATAATTGCTCGCATGAGCCCTCCTCCTGAGCGGATGTGCCCTCATCGGCACTCGATTTACAGAAAGCATACATCGTGAGATAATCTCGTAGTGCCCTGCGGCACGGCGTTGAGATAAAATGCCGGTCTCTGGAGCGCAAGGATGGTTGTCCGAGCGGCCGAAGGAGCTGGTCTTGAAAACCAGTAGGCGGTAACCCCGTCTCAAGGGTTCAAATCCCTTACCATCCGCGTTCATGCATCTCCCCCCGCCTCACAGGCGGAGGGTAAGAGCCCCGTTCCTCGTATTGAGGAACGGGGCTCTTCGCATATGCCGTTTCGAGCTACCGGGGGCGTCGTTAGTTGATGCCTGACAAGGCATTCAGAATCAATATGAAGAAGACGTCGATACCGATGAAAAGGCATAACCCCAGCCCGTTAAGAATCAGACCACCGATGGCACGCGTACCGCGCCGCCTTGCTACGAACGCCTGCCAGAGACCCAGGACGTTCGGCAACGGCGCACCGATAACTATCAGCAGACCATTATCTCCAGGACCATAAGTAAACCACCAGAGCCCTAGAAAGAAAGGCAGCGGGGCGAGGAAGCCGAAAAGCAGGGAGAGGTTCGCTGCCTTTTCACCGTCTTGCGCCCTTTGCACCTCGGAAGGTTGCTCGCTCGCAGGTTGCATCCAATCGTCCGTGTCGTCAGCCTCGGACGGCTGGCTGTCATTTTCCTGATAGAGCTTGGCGTATTCGGGGTTGTAATCGAAATCTTCATTGTTTTGGGGTAGCTGTGACATCGCATCCACAACCTTTCACATTCCACACACGAGGGGCGTTAACTTCACCCTAAACCTTCCCCCACACGGGAACAAGCATGTCAGGACCAATCCGCAAAACATACGGCATATACACAGAAAAGCCCTGCTCCTCACAATGAGGGGCAGGACTTTTCTGTATTTATCTCGAGGCTAGTTCCAGTACAGCATAAGAGCGTTCAGGCTCCTCGACGGGCCTGCATCATTTAATCCGGACAAGGCGCTCAGAATCATTATGATAAGGGCGAGGATAGCAAGGACAACGACTATACCCACCGCGCTGAGAATCATGCCCCCGATGGCGTGCTTACCGTGCCGTCGTGCCACGAATGCCTGCCGGAGACCTAAGATACTCAGGAATGGTGCGACGATGACCATGAGTATACCGATTTCAATGCCATAGGCAGACCACCAAAACCCTAGAAAGAGAGATAGCAGGCCGAGGGCACCGAAAAGCAGGGAGAAGTTCGCTGCTCTTTCACCCGCTTGCGCCCTCCGCACATTGGAAGGGGGCTCGCTTGCACGTAGCAGCTTGTCATCCATATCATCAGCGTCGGACTGTACGCTGTCATCTTCCTGGTAAAGCTTGGCGTATTCGGGGTTGTAATCGAAATCTTCATTGTTTTGGGGTAGCTGCGACATCGCATCCACAACCTTTCAATACCGGGTGTTAACTTCACCCTAGACCTTCCCATCAGAGGGAACAAGCATGTCCGACCCAATACGCAAAATATACTGCATATGTACAGCAAAGCCCCGCTCCTCACTGTGAGGAGCGGGGCTCTTACCTCTTTGAGAAGGGCAAAGTTTTTAGAGAAGTGCCAGCATCTGCGCGGCATCAACCAACTCTGAATTAGCGGCAGAATCCGAAAGAGCCAGCATGAGCGCCACCAGAAGAGCTCCGCCGAAAAGCACCAGGAATATGCCACCAACAGCTACGTTAATCCAGTTCAAGATGCGGCCTGCCGAAGCAACGGCACCGTAGCGTTCCGCCTCATTCGCCTTGAAAATACCGATAACACCCAGAACCAGGGAGGGCAGACCTAGCAGCCACAAGTTGAGAGTCGCAATACAAATCAAGCCGATAACGCCGAGCACAGTGGAGGTCTGGGCAGCCTTCTCACCAAAAAACTGCTCGGGGGTCTTCTGCAGAAAACCCGCTGGGACCATCATGGGCTGGTCATACTGGTAACCGTACGGGTCGTACTGATTCTGACCATATAGGTCTTGGCCGTACGGGTCATAGGGATACTGATCGTAAGAGCTCTGCCCGTATTGGCCATACGAACCCTGGCCGTACCGACCGTAAGAGCTCTGCCCGTATTGGCCGTACGAACCCTGCCCATACTGGCCATATTGGCTGTTCTGATCGTACTGCTCGTTCAGGTGGTTGTAGTCCGGGTTGTAATCGTAGGAGTCAGAACCCCACGGATTCCGAGACATGGCGTTTCACTTTCGTGCGGCAGGTGTGTGTTAAACAATATTTACCCTAGCCTATCAACGGAACGGGGGCAACTACACCCGTCATTCTGACCCGCGCAAGACACCTCGAGCGTTAGTTCGGGATTCCGCGAATATGCGGAAGCCCCGCGCCTCAATTCGAGAAACGGGGCTTCTACATGTTGCAGACAAAAGATGGTGGGCTCGGTTCCAGAAGTCTCGGTCAGCCGAACCGCTAACTCGGCTATCCCTTCAGGGTGAAAAGGAGCGATAGGAGGGCAATAATCGCAAAGACCGTCAGGGCGATGGGCAGGATCACGCCAATCCAGCTGAGGATGCGCCCCGCCTTTGCCGGCACACCGTGGCGTTCCGCGTCTCGCGCGGCCGAAATTCCCAGGGCGCCCAGAATAATTGATCCGAGGGTGGAGTAGGGAATCCAATACATGAGGAGAATGAGCACCACGCTGATAATGCCAAACGTCAACGAACGCTGTGCCGCTTTCTGGCCCTCCTCCAGGAAGCCAGGGGGCGTGATGATATTCCCCGGGACGCTTTCCGGGTAGGCAGGAGGCGGAGTGTACGCCCCGGCAGGCTTGTAGGTAGCCGGGACATTCCGCGGCTCGCCGCCCGCGCTCTGCCCGGCATCGCGGCCCTCGTAGAGCTGGTTGTACGCGGGATTGTAGTCGAACGGGTCCGGCTCCTGAGGCTGGGGAGTCTGAGACATAATAACCACGATCTTTCAGTATTTATATACGCGACAGGTATTTCGGGGGACGCCCCGATATCTATGGTCTGTTTTCGGCGGCGAGGCTTGGAACCCTCATGGTGCCCGCCCGGGGCTAAGATGCCGACCAACCCGGAAGTTTAATAGGGGGATTAGCTGGCAAGCTACTGGGATCCGATAATCCCCATCAGCGTGAAGACACACGTGCAGATGAAAATGAGGAGAGCCAAATAGACGCCTATCTGACTCATCCGACGACCCGCTACAGCCGAAACGCCCAGGCGCTCCGCTTCCTTTGCTCTAGACATACCGATATAGCCCATGATGAAAGAAGGCACACCGGCAAGAGAACCCAGGCAAACTAGGCTAACAAGACCAAGTACCAGGGAAGTCTGAGCGGCCCGCTCGCCCTCAGTCCGCTCGATAATCTTCTGCACGGTATCCGCGGGCAACATCGCAGGCTGGCCGGACGTATCCTGGCCATCTTGCGCAGACAGCTCAGCTAGCTGTTCGTTCAGCTGGTTGTATTCGGGGTCGGAGTCTTCAGGGTTTGAACCCTGCGGATTCTGAGACATGGCATCTCACCTTTGTGGTTGGTCGGCGTTGGCCCGTGTTGTTCCTAGCCTATCACCGAAGCGGCAGCTATATTCACGCTTCGGCTGCGTACACCGCCCGGCACCCCAACGATGCCCCTTCAAGCACACAAAAGCCCCGTCGGCTCAGCCGGTTTGGGGCAAAACACCTCGCGTACCTGAGCAACACGCCTAATTCACGCGAGGCCCCTACCGAATTGACCAAGCGCAAAACAGCCTATATTCTTATAGGGATGCGCTCACGAGCGCACCGTGGAGACGTGCCAGAGCGGCCGAATGGACTTCACTGCTAATGAAGGGTCGGGGTTAAACTCGACCGGGGGTTCAAATCCCCCCGTCTCCGCCACTAAAAGCCCCGTACCACTCGGTACGGGGCTTTTACTATACCCGTTTCATCGGGCACACAACCTAGAAGCTCTTGAAATCCACGAGGCGCGCATCCGCCCCATCCAGCAGGGCCCACTCCCCCGGCACCTCGAACACCGCGATGGAGGACGGCGGGAAGCCATAGTACACATCCATCGACGCGTTCGGATCGGAGTCGGGGCTCATCAGACGCTGCGCGGCATCCTGCACGCCGGGCAGGTGCGACACCACCATCAGCGAATGAACGTTCTCTGAAACGCCGTTAATGCGCGCAATGATGCGGGCGGCCGAAACCTCGTACAGACCCTCATCCAGATGCGCGGTCGGGGCCTTCGAACCCAGGCCGTCCGCAACCCAGGTGGTCGTCTGGCGCGTGCGCAACGCCGACGAAGACATAATCTGCTCGGGAATATAGCCGCGCGAAGCCAGCCAGGCACCCGCGGCGGCAGCCTGCTCGTGACCGCGCTTAGTCAGGGGACGGTCGAAATCGTTCAGGCCCCAATCGGCCTCCGCATGGCGCATAATAATCAGGCGCTTAGCTCCGCTGCGGTGCGAGCCGGATGCAGTGTTGGAAGAATTCTCAGCCATACACCCATTTTATCCAGAGCGCGCCGATACATCCCGTGCACCCGCCACCCGGGCATGAGTAAACCCCGGCACACCGGCACGGGGCCGGCGCACCGGGGTGCACCCTAAAACTACAAGCCTAGATGGAGTACTCCGGGGCCGCCCAGACGACGACCTCGGGGTGCTCAAAGAAGCGGTAACCCTGACCGCGCACCGTACGCACGGTACCCGAGAGGCGACCCAACTTCGAACGCAGGCGACGAATATGAACGTCAATCGTGCGCTCGTGCGGGTGCTCGTCACCCGAGCTCCACAGAGCCTTCAGCAGCTCCTCGCGGCCAACCGTGCGGGAGCTATTCTCAACCAGGTGGGCCAGCAACTCGAACTCCTTGAAGGTCAGCATCAGCGGCTCACCATCCAGGAACACCTCGCGACGCGCCAGGTCAATCAGCACGCCCGAGGAGTGGCCGTTCATGCCCTCCGCCTCGCGGGCGGTATTCGCCTCCGGGTAGGTGTACACGGCGGTCGGATCACCCAGCGCGTTACGGACCACCTCAAGGTCGCTACCCTCGGCGTTCACGGGAGCCAGCGCCACGGCGGCGTAAGACTCAGATTCGGGGGCCAGGTGGTGGGCGTAAGTGCGCAGGTCCTGAACGATGCGCACCAGGGAGGTGCCGTTTGCGGCGGCAAGCTCTTCATTCAGACCCACGTACAGCACGAAGCCGCGAGCCTCGTTCTCCTGAGCATTCTTGTGGGCGGAGGAATCCCCCGCGGAGAATGTCATCGGACGCAACGTTGCGGCGGGTGCGGCGGGACGATGAGGCTGGACGGCCTGACGCTTCGCGGCGCGGCCTCGCTGGGAGATGTGGACGTATCCAGGTACAGCACCTGACATGGTTCAGCCTTCTCTCAAAATCTACGTAACCTACATGGTGGTGGGGTGCGCCGGAAGTGACGCGTGGCCCAACAGTCCCTAATACCTGTTCGAGCATCAATCCTTTCTCTTAATATTTCTCCTATTTGACGGATAAATCAAGCGGATTCGGCATCGTGGATACTTCCCGCATCCAAAAAGGAGTACAATACATCCCCACTCATCCGGGCCAGACTCGTCCCGCATCAACCCCCGCCGCGCCCCCTCTACATAAATATTCATCTAAAGCGGCATGATGACGCGGAGCACTGTATTTTCATGCCCTCAATCAAAGCTTGAGAGACCCTCAAATACCCCTCAGTAACCCAACAATATCCACATGAAGTGATTCTTGTCATATGTAGATTTTTTGAATCATCCCCCGCTCGACGGGGGGGGGGAATCATCGACACCACCCATCCCGCATCGTACGCACGCCCTATTAGACAAAAGCGTCCCCGCGCGGGCTACAGAAATAGCCAGCGCGGGGACAGTGCGCAATTGGTCTCGCGAAACCGTCTCGCGAAACCGAATCAAAAATTATTCAGCCAAGCCGTACAGGCGATCGCCAGCATCGCCCAGACCGGGAACGATGTAAGCCTTCTCGTTCAGGCGCTCATCGCGGGCAGCCAGGAACAGGTCCACGTTCTCCATGCCCTCAACGCCCTTCTCCAGGGCGGCAATACCCTCGGGGGCGGCAATCAGGCACACGCAGGTCACCGACTCGGCACCGCGCTTACGCAAGAACTTAATAGCCTCGATCAGGGTGCCGCCGGTGGCCAGCATCGGATCCAGCAGGTACACCTGACGGCCCGTCAAATCCTCCGGCAGACGCTCGGCATAGGTCACGATGTCCAGGGTCTCCTCGTTGCGAGCCATACCCAGGAAACCCACCTCGGCGGTCGGCACCATGCGGGTCATGCCCTCCAGCATGCCCAGACCAGCACGCAGAATCGGCACCACCAGCGGCTTCGGGTTGGCAATGCGCACACCGGTCGTGGTAGCCACCGGAGTCACCACCTCAACCTCCTCCACGCGAATCTCGCGAGTAGCCTCGTAGGCCAGGAGAGTCACCAGCTCGTCAACCAGCTGACGGAAAATCGGGGAAGGGGTGTTCTTATCGCGCAGAACACTAATCTTGTGGGCGACCAGCGGGTGGTCAAGAATCTTAATACGCATGGCATAAATTTTACTCGCACTCGCATATACATTCACAGGCGAGCCGCGTAATTCGGCAAACAGAAAACCCGCCGAGCTCAGCTCGACGGGTTTTCGTTGGTGCGGTGGTGGAGGGATTTGAACCCCCGTTGGCTTTTACACCAAACATCATTTCGAGTGATGCACCTTCGGCCGCTCGGACACACCACCAACAGTGGAAAAGTGTAGCACACCCCAAGACAAAAGGGCAAGAAAAGCGCAGGGGCGGGCCGTATCTTCTCCCGCCGGGACAAAAACGCGTGCGGCAACCGGGTGTCGCCCTTTTCACGTCCCTTTTACCGTGCCCTTTTCGACACCCGACACCGAAGTCCCGGCAGTATTAACGAACCCGGCGGGTTCGTCTAATGACGGATATACCCATCTATAACCAGCATGACAGCACGCGTCGCGTCCTCAGCGTTGCGGTCAACCTGATGGACCTCGCGATCCATGGCAAGCATGTAAATCGCGCCGAACATAGAGATCGCAATCGCACGAGGATTCTGAGCGGTATCAACCGTGTAGCGGCGAGCCACAGCCTCCGTCATCTCCTCCAGATACTCCAGAAGATCCTGACGGTTATCGCTCATCGTCTCGGTCCAACCCTCCGCACCCTTCCAGGCCTCCGAGAGCCACATCCGGGTAAAGCCCGGGCGGTCCTCGAGGTACTGAAACGCGGCACGAACGGCACTCCGCAACGCCTCACGCGGGTCGGACTGGGCCGACGCCGCGCGGCGCGCATCGCTCAGCAGCAACTGCGTGCCGTACTGAACCAGCTGATCCACCATAGTCTTCTTGGAACCGAAGTTGTAATACACGGTTCCCTTAGAAACACCCGCCCGAGTAGCCACCTCTTCAACGGTGGCGTACTCAAGCCCCTTCTGGGTCATGATATCCATAGCAGCGTTGAACAACTTCAACTGAGTTTTACCAGTACGGCCGGGACGACGACTTGCAGCTTCAGCGACTGGTCGCTGCAACATCAGAAGTCCTCCCTCCCTTTTTGCAGGTATACCTCTATTTTATTAGACAGTGATCTCCGGTGCGAGCTTCTTCAACGACCAGGTGCGATCACGTCGCGTGCCCAGGTAACCCAGTAGCAAGCCCGCCAGACCCCACAGGGCCAGAACCAGCATGATGCCCCCCAGGCTCGACTCGTTCACCCCGTACGACAGGCGACGCATACCCGTCACGGCATAACCCATCGGGAAGAAATCGTGCATCCAACGAATCGACTCGGGTAGAGTCTCGTACGGCATCGTGCCGCCGCCGGTCACCAGCTGCAGAATCAGGACCACCAGAGCCACCAACTTGCCGGGAGCACCCAGGAACACCGTCAGACCGTGAATAAATCCGGTGAAGACCAGAGCCACAAAGCACAGGAACAACCACGCCAGCCACGGGTGAGCCATCTCAAAGCCCAGACCGAACTTAATCACCACGAACATGAGCGTCGCCTGAGCAATACCCACCAGACCGAAGGGCATCCAACTACCGAGCATCACGCGAACCGACGGGGCGTGCGAAGCCAACGCGCGGTTATTCATCACGCGTAGCGTCTGAACCAGCATCAGGCCACCAATCCACAGCGCCAGGCACATGAAGAACGGGCCCATGCCCTCACCGTAGTTACGACCCGACGCCAGGGAATTGTGCGAGAGCGTCACCGGGTTCGACATCGTATCCGCAACCTTAGCCTGATCAGTCGGCGCAAGGCTCGGAACCTGCTTAGCGCCCGAAGCCAGACCGCTCTCCAGCGACGAGGTACCGTCCTTCAACTCGGAAGCACCATCATTCAGCTTCGAAGAACCATCAGACAGCTTCTCCGTACCGTCAGAAAGCTGCGACGCACCGTCCTTCAGCTTATCCGCGCCATCAGCCAACTTCTGCTGACCCTCAACCGCAGACTGCTGCTTCTCCGCCAAAGTGCCGCTACCATCCTTCAGCTCGGCGGTACCGCTCTTCAAAGAACCAGTACCCTCCTTCAGCTCAGAAGCACCACCCGACAGAGTCGCAGAACCACTCGCAAGGCTCGAAGCACCCGAAGCGATCTTAGAATTACCATCAGCCAGAGCCGCCGAACCCGACGCCAACGAAGACGCGCCAGCATCCACACGAGCGGCACCCTCAGCCAGCGACGAAGCGCCCTTCGCCAACGACGAAGCACCAGAATCCAGCGCGTCCACACCCGACACCAGGGTCTGAATCTTAGCCGCCGAGGACGAAGAACCGTCCGCGACGCAGTGGCTCGACTTCAGGGCTTGCAGCTTCGACATAACATCTGCGGCAGTCGCATTGCGCGAGGCTAGATGAGACTCCAGAGCCTTCTGGTTCAGCGTTGCCACTTCACCCTTAAACTCATCGGAATCCACCGAAGACACCAGCTCATCGGCCTGCTGCTGGGTCATGGTGCCAGCGGCCACCATCGGAGCCAGACGCTCGCGAAGCCTCTGCGCACTCGCCGACACCACGGTATTCGACAGGTCGCGGCCGAAATCACCGCTCGGGGCGGAGGTATCCGTCTGCTGCAGGTGCTGACACATCGCGTTCAACTGGCCCGGCAGCTCGCGGATACCCGACTCATCCAGGCCCTGACGCAGCTTGTGGGTGCCTTCAGCCAGGCTGTTCGCGCCCTGAGCCAGGGTGGCCGAGCCATCCTTCAGCGAAGAAGTACCCTCAGCCAGAGTCGCCGAACCGTCCTTCAACTTCGCCGCACCATCAGAAGCAGACGCAGCAGCCGAAGCCAAAGTCGACGAACCATCCTTCAAACTCGAAGCACCATCGGCAAGCTTCCCAGCACCAGAATCCAGCTTCGCAGCACCCGAATCCAAAGTCGAGACACCATCAGCAAGCTTCCCAGCACCCTCCGCCAACTGCTTCTGACCATCCAACATCTGAGACTGGCCATCAGCCAAGGAGGAGGTGCCATCCTTCAGCTTGAGGGCGCCGTCGTTCACCGTGGCCGAGCCGTCCTTGAGCTGAACAATCGCATCGGCCAGCTTGACCGTGCCGGTGTTCACCTTCTCTGCGCCGCTGGCCGCCTCCCCCATCTTCGAGTGAATCGTGGTGAAGCTTGCCAGCAACGCATTCGCAGTGGCATTACCCACCTTCGACGCCACCGAATCACGCACCGACGTGCCCGCCTTCGTCACGATATTCGTCAGCACGTAGTTGTTCGCGTCATTCGTAACAATCTCAATACCGGCCGACTGGGGATCAATCGTGCCCGTATTACCGTTGGCATCCGGCTTAAACGCCGCGGCGCTCTGCAGGTTACGGGAGAAATTCTTCGGAATCACCAACGCAAAATCGTAGGTGCCCTTCTCCACGCCGTCGACGGCCTCCTCGCGGGTCGGAACCTGACGCCAATCAAACGTGCCGGCGTCCAGGAGATTCTTCTTCACTTCGGCACCGGTATTCACCTGCTGACCGGAAGAATCCGTCGCGCCCTCATCCTCAACCACGAGGGCACCCACGATGCCGTTCACGTGGCCGTAGGCGTCCCAGTTGCCGTACAGGTACAGGGCGCCGTACAGCAGGGGGATGCAGGACATCGCAATGAGCACCAGAACCGGCAAAACACCGCTGGTCAGGCGCTTAAGCTCAACAAGAGCAACACGCAGAACAGTCATTCTTACTCCTTCTCAGCGGTCTTCTGGGCGTTGGGTTTCTGATCAGTGGGTTTCTGATCAGTGGATTTCTGGTCAACGGTCCGAACGGCTTCGGTCACGCCGGACGCCGCGGGAACGGGGGTCGCCACAACAGTGGTTTCGGCCGCTACCCCGGCCGCGGGGGTGAGGGGAATCGAAGAGGTCAGGGGGATTTCCTCCACCTCACGCACCTCAATCACGTCAATCTCCGGCTCGGTCGGCTCCTCCGCCGGTTCGTCCTCGGGAGCCTCGAACTCCCCCTCTTGATCCATGTGGACGCTACCCACCACGGCACGCGCGCCGTGCCAGGTATCGGAAATATGCGGGACAATCGCCACCACGGTGCGCGGACGGTCCTCATCGTTGGCCAGCTCCTCGAGGAAGGGAAGCCACATGCGCGTGTGGTTCAGGTGGCGCGACGGGGTATCGAAGACCAGCAGATCCGAGGGGCTGCTCTGTGCCAGGGCGGCCATGAGCTCGATGTTCATCTCGCCGTCCAGCTCGTCCATCCACAGGCCGTCCAAATCCTCGAGGCCACGCTCCTTCAACCAGCGGCCCGCGCGGGAACGACCAAAAATCGGCAGATTGTAGGAGAGCATCTCAGAGACGTAGTCGTGCACGCGCATGTGCTGCTCCGGGGCGGTCACATCGGGGGAATCGATAATGTCGCTGATGCGGCGCAGCTTCTTCATTGAAATCGGCTGAGGCTCCTCATCGCCGGCGCTCCAGTAAATCTCGCCGCCCGACAGGGGCAAACGGCCGGTGAGGGCCAGGCCCAGGGAGGTACGTTCCATCTGGCTGTCGGCCTGAACGATGATGACTTCGCCCCCACCTACCGAGAAAGTGGTGCGGCCAAAAAGGGCGTGGTGACGCCCCTTGGCCCAGATGTTATCAACGCGAAGCACGGCGGTCCCTTCAATCTGTACAACGGGTAGAAACGGGTAAAAGTACGAGCCCGAGGACCGCGTTCCGCGATACCTGTTCAAGGACGCGGAGGGGTTCTCAGGCTCCGATGCTTATATATCGTAGACCCGGTTATGTGTGGTTTTGTGGGGATTTTCGGGTGAAAAAGCGTCTATTTTTGAAATTTTCGGAGTATTTTTCAAAGAATTGGGGTTTTTCGTTCAAATAAGCCACGAACCCATGACCGGTTTCACCAGGCCTCCTCCCCCGCTACAATACCAGGGAACAGGCCCCTGCGACAGGCCCCGGTGACAAACCCCCGGGCGCGACGGGGGACTGGGCTGGACGGCAGGGCAGAGCGGCAGACTCCGCTTGCCGAATTATTCGCAGCGGAATACCGGCGACAGGGCACCACCGAGGGGTGCGCCGCTGAAGGACATCGCCGAGGGGCACACCACCGAGAAGTGCGGTCAGGAACGCGCTCAGGAGCGGCGCTCCCTGAAGAAATCCAGCATGAGCCGCGCGCACTCCTCGGCGCGCACCCCCGCATACACCTCGGGGGCCGGTGCCACACGCCCGTCCCGCAGCACATCGTAGCGGCTACCGGAGGCGCCCGTCTTCTCCTCCCAGGCGCCAAAAACCACCGTCGAGACGCGCGAGGCCAGAATCGTGCCGGCGCACATGAGGCAGGGCTCGACGGTCACCACGAGGGTGCATCCCTCCAGCCGCCACTGCCCCAGCCGCGCCGCCGCCTGCCGAATCGCGTTCACCTCCGCGTGGGCACTGGGGTCGTGTTCCCGCTCGCGGGTGTTGCCGGCGGAGGCGACGACGGTCCCGTGCTCATCCACGACGACGGCGCCGATGGGAATCTCGCCGCGCTCACCGGCGGCCTTCCCCTCCGCCAGGGCAAGGCCCATCCACTCACGGTGGTTGGCACGCGCGGGAATGTCACTGAGCACGGTGGAAGAACCGTCAGCAACCGTCAAATTTAAATATTCCGAATATGACATACAACCTCGTCGGGGAGTAAAAGGGCGTGAAATGCGACTAGTGAGTAGCGGCCAAAGAGAAAGGATACACCGCGGCGGCCCCGGCCTCCCTCAACGCGCGAGCCACCACCGTGTTAGCCCAGCGGGAATCCACCAGATCCGAAACCAGCAGGACCGCGCAGCGGTTCTCGCGCACGTAGTCCAGCACCTCGCTCGGAACCAGATAAGAACGCAGAACGTCGGCACAGCGGAAGGCGCTATTACCACCGAAGAAGCGGGGCTCCTCCACCAAAGAAACCTGCCCCAAATCCATCAGGCGACCCACCGCAGCCAACCCTCTACCCAGGGACTGCGCCAGGCGAGGACGCACCGGCGACGGCAACGTCAGCACCGCGGTCGGTCGCCCCGCGGCACCCCACTGCCACGCCGCCAGCACCTTCACGCAGGCGCGGCCCAGGTCAGTCGGCACCTCAGAGTCAACCGGCTCACCAAGCTCGTTCGTGGCGAAGAGCTCGCGCAGGCGCGTTCCGTACCCCATATCGCTCAGGCGCGCCAACGCATAACCGGGCTCGGCCTGCTCCTCCTTCGACAGGCGGCCGCGCGGAGCGGAGGCGCCCATCAGCTGGTCCAGGCCGGTGGGCCACATGCGGCGCGGCTCCACCGGAACCCCCACGGTAGCAAAGCTCTGACGCGCCGCCTGCTGCGCCTCCTCGGGAACCTGCGTCGAGTACCAGGGCCCGGCACACCGGTCGCATCGCCCGCAGGGCTGAGCGGAGGTATCGTCGAGCTGGCGGGCGAGGAACACCATGCGGCACCCCTCCGTCCGCTCGTACTCCAGCATGGACTCCTGCTCACGCACGCGAGCACGCGCAACCCCCGCGTAGCGTTCGCGGTCGTAGCTCCAGACAGCCGAGGTGCGGCACCAGCGGCTCCCCTCCTTCGCGACGGCGCCCTCGACGTCCAGGACCTTGAGCAGCAGCTCCAGGGTTGAGCGGCGCAGCTGCACACGCGCCTCCAGCGCGGCAAGGCTCAGGCCCTCGGGAGTCTGCTCTAGGGCGGCCAACACCTGCAGGGCCTTCTCTTCCTCCGGCATCGAGGAGGTCGCGAAGTACTCCCAGATGGCCCGGTCCCCGCGCCCGGGTAGCAGCAGGACATCCGCGTTGGCGGCCCCGCGGCCCGCACGGCCGATCTGCTGGTAGTAGCTCACCGCAGAGGAGGGCGCGCCCAGGTGCACCACGAACCCCAAGTCGGGCTTGTCGAAGCCCATGCCGAGAGCGCTGGTCGCCACGAGGGCCTTGACGCGGTTCTCCTTGAGAGCCTGCTCGGCGGCCATGCGCTCATCCGGGTCGGTCTTTCCGGTGTAGGCGAGCACGTCGTATCCGCGAGCGCGCAGGGCGGATGCAGTGTCCTCCGCCGCCGAAACGGTCAGCGCGTAGATGATACCCGAGCCGGGCAGCTCGTTCAGGTGCGCCATGAGCCAGCCCAGGCGCTGGCCCTCGTCGGGCAGTGCGAGCACGCCCAGGCGCAGGGAGGCCCTGGAGAGCGGGCCGCGCACCACGTACACCTCGGGTGCGTCCCCGGCCGCGGCGCTCAGCTGCTCGGCGATATCGCGGGTCACGCGGTCGTTTGCTGTAGCGGTCGTAGCGAGCACGGGCACGCCGGCGGGTAGAGAAGAAATCAGCGCGCCGATGCGGCGATAGTCCGGGCGGAAGTCGTGGCCCCAGTCCGAAATGCAGTGGGCCTCATCAATCACGAGCAGGCCCAGGCGAGGCATGAGAAACGGCAGCCACTGCTCGCGGAACGCCGGGTTGTTGAGCCGCTCGGGGCCGACCAAGAGCACGTCGAGCTCGTCGGCTTCGACCTGCTCGCGGATGCGGTCCCACTCGGTGACGTTCGCTGAGTTCACCATGGCGGCGCGCACCCCCGCGCGGGATGCGGCGGCCACCTGGTCGCGCATGAGCGAAAGCAGCGGGGAAATGATGAGTGCCGGCCCGGTACCCCGGGCGCGCAGGAGCAGCGAGGAGATGAAGTAGACCGCGGACTTACCCCAGCCGGTGCGTTGTACCACCAGGGTGCGGGCGCGGCCGGCCACGAGGGCGTGAATCGCCTCGTACTGGCCGTCGTGGAAGTCGGCTTCGGGGGCACCGGTGAGGCGGCGTAACAGTTCGCGGGCCTCGTCGCGCAGGGAGGTGGCGGTGTCCGGCTGCTGGGGGTTCATGGTTTTCTCCGACGGTGGGTGGTTCGCGGGCGGGCACTCCGACGCGCTGTCTTCCCATCATGTCACACCCGGCGCATCCAGGCCTCGGAGCCGGTCATTTCTTGGGAGGGTGTGCGAGCTCCGCATCACTCCGCACCGTTTCGTTCTCCGACCCGGAGATTTACGCCTCGCTCACCCGTGCATCCGAGCTAAACCCCGGTAGAATTGTCTCTGTGCTACACAGCCTCCGCATAGTTTTGCACTATGTTCACCATAGGCACGTTCTCTATGCTGGTGTTACTCCGCCGCCGCCAATCCGTGCGCGCGGTCCACTCACAGTTCAGGATTTTTCATGACTTTTCTTGCCGCCGCCCTCGCGCAGCTTCCGGTTGCGCTGCTAGGTCTTAACCTTGAACAGTTCCTGCTCGACACCGGCCCCTGGGTTCTGGTTGTTTCGGCGATCATTGTTTTCATTGAGTCGGGTGTGCTGTTCCCGGTTCTTCCGGGTGACTCCCTGATTTTTGCACTGGGCATGCTGCACCAGCAGATGGGTCTGTCCCTGTGGGTTGCGTTCCCCGTGCTGGTGATTGTGGCGATGGCCGGCGCCGAGGTGGGATACCAGATTGGTGCCCGCTACGGCCGCAACATCTTCAAGGATGACGCGAAGATTCTGAGCACGAAGAACCTGCACACTACCGAGGAGTTCTTCCAGAAGCGCGGTAGCTTGGCCCTGGTTCTGGGCCGTTTCGTGCCGATTGTGCGTACCTTCGTTTCGCTGGCAGCCGGTATCTCTTCGTACGACCGTAAGAAGTTCCACCTGTGGAACACCGTCGGCGCCATTGCGTGGATTGGTGTGATTGGTATGGCCGGTGTGCTGTTGGGCGGTATTCCGTTCGTGCACAACAACATCGAGTACATCGCCGTGATTATTGTGGCGGTTTCTGTGGTGCCGGTCTTTATCGAGTACCTGCGCGGCCGCTCGAAGGCTAAGCGCGAATCCGCTGAGTAATGCTTGAAGTCCCTCTAGGCCAATGAGCCAGGGACGAGAAAAGGTGGGGATACCGTCTGGTATCCCCACCTTTTGCGTTCTCTCAAGCTCTGTGAAGTAGCGGTACCGAAAGCTTGCTTCCCCCGGTACTACCTGACATATCAGGTCCTATCGCACCCCTTTACGCAGGTAACCCTTTAGTACGCGCCAGCCGCGTACGTGTACCGGCGCATACTGGGGGTGAACAGCAATACCGTTATTACCGTGTTACAAACAGTAGGCAGATTCACCACCACAAGAACAAAAACGAAGTGCGCCAACTCTGCACCGCTCAGCGTCTGTACATCGACAGAGTTGAAGAGTATGACGGAACCATAAATGTATAAAATACCGCCCAGCGCGCCAAAAATACTCAAAACGATGCTGACGATGCGTGCCCAATTACGCCGTAGCCAGAGGAATAACAGAGCGATAATAGTTACCGCGTCCATCAGGATGATTTTGACCAGTGCAGGGATGGTTACTTGCGTCAGCGCCTCTGAATTCATCGCGGTATGGTTCCGCTCCAAAGCGCTCACGGTAGACTGTGCCGCCCCAATCAAAATAATCAGCGCAGTAAGCGCTGTCACCCAGATCAAAGCAACAGGACGACCGTTGGATCGTGGCTGGCTTTGCTGGTATTGAGGGGCTAATCCCGGAGCTCCGTACTCTGACATTATCGTTCCTTTCTATGTTCTCCATCCCGCGACGGGAGAACCGAATAGTCTGTTTGGGGGACGGCTCGCACCGCTAGTTGAGGCGGTATCCCTCCTCGGTGTACACCGAGGTGTCCTTGTAGCCGCGCTGTTCCTTGCGAGGCTTCTTCCGGCCAGCCTTGCGGCGGGCCGTCTCGTATTGCTGAGCAACGGCCTCTTCAGCCCGTCGGTTGGCTTCCTCTTCTTCCCGATGTGCCTGTGCTTCTTCCAGGCGAGCACTCATTTCTGCACCTGCACCCTGATGGCTGGCGACATGGCCCTCATCGACCGGCTCAGCGAGGTTTTCTCGGCCTTTAAGTTGCTCCTCACCGACTTTCTGGTTGCCTTCAGCAACGCCCTGCTCAAGTTCTTTCATGCGCATCTTACTGACAGCATCCGTGTATGCCCTGACCGAGCGGCGCATCAGCAGAAAAACAGCACAGAGGTAGAGGGGAACGTTAAGAAGACCCACGATACTATTCAGCAAGATAGTAGTCATGAGGGACCCAGACCCCCACGCATCCGGCTCATTTAGTAACTGCATGAGGTGATTGGAAAAAATAAAGGTTGTTATGACGCCAATCAGTCCGCCAACAGCCCAGAGAATACAGCAGACCAGGGTAAGAATGTATGCCCAGTTACGACCTTTCCAGAGCCTCCACAGTACGAAAATGTACACCGCATTGATGGGAAGATCCTTTAGCAGTTCAGGGATAATGATGCTCGTCAACGTATCAACGTTGAACGTTGCGCTCTCGTTGAGTAACGCCACCTGGACCTTTTGGACCTCCCCCAGAATAATCATGACGGCGACGCACCACATAACGTATATCAGAGCTCGCGGGCGTACAGGGGCGCTCTGCTGGGCGCTAGGATACACGTAGCCAGCGGTCGCTTCCCGGTAGCCGGTAGTGCTGTACTCAGGAACGCTATAGCCGGCGGAGCTGTTTTCTGCCGCGTTAGAGGAGAGTGCGCTGTAGTCGGGAGCTGTGTGCTCCGAGTTATTCAGCGGCTGTTTTGGGGTATGTTCTGACATCATCGTTCCTTTCTCCCTACGCGCCCACGCTATAGCGCGCGAGGCAGGGTGCAGAGGAGTCTCCCATAAGGGAACACAACCCGCCTAGTTGAGGCGGTATCCCTCCTCGGTGTACACCGAGGTGTCCTTGTAGCCGCGCTGTTCCTTGCGAGGCTTCTTCCGGCCAGCCTTGCGGCGGGCCGTCTCGTATTGCTGAGCAACGGCCTCTTCAGCCCGTCGGTCAGCTTCCTCTTCCTTCCAGCGTACCCGTTCTTCTTCCATGCGAGCACGCGTTTCTGTATCTGCGCTCTGATGACTGAGGACGTTCTCCTCATCGACCGGTTCGTCATCGACCGGCTCGTCATCGACCGGCTCGTCATCGACCGGTTCTTCACCGTCGAGCTCGCCGTCATAAGGTTCCAGACCGGCACGCTCGGCGCGGAGCGTCAGCAGAATCTCACCCTCCAGACGCTGCTTCTCCAGGGGGTTTTCCGTCACCGCCATCTTCGCGCGAAGATCGAGGATTCGCTGCTCGGCGGGGGTGCGAGTCACCCGTTCCTCCTCGTCAATCAACCGGAGCATTTCCAGGTAATGGGCGGCCTGCCTCTCCTCGATGGTCATGCCCGCCTCTTCGTCGGCCCCGGCCACATTTTTCGCGCCCTCCGCCGCGGGTGCCGGAGGCTCCTCGGACAGGACGACATCCTCATCCCGAGTAGAGACAAGGCCCAGCAGAAAAATGAAAAGTGCGGCGCCAACGCCCACGATGATGACCAGCACCTTCGTCACGGTCAGGGAGGCGGTGGCCGGGCTCGTCGCGGGGTTCAGCGCGGTGAAGGCCGGGAAGAAAAACCCGGCCAGGTCGAAGGAACCCGCGGTGATGAGCATGCCGCTCAGGCAGCAGACGGCCGCGTAGAGCATCAGCGTCTGACGTGCGCCCCTGCTACCCGTGCACAGGACCGCCAGGAAGCACAGGATGATCAGTTCCACCCAGATGGTTCCGCTCAGAAGGCGAGGCACAGCAATGGTGAAGATTGAGACGATGTCCCAGCCGTGTCCGGCGGATGCGAGGGCCTGGTGCGCGTCCAAACCCGCATACACGAGCATGAGCCCCACGCCCAGGAAGAAGGAGATATCGACTAGCACTGAAGTCTTCTGCACCGGCTCAATCCGTTCCTCTCCGTTATCGGGCGCCTCTACGGTGTCATCGTGCCCGTCGGGGTCGGTACGGACTTGTGACTCGTGTGCGGGGTCGGAAGTAGGGGTCACGGGGTTCGTCCTTATCGGTGGTTAGTGAATAAACTATCGGCGGGCCGCAAGCCCGCGGCAGAGGTTAGAGCAGGTAGTCCTTGCGGCGGCTCAAACGCCACGAGCTGCGGGCCGCCATGTAGGCACGCGACTGGCGCGACCACACCAACGCCAGTGCGATGACGCACACCACCAGGTAACCCCCGGCGATGTACACGGGCGTGTACAGGGGCGAGGAGGTGCTCAGCAGGAACTCGACCTCCTGGCTGGGCGCACCGTTCAGCGTGGCGAGCATGGCACCCACGCTCAGCATAATCAGCATCGCCGAGATAATGCCCATCACCAGAGACACCGAAAGCACCACCGCGGCCCAGCGGTAGCCGCGGATGAACGCCACCGTGCAGAAACTGTGCAGCACCACATTTCCGAGGGTGCACAGCATCAGGAAGACCACCGGGTAGTAGGCCTGCGCCTCCACGAGGGTGGAGGAATGCCAGGTGGACAGGCGCGGAAGATGGGTCGTCGTCAGCGACACGGTGGTGTACACCAGCAGCGCCACCCAGCCCGCGGAAATAGCCAGGAGCACCCAGCCGGCGACCGACACGAGGTTCGGGGTCGGCGGTTTAGAGCGCGAGGACTTCACGGACGCCTCGGGGGAGGTAGCGGCCGGAGCCGCGGGGAGCGGTGCGGGTTCGGGGGTAGGCATAGTTGGATCTTTCGAGAGCCTGCACGCCGTGATATACGACGGTTCATCGATGCGGCGGGTAGGCGCGGGGTACGTATGGTGTGGTGAAATACGGTGTGTTCGGTGAGCTTATGTGCATCGGCCGGGGCGTCCCGGCGGACTTCTAATCGGAGGGGGCGGCCTCCGCGCCCGCACCGGAATCTTCGGGTGCCTCGGATGCGTCGGCCTCGTCCTGCGGGGCGGGATGCGTGAGCGCGGTCCTCAACTCGTTGAAACGGTAAATCGTTAGTAGGGACAGGCCAACCTCACTCACCCACACCAGACCTAGGCCACAGAGCACCAGCATCGGGTCGAAGCCCATGGAGACGCCCGCCCAGTCCAGCATGAGAAGCAGGAACGTGATAGGTGAGAGCACCAGCCCCACGCCAATGTACCCAATCAGGGAGCAAATCGCCCAGATGCTGTACACGGAGGTGTCGGCAACGTCGTTCGGCGGGCGCAGAAGCGGCCAGGCCTGGATGATGATGTACAGGGCCGCAACCAGCCAGAAACAAATCGCCAGCGGCTGCGTGTACTGGGCAATGATGAGGCCCTCCGTCAGGCCCAGAACACTCAGAATGGCGACGCGCACCAGCAGGTTTTTGCGTAGCTGACGCTGGCGTATTCTAATCTCATCGCGGGAGTAGGTGCGCAGAAACGCCGGAAGCGCGGCCGGTGCCCCCGCGGGGTTGAGGGAGGTGGTCGGGGCCTGCGCTACGTGCGGGGCGGGCAGGGACGCATCCTTCGGGGATGCAAGAGGCGCGGCCTTCGCGGGAACCGTGCGGTGCATCGCGGTGGAGGTGACGCTCACCTCCGGGGAGGCGGGCCGCAGGTCGCGGATGGGCGCCTGGTACCGGGTCCGCACGGCGGTGCCATCCGGGGTTTCGACGGACGGTTCGGAATCGTCTGTGGTCCGGTCCGGGGTACCCATATATCTCCTCCTGACGGCGTGGACGACGGTTTACGCCTCTACCGTATCATGCGCAGTTGAAGGCTTCCCGAACATGAAAAGAGGGGGCAGACAGTGCCCTTTTAGCCGCCGGTGTTCTCCGAGAGCGGCCCGCGGTGGAAGGCCTCGTCACGCCCAATCACCCGGCGCAGAACCACCGCGTAGAACAGCGAGAAGAAAAACTCCAGCACGAATGACCCCATGACCGTAAATACGGCTCCCGCGTAGAATACCCCGAAGTGTTTAAAGAGCGCATCCGGCCCGTGCAGGGCGAATAGCAGGTACGCGAAGAAGACACCCATCACCGCGGCCAGGAGCGCCGAGACGGCGTTGCCCCAATAAATCAGCATGACGGAGCGGTCGGCGCGGTAGATGGTGGCCAACCAACCCTGCACGACCAGGTACACGAGCGGCACAGCACCCACGGGAAAGAGAGCCGCGCGCATGAAGAAGTACACCATGCCGAGCGCGGGGGCGATGAGCAGTACGACGCGCACCGCGTAGAGCGCCTTTGCTGGCAGGGGCTCGCTACTGCCAATATCCCAAGGCTCCACAACGAGGGCCTCCGCTGGCTCGGAGAGTTCCGAGCCGCGGGGCCCCGGTGCGGCGGAGCGCGGGCCGTGCTCCTCCGGCGACTGTGCCGATTCAGACGACTGCGCCGGTTCGGGCGCGTTAGCCCTCAAAAATACCTCGGGAACGGTCCTTGCGAACGCTCTCAGCCGGGAAGATGCGGCCGCTCATGCTGATGTACACACCCGGGTCCAGCAGGTTCAGGGCGGCGATTGCGGCACCCAGGTTGAACCCGGCGTCGGAGCGCGCCATGACGGCCGGCTGCATTGCGCCGGTCAGCACCACGACCTTCTCACCCAGCTTCGCGTGTTCGATCAGGTAGCGGGCGGTTTCGGGCATGGTATCGGTGCCGTGGGTGATGAGCACCTGGGTGTTGGTGACGGCGTCCAGGGCCTCGGTCAGTTCGGCGCGGTCCTCGTCGGTCATATCCAGGCTGTCCTTGCCGATGAGCGGGCGGATGTCGAAGCGCACGTCGGTAATGACGCGGTCGAGCAGGTCCTTGGCGGCGGGTTCGCCGATATCCATGGTGCCGGCGACAGAGTAAAACTTGTCGATCGTGCCGCCGGTGGCCAGAATCGTGATTTCTTCGGGGTTCTTAATGGTGACGCTCACGGGGTCTCCTCATCTCTTGAGCAACAGAACCAATAACGACGCAAAAACCCGCCGACCCCCGCTGAGCGGGAGGCGACGGGTCGTTCGGTGCGCCCTGTGGGGCTCGAACCCACGACCTGCGGATTAAAAGTCCGTAGCTCTA